>SAMEA104315435__coassemble_580_pt1 | contig 31827 bp, 21 predicted proteins | sample SAMEA104315435__metabat2_low_PE_020 | metagenome-assembled genome bin SAMEA104315435 (sample SAMEA104315435) | gut metagenome | biome: Monkey gut; feature: monkey-associated habitat; material: faeces | place: China | collected 2013
TCACTCATGTTAATTCCTCCAAAAAGATGTTTACACCGAATTATATGAACGGGGCATGTATATGTTTACAAAAAGTTTTTTTGGACAAAAACAAATCATACAGGACGGTGCATATAATAATTATTATAGAGAGAATATTAGATAATTGTAAGGAGTAGAGAGTGATGGATGAGAAGATTTCGATAGCAATTCTTGATTCAGGCATTAATGCTAATCATATAGATTTTGACAGACGTGTAATAGCATTTAAAGATTTTGTTAACAATAAGTCTTATGCATATGATGATAATGGTCACGGAACTCATGTTGCCGGTATTGCAGCAGGCAGCGGGAGGGCATCAAGAGGTAAATATAAAGGCATTGCACCTAATGTTAATCTTGTAATTCTCAAAGTTCTTGATAAGCAGGGAAGAGGAAAGAGCGATAATGTCATAAAAGCCCTTGAATGGATTATTGAGAATAAAAGAAGATATAATATAAGGGTTGTAAATATATCATTTGGCACTTTACCAAAAGACAATGAGACAGATACTCGTCTTATAGCAAATATAGAAAAAGTATGGGATGAAGGTATTGTTGTAGTTGCGGCGGCGGGTAATTCAGGACCGGAATCAGGAAGTGTGACAATCCCCGGAACAAGTAAGAAGGTAATAACAGTTGGTTGAGTAGATGACGCAGACATAGATGGAAAGAATCCTAATTATTCAGGAAGAGGTCCTACATCTGAATGTGTAGTAAAACCAGAGATACTTGCGTATGGAAACCGGATAATGTCATGTGGTGTATATAAGAATGGTTATGTAAGAAAAAGTGGAACTTCAATGGCAGCTCCGTATGTAGCAGGTGCAGTTGCACTTTGTCTTAATAAATATCCATCACTTCTTCCGGTAGAAGTTAAGATGAAACTCAGAGATACTGCAATTAATATTCATCAGCCAAGAGAAAAACAAGGTTGGGGAATGATATCGATTAAGGATTTTTTAAGTTAAAATATCTGAATTGAAATTGAAAAATGATAGTAGATAATAAATCATAGTAAATAGATAATCATTAAAGTGATAGTGTCATTCTCATAAAAAAAGTATTAATGCATACAATATATACAAAAAGCAATGGAGAAAATATATGTGTGGAATAGCTGGTATTGGTGATTATACATGTGATTTTACATTAGAAGAAGGAGTATATAGGAAAAAGGGCAATGATATGATAAGAGCGATAAAACATAGAGGACCTGATGATGATGGCGTATATATATCACAGAATATTATGTTTGCACATGCAAGACTTGCAGTTATAGATGTTGAAAAAGGAAAACAGCCAATGACAGTGAAGATGGGAGAATATTCTTATACGATATGTTATAATGGTGAGATATACAATTATGAAAATATAAGAAAAGATTTGGAAGAAAGAGGCATAAAGTTTGTAACACAATCAGATACCGAGGTTGTACTTAGAGCATATATTTTTTATGGAGTACAGTTTGTTAATAGACTTAATGGGATATTTGCAATAGCTATATATGATGAACGTGAAGGAAGACTTATGTTGTTTCGTGACAGAATGGGTGTAAAACCATTATATTATACTAAAAAAGAGCAGAGAATTGTATTTGCATCAGAGATAAAAGCTCTATTTGCATCCGGAGAAATAATACCGGAAGCTGATTGTAATACCTTCATTGAGATATTCTCAACAGGACCTGCAACAACACCGGGAAGTGGTGTGTTTAAGAATGTAAGTGAAGTCTTGCCTGGATATATGCTTATATTCTCAAGAGCAGGTATAAGGCATGAACCTTATTGGCAGTTAAAAGCATATGGACATCATGAGAATTATGAAGAGACATTGTCACATACGAGAGAACTGCTTGTAGATTCGATAAAGAGGCAGATGATGAGCGATGTTCCTTTGTGTACTCTTTTATCAGGTGGAGTGGATTCTAGTCTTGTATCATTTGTGGCAGCACATATGTGCAAAAAGAAAAATACAAGGCTTACAACATATTCATTTGATTATATAGATAATAATAAGTATTTCAAACCGTCTAATTTTCAGCCGGGTGAGGATGCACCTTATGTTAAGACAATGGCAGATTATCTTGATACAGAACACAAGTATCTTTTCTGCGATAGCAAAACACTGTATGAGTGTCTATATAAAGCTGTAGATGCAAGGGATCTTCCTGGAATGGCGGATGTTGATTCTTCTCTTTTATATTTTGCAAGTCAAATCAAGAAGAATCATACTGTATGTCTGTCTGGTGAATGTGCAGATGAGATATTTGGGGGATATCCTTGGTTTTTGGATGAAGAATGTATGAAGAATAGAAGATTTCCATGGTCAAAAGATATTGAACTTCGAAAAAACCTTGTAAACAGTGATATTGTAACTAATGATGACATAGATACATATACGAGATGCGTTTATGAGAGTACAATTGCCGATACACCAGTTTTGTTTGACGAGGATGAGATAGCAAAAAAAGAGAGAATGATGACATATCTTAATATAAAATGGTTTATGCAGACTTTATTAAAACGTAAAGATATGATGACAATGGCATCCGGACTTGAAGTCAGAGTTCCATTTGCAGACCATAGGCTTGTAGAATATGTCTATAATGTACCATGGTCAATGAAATATAATAATAATGTAGTAAAATCACTATTAAGAGATGCATTCAGAGGTGCAATACCTGATGAAGTGTTATATAGACGAAAAAGTCCATATCCAAAGACATACAATCCTGAATATGAACAGATATTAAAGGATGCAATATTAGAGCGAATAACAGATGTAGCATCACCTCTTAGACGTATTCTCAATGTGAAGAATGTTATGGAACTGATTAATGGCGAGAGTAATTATACAAGACCATGGTTTGGTCAATTAATGGCAGGACCACAGACATTGGCATATCTTATACAGATAGATTACTGGCTTGTAAAACATGGCATAAGAGTATAATACAACTAGCAACATAGACATATCATATACATTGTAAAATGTATATAATATAGATTGTAAAAGAGTATTACAAACATTATAAAAGAGTGCCATAAACATTGTAAAAGAGTATCGTATACAGTGTAAAATACAAACATTGTGAAAGAGTATTACAAACTTTGTAAAAGTGTATCGTAAACGTTATAAAAACGTATCATAAGCATTATAAAAGCATATCATATACATTATTAACAGAATATCAATAAAGCAGATATTCTGTTAATAATGTATATGATATGCTTTTTGTATATAAGTAATAAGCAAAAATTTGTTGATATAAAATATGATTAAAAATAGTGACAATACAATGTGATTGCTATAGACACATTGTATTGTCTGATTATCGTGAGTATTGATAAAAACTATGATAACTTAAAAGCTGTGATAAATTAAAAATTGTCTGGTGGTAGTTAAGCATGTGAGGATATAACAGGTGATAATTGTGTTCCATTAAGAGCTGCAATTATTGTGTCTTCAATGAGCGAAAAATCAGAGATCATTGAATTAGGTTTATCAACAGGATTATCTTGTGAAAAAGGTACGAAATATATATTTTTTCTGTTAAGCAGAGTGCCAATGTTACTTAGATTGGCAGCTAAAGCATCATTGGTTGATAGAAATATTACAACAGGTCGGTTGTTGCGAAGATGAGATTTTGCAGCCATTAGAACAGGAGTATCTGTTATTGAGGATGCAAGTTTGGCGAGAGTATTGCCTGTGCATGGAGCAATTAAAAAAACATCAAACATCTTTGCGGGACCAACTCTTTCGGCTTGTGTAATAGTACAGATGATGTCTTTTTGCGTAAGTTGTTCAGCTTTGGTTATAAAATGTGATGCAGAACCAAAACGGGTATTTTGGGTATAAGCATTGTAAGAAAAAACAGTGGTCAGGTCATAACCTTTATGATGGAGAGATTCAAGTTCTTCAAAAATTTTTTTAAATGTGCAAAAAGAACCGGTTATTCCTATACCGAGTTTTGTATTAGTTAATGCATCAGATGGCATTAATATCACCTCTTTTATTAATTATGGAACATATAATATCGACAATGCAAAGTGCAATTGAGTATGGTGCTGTTACAGGAGGAATACTACCTGTTTTCATAATGTTAATACCGACTTTGTTAGCATAATCTATATCAAATCCACCGGAATGTGTTATATCTATAACACAGGTGTGAGAAGATATAGTCTGAAGAGTATCACATGGCGTTAGACGTTCAGGAATAGTATTGAATATATAATCATAATCTGTAAGACTATGACCACACAGATTGTCAATCGATTTACAACCACTAAGCTCACTACATCTAACAGCAACAGGATCTTTTTCAAATACAGATACATTACTGCCAAGAAGGATAAGTCTTTTAGCAATCTCTTTCCCACATTTTCCATAACCCATTACAAGCGAATTAGAAGTTGAGATAGTGCAATAAGGATTGCCAAGTGCATACATTATAGCACCTTCAGCAGTAGTTATACTATTTTGCATAAGGAAGTAAGGATTGTTAGAAAAATCATAATTAGAGATACCACGTTCTTTAAAAAAATTTCTGATATCGGGTGGAATGTAGCCGGATATGATTGTCTGACGGGATGATATATATTCATACAAATCAGCCGGTGCCTTAAATGGAATAGGCAGGATTATAAAATCAGCACTTGTGATTGTATCTTCAAGTGTGATATTTGAATCCTGCCCGTCTAGAAGGCCGAAAGTTAGAACATCATATCCTTTTTGACACAATAATTCGTATAGATAAACATATCTTTTGTCACCGCCTATAATTGCAATGGTCACATCAGAATCTCCTTTACAGCCATTTATGGATTATTATATGAAAAATAAAAGGTGAGTGTTACGCATATTGCATATTTCGATTTTCAAAATATACAGGATGTAAATTATATCGCTGTGCAATATTAGATGCTTTTTTAAAATTCATTCCTATGTTCGAAGCTATATGTGCATCAGAACCAAAAGTGATATATTTGCCGCCCATCTTAGAATATACAGACATAATCTCATCAATCGTATTAACAGCTTTTTCATCATCGAAAAGTCTTGTATTAATCTCAATAGCTTTGTCATTGCTGATGATATAATTAAGAATCTCATCAATATATCTGTGGTAATCACTATAATGGATATATGGATCGTCATAATGACTATAACGACTAATATAATCAAGATGTGCAAGTGTATCAAAATCACCAAGTTTGTTGATGCCATTAAGCATTGCGTCAAAATATTCAGAGTAAGAAGTTTCTTTACTCTTATCATAATAGAATTCAGGATAATATATATCAGCTCCAAGAACCATATGTGTTGCAGCTATAACCATATCGAATGGATTGTTTTGTATAAGAACCTTGTTTTTAGCAAGTGCCAAATCCTGCATACCAACTTCAACACCGAGTTTAAGTGAATCAGAACGGTATTTTATAAATTCAGTAAAATATTCATTAGGATCAAATACATATTGTGCAGGATCAGGATAATCATAATCGATGTGTTCGGTTATAATACCTGATATATTGTTACATTTTAGAGCGTTAAGACATTCATCTATTGTCATCTTAGCATCGGTTGAAAAATGCTTTGTATGTATATGGCAGTCAAATATCATATGAATAACTCCTCCTTTTAAGTATGAAAAACAGATACTAATGAATAACATTAATATCTGTTAAAAAAATAAGTTATTAGTTAATCTTAGCTACAGATTCTCTTACAATAAGTTCTGAGTGTAAGAGCATTGTACTTACAGGGATACCTGATATAAGTTGATCAAGAAGTGTGAAAGCAGTCTTACCAAGTGTAAAACGTTCCTGTCTGATTGTTGTAAGTGGTGGTGCGAGATATTTGGCAACAGGAATATCATCGAATCCTGTGACACTAATATCTTCAGGAACACGAAGTCCAAGTCGATGAAGCTCATTGATTGCACCTGCAGCAATTAAGTCACTGGCACATACAATAGCTGTTGCACCATTATTAACAAACTGTTCAACGTATTCTTTGGCAGCATCAGGTGAAAAATATTTACCATGACCTATAAGATTCTTATTATGTTCAAGTCCAAGTGATTTCATAGCCTGTTTGAAACCTTCATAACGAAGAATTGATACATAACTATATTCAGAACCATTAAGAAGTGCAATTTTCTTATGTCCGTTCTGATAGAGATAATCAACAAGTGATTTTATACCAATTCTGTTATCTGTACCTATATATGCAACATTTTTGTTAGAAACATAATTATCAAATAGTACAGTTGGTATGCTTGTGTTAAGAAGCTGTTTGATATAAGTATCTTCAAGCTCAAATCCTAAGAAAAATGCACCACTGTAACCGTTTTGCTTCATCATATCATCATAAGAATGTTTAGATTGAAAATAAGTATCAACCGGAATTATGTCTACTATATATTGATGTTCTGTAGCCATAAGACGAAAACCTGTTATAAGTTCATAACCGAATTGGTTGATATTTTCGTAATCCATATTTTCGACCATAATACATACCTTGTGTTTTTCAGCATTTTTTTTATCTTTAATGACATATCCCATAGACACAGCTGCATCAAGAACCATCTGTCTTGTCTCTTCGCTTATATCGCTTGCACCATGCAGCCCTTTTGATACAGTACTCATGGAAATGCCTAATTTTTTTGAAATGTCTTTGATTGTAACCATGTATAATCTCCCTTCAAAATCTAGTGACTTAATAAATATACTCTACTTTTGACTGATTGTAAAGTTTCGAAAATAGTAATATTTAACGAAAAACACTTGAGTACAATATAGCATTGTTGTGTAGAGAAGTAAAGTGATATGTAATGTTTGCATAAAAAAATAAAACCATTTGCATGAAAAATGTAAAAAAGGTCAAAAAACTTTTTCGAAAGCTATTGACAAAGTAGTGAAAAATGATTAATATGTTCATATAAGGTTTTCGAAACTTTTTCGAAAAACACTTTGTGCAAACAATAAAAAAAGAGAGGTAGATGTATTTATGAGAAAGGCGAAAAAATTATTAGCATTAGCTATGGTTTCAACTATGGCGGCAACAAGCATTCTTGCATGTGGTTCAAAAGACACAGGAAGCAAGGACAATTCAGCAGACAGCAAGAGTGATTCAACAGACAGCAAGAAAGACAGTTCTGATGCAGCAGCAAAAGATGTTGATTTACTTGTATGGTCACCAGCTGAAGATCAGGCAAATGGTCTTTTAGAAAAATGGTGTAAAGATTTTGATGAAGCTCATCCAGAATGGAATATCAACTTTACATATGGCGTATGTTCAGAAGGTGATGCTAAGTCAACAATTCTTAATGACCCAACAAAAGCAGCAGATGTATTCATGTTTGCTAATGATCAGATTCCAGAACTTGTTGAAGCGGGTGCAGTAGCAGAACTTGGTGGTTCAACAGCAGAAGCTGTTAAAGAAGCAAACAGTGAGTCAATGTATAACTCAGTTGTATACAATGATGGAGTTTATGGTGTTCCTTATGCTCCTAATACATGTTTCTTATATTATGATAAGAGTATCTTCACAGAAGATGATGTTAAATCATTAAATACAATGTTAGATAAAGACCTTCCAGACGGAACAGCAGCTTTCTCTTGTGAGATTACAAACAGCTGGCATATTGAGACATTCTACTATGCAGGTGGAATGGAATTATTCGGAAAAGATGGTACAGATGGCGAAGCTGGTACAAACGTTGGTGAATTATCATTCGTTACAGATTACCTTGTAGATTTAATGAGCAATCCTAAGTTCCATGCAGAAGCAAGTGATGATTCAATCTCAATGTTCAAAGAAGGCAAACTTGGTGCTTTCATCTCAGGTGACTGGAAAGCAAAAGACATCAAAGCCGCTCTTGGTGATAACTTTGCAACAGCAGCACTTCCATCAATCACATTTGATAATGGAACAACTGGTGATATGAAGTTCTTCGCAGGAAGTAAAGCAATAGGTGTTAACCCTAACAGTGAAAACATGGATGTAGCAGTTGCATTAGCAGCTTACCTTGGAAGCGCAGACGTTCAGATGGATCGTTTTGAAGCAAGAGGTGTAGTTCCAATTGATCAGTCATTAGTAGATAATGAAAAAGTAAAAGCAGATCCAATTGCTTCAGCTATCTCACAGGTAGTTGCAAAGACATCAAAGACACAGCCAATGGTTAAAGAGATGAATAACTGGTGGAAACCAGCTGAATCAATGGGTAACGAGATTAAGAACGGTACAGTTACTAAAGATAATTCAGAACAGAAGACAAAAGAAATGGGCGATGCAATCAATACAGGTTCAGGTCTTTAATTAGAAGTTCTTTAATAGCATTATTATATAGAAGAAACACGGTGGTGGTATCCACTGCCGTGTTCCTTTATAGCTACCAGGTTTAAGGAGGAGTTAACATGGCGAAAGAAGGAGCAAAGAAGAAAAGAGCTAAAGATTTCGTTACAGAGTATACAGTTAAGAATGCATTTACAAAAGGTGATGTATTTACAAAACTTTCAGCTATTGTAATGGGACTTGGCAACTTTAAGAATGCTCAGATTGGAAAAGGAATACTTTTTTTGCTAGGTGAAATAGCATATATTTATTATATGGCAGCATATGGAATTAATGCACTTGCAAAACTTGCATCATTAGGAACACATTTACAGGAAAAAGTATGGAATGACTCAAAGGGAGTATTTGAGTATGTCCCAGGAGACAACTCATTATTGATTTTATTATACGGTGTTGTAACAGTATTTGTAACAGTATTTTTCATTTTATTATGGAGAGCTGCATTAAAGTCAGCTTATAAAGCTCAATATTGCAAAGAAAATAACAAACATATAATGACATTTAAAGAAGATGTCGCTACACTGTTTGATAAAAATTTACATAAGACATTATTAACACTGCCAATGGCAGGTATCGTAACATTCACAGTAATGCCACTTGTATTTATGATTAGTATGGCGTTTACTAATTTCGATAGAGATCATCAGGTTCCAGGTAATCTGTTTGATTGGGTAGGTCTTGCTAATTTTGGTAAGGTATTAAATATTCATGGTGAATTTGGTAAGACATTCTGGCCAATACTTGGTTGGACAGTAGTATGGGCAGTATTTGCTACATTTTTAAACTATATCTTTGGTATGGTAGTAGCAATTATTATTAATAATAAGAAAGTAAAAGGAAAAGCATTTTGGAGATTTTGCTTTATCTTATCAGTAGCTGTTCCACAGTTCGTATCATTACTTGTTGTAAGAACAATGCTTCAGGACAATGGTGCAGTTAATACACTTTTACATGAACTTGGTATTCTTGCTTCAGGAACAACACTTCCATTCTTCAAGAGTACAATATGGGCAAGAGTAACAGTTATAGTAGTTAACTTATGGGTAGGTATTCCATATACAATATTAACTACAACAGGTATCTTACAGAATATACCTGCAGATCTTTATGAATCAGCAAAAGTTGATGGTGCTAATGCATTTGTAACATTCTTCAAGATAACACTTCCATATATGTTATTCGTAACAGCACCAACACTTATTACTAACTTTATTGGTAATATCAATAACTTTAATGTTATTTACCTTCTTACAGGAGGAACACCTGCAACACTTAGTTACTACAAAGGTACAGCAGGTAAGACAGACCTTCTTGTAACATGGTTATACAAACTTACAATTGATAATAAAGATTACTGCTATGGTGCAGTTATCGGTATTATTACATTCATATTGTCACTTGTATTCTCATTAGTGGCATATAGAAGAACTTCAGCATATAAGAACGAGGAGGGATTCCAGTAATGAATAATGAAATAATGAAAAGAAGAACAAAATATCGTTTTATTGTTCCTGTAATTGCAGCTGTAGCCCTTTTATGTATGTTCTTACCATTTGCTAATGTTAACGCAGACAGTGGAAAAGTAACATTATCAATGTTTGATTTAGCAAAGGCATATTTAAGTAAAGATGACAGTTTTGCCGGTACATTAATGACTAGCTATGGTGGACTTGGTGTAATATATGTTATACCATTTGTAACACTTATACTAGCAATTGTGTTACCACTTGCATTCCATAAGAAATGGGCATATCAGTGTGACATTATCTTAGGAGCAGCAACAGTAGTTGATGTACTTACAATATTCGGTTCAATCGCAAGAATGATTAATAAGACAGGACTTGTTAAAAACGAATATCTTGTTAAGAATTTAAGTGTTGGATTTTGGCTTATGTTAGTTGTACTTGTTGCATTACTTGCAGTAACATTAAAAGCAATTAAAGCAACATGGTTATACATATTATTAACAGTATTATCAGTAGTATGGGTAATGCCTATATTATGGGTTGTTCTCATATCATTCAGAGAAGAACCAGGTTCATATACAACAACATTCTGGCCACAGGGATTTACAGTAGCTAACTATGTAAAATTATTTACAGACAGATCTATAAGAGATTTCCCAAGATGGTTTGGAAATACATTTATTGTAGCAATATTCTCATGTATCCTTTCAACATTCTATGTATTATCAGTATCATATGTAATGTCAAGAATGAGATTCAAGATGAGAAAGCCATTTATGAATGTGGCACTTATCCTTGGTATGTTCCCTGGATTCATGTCAATGATAGCTATTTATTATATTCTTAAAGCTATCGGATTTACAGAAGGAGCATTAAAGCTTGTAGCACTTGTACTTGTATATTCAGGTGGTTCAGGTCTTGGATTCTATGTAGCAAAAGGATTTTTTGATACAATTCCAAAGACAATTGATGAAGCAGCAGCAATTGATGGAGCAACAAAGTGGAATATATTTACCAAAATAACTCTTCCATTATCAAAACCTATTTTGGTATATACAATTATGACAGCTTTTATAGCACCATGGGTTGACTTCATTTTTGCAAAAGTTATCTGCGGTGCTGAGAACAAGTATTATACAGTTGCTATTGGTTTATGGAGTATGCTTGAAAAAGAATACATTTATAATTACTATACAAGATTCTGCGCAGGTGCGGTATGTATCTCAATTCCAATTGCGATATTATTCCTCTGCACACAGAAATACTATGCAGAAGGCTTATCAGGTGCAGTTAAAGGCTAATGTGACAACATATAAACTGGCTTTTTGATATGTTTATACAGTGCAATAGATAGTCTTTGAAAAGGCAGTTTCATAGGGATGAATGTGAAACTGCTTTTTTCAAACTGTTTACCGAAAATAATTACCGAAAATTAACGAAAAGTTTCGAAAAAATATTGACATAAAGAGCTAAATATTATAAAGTAGGTGTAGAAAATGAAATATGCAAAAAGTATGTTTTGTATTCTGTTGTCCATGATGCTGATATTCGAGGGTTGTCAGGGGAAGCAGGAAGATAAGAGAGAACTTAATATAATTGATGACAATTACAGAACTTATTATGAAGTATTTTTATATTCATATTATGACAGTAATGGTGATGGAATCGGTGATATTAATGGTCTTATTAGTAAACTTGACTATATAAACAGTGATTCGGATAAAAGCCTTGGATGTACCGGAATATGGTTAATGCCAATAATGAAATCAACAACATATCATAAATATGATGTCGTTGATTATTACACAATTGATGAGCAATATGGTACAATGGATGATTTTCAACGTCTTATTGAGGAATGCCATAAGAGGGGAATTAATATAGTAATAGATATGGTGTTTAATCATACATCAGATGAACATGAATGGTTTGTCAGTGCAACAGATTATTTGAAGAGTCTTAAGCCTGGCGAGATTCCAAGTGAGGCAGATAATAAATATTTCGGTTATTATAATTTTACACAGACAGTTGAAAACAGTGCAGTTTATTATGAAGTAGGTAATACAGGCTGGTACTATGAAGCACAGTTCTGGGATAAGATGCCGGATCTTAATCTTGATAATGAAGATGTTAGACATGAAATTGAAGGTATTGCTAAATATTACATAGATATGGGTGTTGACGGATTCAGACTTGATGCAGCTAAAGAGTTTTTTACAGGTTCTTCAGATAAGAACATTGAAGTGCTTAACTGGTTTACGAATTATGTTAAGAGCGTCAAAGAGGACACTTATGTTGTAGCTGAAGTATGGGATTCATTTCAGACAATTGCAGCATATTACAAGAGTGGAATAGACAGTATATTCAATTATGCTTATGGTAATGGCGAAGGACTTATACCTGCAATAGCCAAGATGCCTGATAATACTAAAAAAGGTGAGCGTCTAAGAGATGCAATGTTAAAAGTACAGGATACATTTAGCAAGAATAATCCAGATTATATAGATGCTTCATTCATTAGTAACCATGATAATAATCGTTCATCATGTTATGTAGGTAATAATGAAGAGCTTATAAAACTGATGGCTGGAATTAACTTGATGATGAGTGGTTCATCTTACATCTATTACGGTGAAGAGATTGGAATGAATGGAAGTGGTGCTGATGAGAACAAGAGACTTCCAATGTATTTCTCAAAGGATGATGAGAACATTCCTAATGGACCAGAAGGAGCGACACAGACAATATCAGAAAGTGCATTTGCACCTGTAGATGAACAGCTTAAGGATAAAGACTCAATTCTTAATTATTATATAAGAGCAATAAGACTTAGAAATGAGAATCCAGAGATACTAAGAGGAGAAGTCGCAGCGTGTGATGGTGAATATGATGATAATGTATGTGTTATAACAAAGACATATAATGACAGTACTATAGTAGTTATTTATAACTTAAGTGGAGAATCAAAGCAGGTGACAGTAAGCAAAGATTCCTGTGACTATTCGAAGATACAAGGATATGTCTGCAATAAAGCAGATGAGAAACCATCTCTTAAAGGCGAAGAGATAACAGTACCTGCATACGGAATAGTGATTCTTAAGTAAAGGAGTGAAAATATGAATTTTGGAGCAGTATATCACAGAACATCAGATAATTACTGTTACCCTATTAATGAATATGATTTGATAATCAACATTAAAACAGGGTATGATGTAGAAAAAGTTTATATATGTCATGGAGATCCGTTCAGCGCAGGAATACTTGGAGGTAACGAAGCGTGGAGCGGTGACAAAGAAGAGATAATATTCAAGAAGAGGCTTAAGATCCAGGTATGGTGGACAACGACATTAAAGCCAGAATTTAAACGTTGCAGATACTATTTTGAACTTATAGTAAAAGATGAAAAATGGTACTACTTTGAGGATGGTTTTTTAAGCGAAGCACAGATGCATATAGAAGGAAGAAGTATGCAGTGTTTCACATTCCCATGGATGAATTCATCAGATATTAACAGAGTACCTGAATGGGTTAATAAGACTGTATGGTATCAGATATTCCCAGACAGATTTAACAATGGGGATCACTCAATAGATCCTCCAAATGTATGCAAATGGCAGACTGGACCTGTTAAAAATAGTGAATTCTATGGAGGAGATCTTAAAGGAATAATTGATAAGCTTGATTATCTTAAAGATCTTGGAATTAATGGAATATATCTTACACCAATTAATGAATCACCATCAACTCATAAATATGATACGACAGATTATGAGAAGATAGATGAATATTTTGGTGATGAAGAGACTATGAAGCAGCTTGTAAGAGATGCTCATAGCAGAGGCATAAGAATAATGCTTGATGGAGTTTTTAATCATTGTGGTCAGAACTTTAAGATATGGCGTGATGTGGTAGAAAAAGGCCAAAATTCAGAATATGCAGACTGGTTTATGATAAATGAGTGGCCTGTTACAGAAAGATATGAAGATGTAAAAAAAGGAAAATATTATACATTTGCATTTCATGAAAAGATGCCAAAACTTAATACAAATAATCAAAAAGTGAGAGATTATTTGATATCAGTCTGTAAAAAATGGGTTTTAGAATACGATGTTGATGGAATACGACTTGATGTTGCTAACGAAGTTTCACATACATTCTGTAAGGAACTAAGAAGAGAACTAAAAAGTGTAAAACCTGATATATATATACTTGGTGAGATATGGCATGATTCAATTAACTGGCTTCGTGGGGACGAATTCGATGCAGTTATGAATTATCCATTAGCTGGAAGTATCAAAGATTTCTGGCTTGATGAATCGCTTACTAAAGAAGATTTTGAATATACAATTAACAGATGTTATACAATGTATATGCAACAGAATAACGATGTATTGTTTAATCTTCTCGATTCACATGATACAATTCGACTTAGAAATTGCGTAAAGAATATAGATGAGTTCTATCAGGAACTTGCAATATTATTTACAATGCCTGGAAGTACATGTATATTCTATGGAACTGAGATAGCGATGGAAGGTAGTTATGATCCGGATTGTCGAAGATGTATGCCATGGACAGACATAAACGAAGGCAAATATGATGAATACATACAGACGATAAAGCAACTTATATCATTAAGACATAATGAGCCTCTTACATATGGAAGAAACTTCCATTTCCCTAACACAATTGCAAATAAAAGGGTAATAGAGTATATTAAAGTTGACGGATATGGTCATGAAATAAGAGTAGTAATTAATTGTTCACATGAGGAAGTAACAGTTGAAACTGATAAGAGAATTCTTTTTGAACGATTATATAATAATAAAACACTAATGCCAGGTGGTATTCTGATATACGAGAGTAATAAGTAGAATCAGAACCTGGTCAGAGTACCTGGTGATTACTATGATAAACAGAGTAGCTTACAGAGTAAGGTACTAATAGTTTGGAAATCGCCTAAATTGAAAGGAGTATTTAAAATGTTAAACGAAAAAATTGCATCAATCGCAAAATTAAATTCAAATGAGGAAATCTACTTAGCATTACTTAATCTTACAAAAGAATTAGTTGATGAAAAAGGAACTAACGAAGGAAAGAAAAAATTATACTATATATCAGCAGAATTCTTAATTGGTAAACTTTTATCAAATAATCTTATCAATCTTGGAATATATGATCAGGTTGAAGAAGAACTTAAGAAAAACGGTAAGACAATGGCTGCAATTGAAGAAGTAGAATTAGAACCATCACTTGGTAATGGTGGACTTGGAAGACTTGCAGCATGTTTCCTTGATTCAATAGCAACACTTGGACTTAATGGTGATGGTGTTGGTATTAATTATCATTTAGGTCTTTTCAAACAGGTATTTGAAGATAATCTTCAGAAAGAGACACCTAATCCATGGATTACAGAGAATAGCTGGTTAAGAAAAACAGATGTATCATATGAAGTAAAATTCAGAGATCTCTCAGTAAAATCAACAATGTATGAAATAGATGTTACAGGTTATGACAATAAATCAAACAAACTTAAATTATTCGATGTAGACACAGTTCGTGAATCAATTGTTGAAGATGGAATTAATTTTGATAAAGATGACATTAAAGAAAACCTTACATTATTCTTATATCCAGATGACAGCGATGAAAAGGGAAGATTATTAAGAATATATCAGCAGTACTTCATGGTAAGTAATGGTGCACAGATTATCATTGATGAAGCACTTGCAAAAGGAAGCAATCTTCATGACTTATATGAATATGCAACAGTTCAGATTAATGATACACATCCAACAATGGTAATTCCTGAATTAATCAGATTACTTATGGAAAGAGGAATTGATGAAGACGAAGCAATCGAGATCGTAACTAAGATGTGTGCATATACTAACCATACAATTTTAGCAGAAGCTCTTGAGACATGGCCAATGGATTACCTTGAAAAAGTTGTACCACAGTTAATTCCAATCATCAAAGTATTAGATGAAAAAGTAAGAGCTAAATATGATGATGAAAAAGTATACATTATAGATGCTGAGAATAGAGTACATATGGCTCATATCGATATTCACTATGGATATAGCGTAAATGGTGTTGCAGCTCTTCATACAGAGATTCTTGAAAAAGTAGAATTAAAACCATTTATGGATATTTATCCAGAAAAATTCAACAATAAGACTAATGGTATTACTTTCAGAAGATGGTTATTACACTGTAATAAAGCACTTGCAAAATACATTGAGACACTTATTGGTGCTGGATTTAAGAAAGATGCTGATGAATTAGAAAAATTAGGTCAGTTTGTTAATGATAAAGAAGTATTAAATAATCTTCTTGAAATTAAGAAACAGAATAAAGTTAACCTTAAGAATTATATCAAAGAAGCAGAAGGCGTTGAAATTGATGAGAACTCAATCTTTGATATTCAGATTAAGAGACTTCACGAGTACAAACGTCAGCAGATGAATGTATTATACATTATAAGAAAATATCTTGATATTAAGAAAGGAATTAAGCCAGCAACACCAATTACAATGATCTTTGGTGCAAAGGCAGCTCCAGCTTATGTAATAGCAAAAGATATCATTCATGTAATCTTATGCTTACAGGAGATTATCAATAACGATCCAGAAGTAAGCCCATACTTAAAAGTTGTTATGGTAGAGAACTACAATGTATCATATGCTGAGAGATTAATTCCAGCTTGTGATGTATCAGAACAGATATCACTTGCATCAAAAGAAGCATCAGGAACAGGTAATATGAAATTCATGTTAAATGGTGCAGTTACATTAGGAACAGATGATGGTGCTAACGTAGAGATTCATGAACTTGTAGGTGATGATAATATCTACATCTTTGGTGCATCAAGTGAAGAAGTAATTGAACATTATGAAAAAGCTGATTATAATGCAGCTAAGATATATGAAGAAAATGACAATATTAAGGAAATGGTAGATTTCTTATTAAGCAGAGAGATGCTTCTTGCTGGTAATAAAGTAAACTTATTAAGACTTCACCATGAACTTACTACAAAAGACTGGTTCATGACACTTCTTGATATTGAAGATTATATCAAAGTAAAAGAGCAGGTATTCAAAGATTACGAAGACAGAGAAAACTGGGCAAGAAAGACACTTGTTAATATCAGCAAGGCAGGATTCTTCTCATCAGATCGTACAATCAGACAGTATAATGAGGATATCTGGAAATTAAACTAGGAGGGATACTATTATGCGAAAAGCGGGAATGCTGATGCCTGTTGGCTCACTTCCTTCAAAGTATGGAGTAGGCGATTTTGGCAGTAATGCGTATGAATTTATAGACTTATTAGAGCAGGCACATTTTACTATATGGCAGATATTACCACTTAATCCGTTAGGATATGGTAATTCACCATATCAACCTTACTCATCTTATGCAGGTGATGAGATATATATAAGTCTTGATGAACTTAAGAAAGAGGGACTCTTAAAGAAAACAGAGTCCTTCAATCCAAAGGCAAAGACAATAGATTATGAAGGTGTAAGAAAATTCAAAGAAAAATATCTTCATGAAGCTTTTAATAATTTCAAAAAAGACAGCGATTATGAGAAGTTTATAAAAGAAAATGAATGGGTATATAAATACGCAGTATTTCTTACACTTAAGAAGAAAAACGATCTCATATGTTGGAATGAATGGCCAAAAGAACAAAGAGAATGGATAAAAGATCAAAAGTTTGATATATCAGCTTATGAAGAAGATATAGAATATGAGATGTTTGTTCAATATAAGTTCTACAGCCAGTGGATGAGCTTAAAAGAATATGCTAATGCTAAGAACATAAAGATAATGGGTGATATACCATTCTATGTTGGAATTGACTCATTAGATGTATGGGATAATCAGGAATGTTTCCTTCTTGGAGCAGATTCAAAACCTACTTTTATAGCAGGTGTACCACCTGATTACTTTAGTGCGACAGGACAAAGATGGGGTAATCCTATATATGATTGGGACTATCTTAAAAAGACAAAATATGACTTTTGGGTAAAAAGACTTTCATATTGTGCAAAGATGTTTGATATAATAAGAATTGATCACTTCAGAGCTTTTGATACATATTGGAAGATTCCATCAACTTGTCCTACAGCAGTAGATGGTGAATGGATAGAAGCACCTGGATATGATCTGTTTGATACTGTATTACCAAAACTTAAAGGAACTGAGATTGTTGTAGAAGATCTTGGTGATCTAAGACCTGAAGTTCTTGAACTTAGAGATCATTATGAGTTCAAAGGAATGAAAGTAGTTCAGTTTACATTCGATCCAAAAGAAAACAACAATAATTTTGATGATCGTGAGAATATGGTAATCTATACAGGAACTCATGATAATGATACAATTAGAGGTTGGTATGCAAGTCAGAAAGAAAGTGTAAGAAAGAATACAAGAAAAACACTTGCAAAACTTGGATATGAAGATAAGGATATATCTTGGAGATTTATAAGATATACTCTTGACAGCATTGCAAATCTTGCAGTAATACCAATGCAGGATATACTTAATCTCTCTACAGTAGGAAGAATTAATGTTCCTGGAACACTTGGTTCACCTAACTGGGAATGGAAACTTGACAGCTTTAAAAAATTCAAAGAGAAAGTTCCTGCTTTAGCAGAATTAATTAAATAGCAAAAACCTACCTTGTAATAAAAGATACATTAATATAGAAGATGGTATATATAGGTATATGATTTAAGAATATTTAGATCAGAACCTGTATATGCCATTTTTTTATTAAAAAAATATATACAACTAATAAATATAGCTTATTACTCCGATTTATCAATATAGAGTATTGTGTTTACGAAAAAAAGTAAAAGGTATTTCATATTATATATCTGGAAGCGGGGTAAAATAATGAGTATTGAAAATGGTGAAAATAAAGCACAAGTTAATAACTGGGAAAGAATATTATCCATTTTTGAAAATATAGGTTATAGTGCGATATATGCAGATACAGAGCTGAATATATTGAAGATTACACATAATGCTAATAGTGATGCAGATGTAGTATTTGATGAAGTATATATAGGTAAAAAAGTCTATGATATACCAGGATTTGAAATGTTTGGCAAATATGTGTCGGCGCTTGGTATACATGGTAACAGTGATATGATTGTAGATAAGAAGATATCATTGAAAGATAAAATATATGATGTAAAGATTGTTCAGAACATTATAGACGGCATTGTTAATGGTGTCTTTGTATTCTGTATAGATATAACTAAATATGAAAGTGCATTGAAACAGATTGAGCAGGATAAGCAGAGTCTTGGTATGCTGGCTGAATTTACTAATAGTATTGTATGGGAGATAAATAATGGCAGTGAAGATGTTACTATAATAAAGGGAATGGGGATATTCCCGGATGGATATGTAATTAAACACTATTATGAGGCAATGACTGAGAGAAAGATTGTATTTGATGAGGATCTTTTTATGTTCGAGAACTTATATCAGTGTATACAAAATGCTGAAAAAAAGTTTTTATATGAGATGCGTATGATACTATACAGTAATGATTATCAGTGGGTAAGAGTTGAGGCTAAGTCAATATTTGCCGAAGATGGGAAACCTCTTAAGATAATAGGTAAACTTGATGATATTAATGACGAAAAGAGAAACTCATTAAAGCTTCTTGAAAAATCACAAAAAGATCCATTAACAGCTTTGTATAACAAAGAAGTAACAGGAAATCTTATAACATACAATATAATAACTCATAGTGGAGTCGGAACACTTTATGTAATTGATATAGATAAATTTAAAAATATTAATGATAAACTAGGGCATCTGTTTGGAGATTCTGTAATAAGAGAAGTATCAGGAAGAATACGAAAAGTATTTAATGAAAATGATATAGTTGGACGTATCGGCGGAGATGAATTTGTTGTATTTACACCAGGTATTAATGATACAAGCGAAGTGAAGCAAAAAGCAGAGATGCTTAATGAATATATGCGAAAAAGCTATGAAGGAAATAGTGGTATATATAGTATATCCGGAAGTATAGGGATTGCTATTGCACCAAGAGACGGCGAAAGCTATGAAGACCTATTCTTAAGAGCTGATGCAGCATTGTATAATACTAAGAATAATGGACGTGATGGATATACAATATTTGATGATACGATTGAGATTATATCATCAGATAAAGCAGGCCGAGAGACAAAAGAGATATTAGAGACATCATTAAAAGATAATATAGAACCGGTAATTGGCGAGATTGTAGATGTATTTACGAATACTCCTGACGTAGAAGCATCAATGAAACATGTGTTATATCTCATAGGAGAATATTATAACCTGTCAAGAATATATGTATATATATATGAGAAAGATACATACAGAAGAGCCTATGAATGGTTAGCCGGAGATAACTTTAGTGATAATGGAGCTATGCAAAGCTATAGATATAAGAATAACGATGAGTATAAAGAACGATTCAATGCACAGGGGCAGTTTTATAATAAGGCAGATGAAGAACGAAGATATGAAACATTCATAAATGGTGCAAAATCATATTTTCAGCATGCAATGATAATAGAAGGCAAATACATAGGATATATAGCTTTCGATGATATGTTAAAAGAACGTGAGTGGAGTGTACTTGAGAGAGATTAAGCGTTGCAAGTAACCTTATAGCAATGATAATTAATAATATGAAGAGTAAACTTATGATAGAGAAGGAGACTCTTACATTAAAAGCAATCTCAGGTAATCAGAATCTGTATGCATATATGTTAAAACCGGGAACATACGAACTTGTATATCTATCAGAAAGACTATATTCACTTATCGGTGAAGAAGCAAGGGATAAGACTATCTGTTATGAAAAATTCAAGAACAGAAAAGAGCCTTGTGAGTATTGTCCACTTAATACAGATAACTTTGTAGGAGATAAAAAGACGATAGAGTATTACAATGAGAAGACTAAGACATGGTTTCGTGCAACAAGCAATAATACCAAAATAGCTTCAACAGATGTAAGCCTTGTATGCTTTACAGATGTAACAGAATTCGTTGACATTGTAATGCAGACAGATAAACTTACCGGCTTATTAAGTTTTCATGGATTTAAATCACTTATTGCTCAGAGAAGAAAAGAGATTACTGGCAAATATATGCTATTGTATATTAACATAAGCAAATTTAAGAATATAAATAGTACATACGGCTATGAGTGTGGAGATATGATATTAAAAGTAATGTCAGGCTGTGTAACAGAATTGCTAAAAGAAGGTGAGAGTATATGCAGAGTGGCAGAAGATAAGTTTGTTGTACTTATTAATAAAGCGGAAGAAACTGTAATAAATGATAGACTAGGACGTATGGAAGATTTTATTAATATGAGAATTCAACAGCGTATAGGTAAGATGTCAGTAAAACTGTTATATGGAGTATATGAGATAGTTGATGATACTACAGAGATATCTGCGATGGTTGACTATGCTAATATGGCATTGAAGACCATAAAAAGTGATGCGATAAAGAGAATTGTATGGTATGACAAAGAGATGCAGGAAGAGAATTATAGAATCAAGAAGATAGAAGATATAATGGATCAGGCATTAGAAGATAAAGAGTTTGTCGTATATTACCAAGGCAAGGTATCACTTGATAATGAGAAGATATCAGGAGCAGAAGCACTTATAAGGTGGAAAGGTAAGGATGGAAAACTGATACCACCTAATAGTTTTATTCCATTATTCGAAAAGAATGGTTTTATAATAAAGCTGGATTTCTATGTATATGAGACAGTAATAAGACAGATTAGAGAATGGATGGATCGTGGAATCGATGTGAAACCTGTTAGTGTCAATGTATCAAGAGCGCATATAAAAGATGATAAATTTGTAACTAAACTTATGGAGATTATAGACAGATATAATGTTCCAACTAAACTTATAGAACTTGAACTTACAGAGAATATATTTATGGAAGATTTTGATGAGATACTTGAGATGATAAAAGTGATAAAACAAAAAGGATTTATCTTTTCAATAGACGATTTTGGAGCAGGATTTTCTTCACTTAATCTTATTAAGAATCTGCCAGTAGATGTTATTAAAATTGATAAGAATTTCTTTGAAGACGGAGAAAATGTTGAAAGAGAACGTGTAATTTTAAAACATATTATTGACATGGCAAAGGAACTTGGGGTAAAAATAATAGCAGAAGGAATTGAGACGTCAGAACAGGTTGAATTCTTAAGAAAGCAGGGATGTCAGATGGTACAGGGATATTACTATTTCAAACCATTGCCGGTTGAAGAATTCGAAAAATACTTAGTATAGTTTGCAATTTCTTAAGAGTGAATTATTGAAAGGAATCCTAACATATGATACGACTGATTGTAAGCGACATAGATAAGACATTGTTAAAAGATGGAGAGAAATCATTAGAAAAACGTGTTATAGAATGTGTAAGACAATTATATGATAACAAAATCATATTTATGGTTGCAAGTGGCAGACCTTATACAGATATCTATACGATGTTTGAAGAAGTAACTGATAAGATGGTAATTGTAAGCTGCGATGGAGCAATGATGGCAGATGGTGATAAGATAATAGTTAATCCGATGAACCAGAGTAAAAGTCTTAGTATTATAAAGGCAGCGAATGAACTTGATATGCCAGTGTGTGTAACTTCGCAGACTACTACATACTTAAAAAGAGATAATCCGGAGTTTTATCACATGATAGATAAAAACAGGAATGAAAAGATCACAGTTATCGATGATTTTTCTGATATAAGAGAAAAGTTCCTTAAGATAAATATATACAATGCAAAACAGGATATTAATAAGCAGAATAAAGTTGTAACGAGAGCAAAAGATGATTTTAATGTAGTATATAGATCAAATGAGTGGATAGAACTAGTAGCAAAAGGTATTGATAAAGGATATGCATTAAGACAATATATGATGATGAATAATATAGATGCATCAGAGGTTATGGCATTTGGAGATAATTGTAATGACATATCAATGTTAAAAATAGCAAAAGAATCCTATGGTGTTTTAAATGCTACAGAAGATGTAAAGAGCATAGTAAACTATCTTACGGATGATGTTATTGATACGATTAAAGCCAGAGTATTATAACATATTATATATTACTATTATACACTGGCAAAATGACAAAGAATAAATACTCTGATATAGTAAATATTAACAAATAAAATGAAAAAGCAAGGAAAGATGGTCGAAATTGATAACTTTTTTTGCTTTTTTAAGTTGACAAAATGAAAGATTAGTGAATATGTAAAATATACATAAAACAACACAAAAACTAGCAAGAATTGTTGACTTTGCTAACATAAAGTGGTAAAATTCAAACATAAACAAATAAAACAAAAATAAAACAACAAGATTTATTCAAAATATTTTAACATTTTATACAATTTTGTTGATGAAAAATAAGGGGTGTAGTAATATGCTTGCAATAGAGAGAAGAAATGCGATATTAGCAAAGCTTCAGGATGAACGCAAAGTCGTGGTTAGTGAACTTGCAACTGTGTTCAATGTTACAGAAGAGACGATAAGGCGTGATCTTGATAAACTTGAAAAAGAAGGAATGGCTAAGAAGACATACGGTGGAGCTATACTGAATGAGAATCTTAATATAGATCTTCCATATACTGTAAGAAAAAAAGCTAATGTAGAAGGAAAGATGCATATAGCACAGGTTGTCAGTGAACTTGTTGAAGATGGAGCACATATAATACTGGATGCTAGTACAACTGCGCTTGCTGTTGCACAGAAGATAAAAGAAAAAAATGATATAACAGTAATAACCAATTCTATAGAAATAATTCTTGAATTATCAGATAAGCCGGGATTTAAAGTATTATCAACAGGTGGTATGTTAAAAGAAGGATCTTTGGCACTTGTAGGATATCAGACAGAAAGAATGATAGGGACATTTCATGTTGATGTGGCAATAGTATCATGTAAAGGCATAGATATAGAGCATGGGCTTACAGATTCCAATGAAGCAGATGCAGAAGTTAAAAAATCAATAATAAAATCATCAAACAGAACAATACTTGCTGTAGACAGTACGAAATTTGATAAAATATCATTTACAACAATATGTGATTTTGATGATATAGATATTATTGTTACAGAAAAGAAACCTGATGATCGTTGGATAAAATTCGCAGAACAGAAAAATATAGATATTATCTATTGATAGAAAAACTACAGATTAATAATTAATGCTAGTGGTAATTAAAATAATTACCCTCACTCCCCACAAAGAGCAAAAAACCTGATGCTTATGCACCAGGTTTCCAATATGGGATTTTACCCCCGCTCTTGACAAAGAGCCTTTTAAACTGCTAAATATTACTATTATATATTAAATAATCATAAAAACTAAGATTATTTACGGTATGCATATACAGGAAGTCCATTTTTAACTGGTGGACGTAACTCACCTTGTATAAGTGGTAATGCATAAGATATGAAGTTATCATTAACATCAGTACCATCGCTATTGATCCAGCCGTCAGGAACTTTCTGTTCAAAGTTACATACTTTGCTGCAATCAACAGTTATACAGTCAACAGAATAATCAGTTCCTTCATTACGTTTGAAAGCAATCATAACACCTGTGATACCTTTTAATGCACTTTGTACACCGAATTCACCGGCAGAGATAGCTTCAAGCACATCAGTTTCAGATATAAAAGAAGAAACACATCTTTGAGTAACATTAAGCTCAATAGAACGTACTTTAATACCAAGTCTGTCTTTTACAAGACCTTCAAGGTATTTACCACAGCCTGTTAACATCTTATGTCCAAAGTTATCAGTTTTTACATTGGATTCATATTCACATATAAAACGACCTGAACTATCCTTGATGCCTTCAGATACACATATAACAACATTATTAGTATATGAAAGTGCATTCTTAATACTTTTAATGAATTCTTCAACATCAAAAGCTCGTTCAGGAAGATATATAAGAATAGGATTATCGCCTTTAAATTTACGTGCAAGTGCAGATGCTGCAGTGAGCCATCCTGCATGACGTCCCATAATCTCAATGATTGTAACGGAATCCTGCTTGTATACACCGGAATCAAGAGCGATATCTCTTACAACAGATGCTACGAATTTGGCAGCACTTCCATATCCAGGTGAGTGATCTGTATGAACAAGATCATTATCAATAGTCTTTGGAACACCAATGATTCTTACCGGACTATTAATTTTGGCAGCATAAGCTGATAACTTAGCAACAGTATCCATAGAATCATTGCCACCGATATATAGAAAATACATAATATTATATTTCTCAAATAAAGAAAATATTGTATTATAAATATTATTATTCAAATCAGCAGGGAGTTTAAATCTGCATGAGCCAAGATATGAAGCTGGTGTAGTCTTTAATAATTCAATATCTTCATCTGACATATCTTTTGATATATTTAACATATCTTCATTGATAAAACCTTCAATTCCATTAATCATACCATAGATAGTGTCGATTAGATCAGTATGGTTAAGACTTTCCTTAATCACGCCATAGAGACTTCCATTAATAACAGATGTAGGACCACCACTTTGACCTACAAGAACATTGTATTTTTTGTTCATTTTCAAACTCCTTCCGTTTGCATATATGCAAATAAGATATAACTAAAATTCAAGATAAATAATAACGTGCAAAATAGCTTTTTTCAAGGGGATAGCATTAATTTAGAACCTAAACAAATAAATATTGTTAAATAGGTATAAAATGAAAAGGAGAATTATTCATTGCCTAAACTATAATTCAGTAGTAGAATAAAAGTGTTACTTAAATTAAGATGAGGAAAAAGGAGTATAGGAGTGAAAAAATGAGTGATTTAATAGCTATGCAGTATCACGGACTTAGTATGGCACAGACAATTGTATGGTTTTTTATATATGCATTCATTGGCTGGGTAATGGAGTGCATTGTGATACGAAGGGAAAAAGGAATATGGGAGAATAGAGGATTTGCAAAACTTCCATTCTGTATTATCTATCCGTTTGGAGCAATAGCAGTATATGAACTGCTTAGTCCTATTGCGGATAATATAGTTGCGTTGTATATATCAGGCGCAATTATAGCAACAACAATCGAATATATAACAGCAAAAGTAATGCTTATGCTGTTTGGTGAATTCTGGTGGGATTATAAGAATAAGTTTATGAATTATCAAGGAATAATATGCCTTGAGAGCACTGTAGGATGGGGACTTTTGACAGTATTCTTTTTTAAATTCATGAACAGATATGTTACAATAGGTGTAAGCAGAATACCAGGGAGAATTGCGAATACAATAGCAATAACACTGCTTGTAGCATATATACTAGATTTTACAACACAGTTTTTACATTCGCTTTCAAAAGAAAAGGAGTGTAATTAATATTAAAAAATAAAAGAACAGAGGCATGTAGATGGGAAAATTATTAAAAAAAGGAAAAGAACTGCTTAATAAAAATATTGGTACATTCATATTGTTTGAGATATTATATAAGGGTATTTTTGTTGCAGTAGCATATCCGATGTTAATTGGAATTTTCCGTCTGGTTCTTAAAAGAGCCGGTTTGAAATATCTTACTAACGGTTACATATACCGTTTTTTAAGAAATCCATTTACAATAGCTGCTGTTCTTTTTGTTATTATTGCGATTATATTATATTGTATATTCGAGGCATCGGCACTAAGCTTTATATATTATGAGTCGTACAGGCGTAATAAAGTTACAGTAGCGGAGACAATAAGGCATGGATTTGGAAGTTTTAAACATGCAATGAAACATGGTAATTATCTTATAATGATAAGGATATTTATCGAAGTTATAACTTGTAATATATCTGTACTCATAATAGTAATATCAGGACTTACGTTACCATCAGCAGTTAAAAAAGTAATGTTTGGTAATATCTGGCTTAAAGCTGTATATGTAATAGTATTCTTAATAGCGTTATATTACACTGTATCGGGGATATTTACATTGAACTATATGGCAGTTGATAAGATGGAATACAAGAGAGCAAAGAGAAATAGTAAAAATGTAGTAAAAAATAATATTATTATGATAATTAAAGATCTGTTCATATATAATATATGCGTACTTGCATTATATTGGCTTTCAATTCTGATGCTTACAATTATAGTTGTAATATTTGTAAAGATATTCAATATGTCATCGTATGGTATGGTAATATTCCTTACAATATTTAGAATATTCAACTCAGGAGTTACATTCATGCTGTTTGCTTTTGCAGTACCAGGGTGCATACTTGTTATATCAAGATTATTTGAAAAATGTGTTGTAAGTCATGAGACACATAAAGAAGTTGATATAAAATATTATAAATATGATGAGAAAAAAGCATTATTTTTAAGAAAGATAATGGTTGCACTTACGATAGTAAGTATTATTATAGATGGAATATATGTATATATAAGTTCAGTGAATAATCCATTCGATAATGTCGAGCTTATGACGCTTCCAGAAGTTACATCACACAGAGGTAATTCTGTAAAAGCGCCTGAGAATACAATATCGGCATTTGAATATGCGATAAAAGATATGTCCGATTATATTGAACTTGATGTACAGGAGACAGCAGATGGCGAACTTGTAGTAATGCATGATCCAAGTCTTAAGAGAACAACAGGAATCAATAAGAAAGTAGCAGCAGTTACTCTTGCATATATAAAATCATTAGATGCAGGCTCATACTTTAGTGATGAATTTAAAGATGAGAGAGTACCAACATTAAAAGAGACTCTTGAATATGTTGATAAGCAGGTAAAGCTTAATATAGAGATAAAAGCAACAGATACTAATATATCAAGAATATCTAAAAAAGTAGCAGATCTGATAGAAGAATATGAACTTCAAGATGATTGTATTGTAACATCAATGAAGTATGATGTGCTAAAAGCAATAAAAAAATGTAATGAAGATATAAAAACAGGATATATAATATCAATTGCGTATGGTAACTTCTATAATATGGCATATGTTGATGCGTTCAGTATGAATTATGCTTTCGTTAATAAGAATACAGTTGATGCAGTTCATGCCAGAGGTAAAAAAGTCCTTGTATGGACAGTTAATAGTGCAGAGAAGATAGAGAATCTTACAGCACTTGGTGTTGATAATATAATAACTGATGATCCGGTTAGGGCAAGAGAAGTTATATATTCAAAATATTCATATAAAGAGCTTGTTGATATACTTAATTATGTATTTAATAAGTAACATATAATTAGATTAATTAAGGCTTAATTAGGAAGTATTAAGCTTTAGAATCTTATAACACAAAGGAATATTTTATAATATTGTAATAAAGGTTAGTGACTCTTATGATGGCAAAATATTAGTTCGCAATATAAAATTTATATCGTAGGTATTGGTAATTATTTAGAAGATGTTAAAATAAATATAAAATATTTCAAAATGCATTAAAACAAAAACAAAAAAATGAGCGTTTTTCGGTAGTTTTTAAACGAAAACGCTCTTTTTTGTTCAGCAAAATCTTGTCGGCTAAAAATCTTTAGTTATTATTAACAAAATTAACAAAAACTAAAGAAAATATAAAGAAAATATATACAAGTTATCCAAAAGTGTGCTATAATCTAAAATAGTTTATATGATATTGTTTGTAAAAACTGACGAATCGAAACTAAAAAATAGCAGTATTATAGCAAAAGTAACAAAGGGAGGAATTAGGTACATGAGGAAATTTGGAACTAAAAAAAGTATTTCTTTATTAATGGCTATGACAATGATCACAGGTAACATTGGTACGGGAATGCCAGTCATGGCTAGTGAAACAGAAACTGACACAGCAATCACTAGTGCAAAATTCAGTTTTGGAACAGAGAAGCTTGACGGGTATACCAATGTTGATGCACAGACTGTGTATAGTGATGAGTCGGGATATGGATTCTCAACATCAGAATATCCTGCACAGGCAGAAGGCTGGGTTGGAGGAGTATATTATCCAAGAACGGTAGTATTCACAGATTCTAACTCATCTTACATAACTGACAGCAGTAATTATGTAACTGTAGCAAGTAAGGTATGGAAAGAAACAGAGAGTACAGGTTATGGAGTATATACATACGAGAATACATCAACATTTGATGTAAAACTTGATTCTGCTGATTATACAGTAAAAGTAGAACTTACTAACCCAACAGATACAGATGTCACAGTTAATCTTGAAACAGAAGACATAACAAAGGCAACAGGCGTGGTAGTTAAGGCACATGAGACTAAGACATCAACATTTACAGCATGTCTTGTGGATGGAAGGCTTAATCTTAAATTCCTTGCAGATTCATCAGCGACAGATGAAAGCAGTGCAGCACTTTCTAATGTATATCTTAGTAAAGTAGAAGTAGAGAAGCAGACTCGTGAACAAGGAAGCAAGCCTACAGTATTCATAGCATCAGACTCAACAGTTCAGACATATGATGCCAACTACTATCCACAGACCGGATGGGGACAGGTATTATATAATTTCTTCAAAGGTGCAGAGAATGTTAATGAATATGAATGTGATGACTGTAATTATAGTCAGGCACAGACTTATGAGACAGACAGCGTAATAGTAGAGAATAGAGCGATAGGAGGAAGAAGCTCTAAATCATTTATCGAAGAAGGCAAATTAGATGACCTTCTTGAAGATGTAAAACCAGGTGATTATGTTCTTGTTCAGTGGGGACATAATGATGCAACAGCAGCAAGACCTAATAGATATGTATCATCAGATGACTTTGAAAAGTGGCTTCAGTACTATGTAGATGGTGTTGAACAAAGAGGCGGTACATGTATTCTTGTAACACCGGTAGCAAGAAGAAGTTATACAACAGATGCAGAAGGTAATGCATCATTTAAGAGTGATTTTGAAAAATACAGACAGGTAATGTTAAAGATGGGCGAAGAGAAGAATGTACCTGTTCTTGATTTGACAAAAGCATCAATAGAAGTATGTAATAAGTTTGGTGAAGAAGGAAGTAAATCATTATTCTTATGGCTAAATGCAGGTGATTATACAGGTGCATATGCAGGTGGTGTATCAGACTCAACACACCTTCAGTACTATGGAGCATATAAGTTTGCACAGTGTGTCGCAAAACTTATAAAAGAGTATGATAAAGATGACAGATTAGATGCATTAAAAGCAGTAACAGAAGATATTAAGACTCCTGATAAAGCACCAGAAGAGATTCCATCAGGACTTGAGACAACAACAGTAGGAGCATCAAGTGTTACATTTAAATGGAATTCAACATCAGATTCAGAATTATACTATATCTACAAAGCAGAATTAGCAGAAGGACAGAGCGTAGATGATGTTGATTTTACTAATGCAGAGAAGTTCTCAGTGTCATCAGTTAATAAATATACAGATGGTAAATGTGAAGGCGGTAAGACCTATGTATATGCTGTAGCAGGATTCAATGAAGCAGGTGTTGGTGAAAAATCAGAGAAACTTGTAGTTACAACCAAGTCAGCATTATACAAATATGATTTTTGTCAGGACTCATCTAATCCAACAATGGACGGATTCTTACCTGTAACATCAACACAGATGTACAGTGAAGAGAATGGATATGGATGGATAACAGCTCCGGGCAATGGACGTTACAGAGCTAACAATGGTAATGCAACATCTAATGCAATGACAGATGATTTCTGTATTGGAGCAGGTGAATTTGCAGTAGACCTTCCAAATGGTAAATATGAGATAAAAGTAACAGCATGCGATCTTATGTCAGGTACAAGCACAATCAAGACATCATATACAGCAGAAGGTGTTGCAATAGGTGGAGTATCAACTAAACAGGCAGCAGCATCGGTAAGTGCAACAGTAGTTGTAGAAGATGGACAGTTAAATCTTGTGGTAGGTGGAACTAACCCATATATTAATGGACTTGAGATAACACCGGTATCAATAGCACCATCAGGATTATTAATGCAGGAACTTACATTTGACGGTGACAATGCTAACTTCTTATTACAGTGGAATGATACAGAAGATGCAGTTTCATACAATGTATATAAGAAAGCAGAATCAGATTCAGAATATACACTTGTTAAGAACATAACAGCAGAAGAGAAAAAAGAATCAACAACACTTCCATTCACAGTAGTTGCAGGCGAACAGTACAAATATTATGTAACAGCAATACTTAAAGATGGAACAGAGACACCAAAGAGCAATGTGGTCGATGTTGACGGAAGAAATCCAGACGATGTTATTCCGGCTGCACCACAGAATGTTGTATGTAATGTATCAGAATCAGCTAATATGCAGATAAGCTGGGATGCAACAGATAATGCAGTCAAATATATTGTATATCGTTCAGACAGAGCAGAAGGAACAAAAGGATACAAAGAATATACAAAAGTAGCAGAAGTAAATGGTAAAGCAAATACAACATTTACAGATACAGATGAAGATGTAACAGCTAACATAAAATGGTACTATAAAGTACAGGCATTTAGTACAAAAGGTGGAAGTGAACTCTCAGATGCATGTGAGACAGAGATTACTACGACGCTTACAAGAACAAAAGCAGAGACACTTACAGACAGAGCACTTGTAGCAATTAATCTTGCAGGAGATGACGGAACAGGTGTCGATGAGAATGGCAAAGAAGGCGTCAATGTATCAAGTGCAGGCAGTGGAGTATACTTAAGCTGGAGAACATTTGAAGCAGATCCTGAAGATGTAACATATACACTTTATAAGAATGATAAAAAACTTGTAAGTGGACTTACAGTCGGTAACTATATTGACAGCGAAGGAACAGCAGAAGATGTATACAAAGTAGTAGGAAGTTCAGATAAAGAACTCGGCCTTAAGTCAGAATCAGTAGCAACATGGCAGAATAAATATATCGAATTCGAACT
>SAMEA104315435__coassemble_588_pt1 | contig 30946 bp, 41 predicted proteins | sample SAMEA104315435__metabat2_low_PE_020 | metagenome-assembled genome bin SAMEA104315435 (sample SAMEA104315435) | gut metagenome | biome: Monkey gut; feature: monkey-associated habitat; material: faeces | place: China | collected 2013
TGGACAGTCAAGAGGACCTATGGCTCATGGTTCTAAATTCCATCGTCATGCAGGTTCTAACGGTTCAGCAACTACTCCAGGTAGAGTATTCAAAGGTAAGAAGATGCCAGGACATATGGGAGCTAAAAAGATTACAATTCAGAATCTTGAAGTAGTAAGAGTTGACGTTGAGAACAACTTAATCTTAGTAAAAGGTGCAGTACCAGGACCTAAGAAAGCTTTAGTAACATTAAAAGAAACAGTTAAATCTGGTAAATAAGCTTATATCAAGGAAGGAGGCAATCACAGATGTCAAAAGTATCTGTTTACAATATTGAAGGTAAAGAAGTTGATACATTAGAACTTAGCGATGCTGTATTTGGTGTTGAAGTTAATGAACATTTAGTACACATGGCAGTTGTAAGTCAGCTTGCAAATAAACGTCAGGGAACACAGAGTGCTAAGACTCGTTCAGAAGTTCGTGGCGGTGGTAGAAAGCCATGGAAACAAAAAGGAACAGGTCATGCAAGACAGGGTTCAACAAGAGCTCCACAGTGGACAGGCGGCGGTATGGTATTCGCTGTTAAGCCTAGAGACTATTCTTTCAAATTAAATAAAAAAGAAAGAAGATTAGCTCTTCAGTCAGCATTAACATCAAAAGTTAATGAAAACAAATTTGTTGTTTTAGATGACTTCAAATTAGATGAAATTAAGACAAAGAAATTCATTAAAGTATTAGAAAACTTAAAAGTATCAAAAGCTTTAGTTGTATTAAATGAAAATGATAAGAATGTAATTTTATCAGCAAATAACGTACCAAACGTTAAGACAACATTAACAAACACAATTAACGTATATGATATCTTAAAGTATGATACAGTAATCGTAACAAAGGCTGCTGTAGCTACAATCGAGGAGGTGTACGCATAATGGCTGATTTAAAATATTATGATGTAATCCTTAAACCTGTTATTACAGAAAAAAGTATGGGTGCTATGTCAGAAAAGAAATATACTTTCTTAGTACATCCATCAGCTACAAAAAATCAGGTAAAAGAAGCTGTTGAAAAGTTATTTAAAGACACAAAAGTAGCAAGCGTTAACACAATGAACTGTGAAGGTAAAACTCGCAGAAGAGGTGCTACATTTGGTAAAACAGCAAAAACAAAGAAAGCTATCGTTACATTAACAGCAGATAGCGCAGATATCGAAATTTTCGAAAGTCTTTAATTATAGAAACTGAGTACTAGAATAAACTATTAGTACGTGAATATTAGAACACACGTGGATGTGTTGATAGAGTTGAAAGGAGTGAAAATAATGGGAATCAAAAAATATAACCCATATACACCTTCCAGAAGAAATATGACTGGTTCAGATTTCGCTGAAATCACAAAAACAACTCCTGAGAAAGCATTATTAGCTTCAAAGAAGAATACAGCCGGTCGTAATAATCAGGGTAAAATCACTGTAAGACACCGCGGAGGCGGAGTTAAGAGAAAATATAGAATCATCGACTTCAAGAGAAGAAAAGATGGAATTCCAGCTACAGTAGTTGGTGTTGAATACGATCCAAACAGAACAGCAAATATCGCATTAATCAGCTATGCTGATGGTGAAAAAGCATACATCCTTGCACCAGCAGGTTTAACAGATGGTATGAAAGTAATGAGCGGTACAGGTGCTGAAATCAAAGTTGGTAACTGTTTACCACTTTCAGAGATTCCAGTAGGTACACAGATTCATAACATTGAATTATATCCTGGAAAAGGTGGCCAGTTAGTTCGTTCAGCAGGTAATGCTGCACAGTTAATGGCTAAAGAAGGTAAATATGCAACATTAAGATTACCATCAGGCGAAATGAGATTAGTTCCAATTATCTGCCGTGCAACAATCGGTGTACTTGGTAATGGAGATCACAACCTTGTAAATATTGGTAAAGCTGGTCGTAAACGTCACATGGGTATCAGACCTACAGTTCGTGGTTCTGTTATGAACCCTAATGACCATCCACATGGTGGTGGTGAAGGTAAAGCAGGAATCGGTCGTCCAGGCCCTGTTACACCTTGGGGTAAACCAGCTCTTGGCTTAAAGACAAGAAAACGTAAACACTCAGACAAGTTAATCGTAAGAAGAAGAAACGGTAAAGCTATTAAATAGTTTATAAGGAGGTTAGAACCTATGGCTCGATCACTTAAAAAAGGACCATTCGCTGATGCAAGCTTACTCAAGAAAGTAGACGCTATGAATGCTGCAGGACAGAAACAGGTTATCAAAACTTGGTCACGTCGTTCTACAATATTCCCTCAGTTCGTTGGTCACACAATCGCAGTTCATGATGGAAGAAAACATGTACCTGTATATGTAACAGAAGATATGGTTGGACACAAACTTGGTGAGTTTGTTGCAACAAGAACATATAGAGGACATGGAAAAGACGAGAAGAAAACAGGAAATCGTTAGTCAATTGTAATTGAAAGGAGGTTTAATCCATGGCAAAAGGACATAGATCCCAAATTAAAAGAGAAAGAAATACTACTAATGTAGAAACAAGACCATCTGCAAAATTATCTTACGCAAGAGTATCAGTTCAGAAAGCATGTTACGTACTTGATGCTATCAGAGGTAAAGATGTTCAGTCAGCACTTGGTATTTTAGCATACAATCCTAGATACGCTTCTAGTGTAATAGAGAAACTTTTAAAGTCAGCAATTGCAAATGCTGAGAACAATAATGGAATGAATCCAGATAACCTTTATGTTGCAGCTTGTTATGCAAACAAAGGACCAACAATGAAGAGAATCAAACCTAGAGCACAGGGTAGAGCTTACAGAATCGAAAAGAGAATGAGCCACATTACTATCGTGCTTGATGAAAGATAAGGAGGGCAATATGGGACAAAAAGTTAATCCTCATGGCTTAAGAGTCGGAGTTATTAAAGACTGGGACTCAAAATGGTATGCAGAAGCTGATTTTGCAGATAATCTTGTAGAAGATTATAATATCAGAAAGTTCCTTAAAGAAAGATTATATAGCGCAGGTGTTTCAAAGATCGAAATTGAAAGAGCATCTGACAGAGTTAAAGTTATCATCTTTACAGCAAAACCAGGTGTTGTAATCGGTAAAGGTGGAGCTGAAATAGAAAAATTAAAAGCAGAAGTTCAGAAATTAACTGACAAGAAGCTTATTGTTGATATTAAAGAAGTTAAGAGACCAGACAGAGATGCTCAGTTAGTAGCAGAGAATATTGCACTTCAGTTAGAGAACCGTGTTTCTTTCAGAAGAGCTATGAAATCTACTATGGCTAGAACAATGAAAACTGGTGCTAAAGGTATTAAGACATCTGTTTCAGGACGTCTTGGTGGAGCTGATATGGCTCGTACAGAATTCTACAGTGAAGGAACAATACCTCTTCAGACATTACGTGCTGATATCGATTATGGATTTGCAGAAGCAGATACAACATACGGTAAAGTAGGCGTTAAAGTTTGGATTTACAAAGGTGAAGTACTTCCAACTAAAGAAGTTAAGGAAGGGAGCGAACAATAATGTTACTACCTAAGAGAGTAAAACATCGTAAACAATTCCGTGGTACTATGGCAGGTAAGTGTACAAGAGGTAACAAAATCACTAATGGTGAATATGGTATCGTAGCACTTGAGCCATGTTGGATCAAATCAAATCAGATAGAAGCTGCCCGTATTGCTATGACTCGTTATATCAAACGTGGTGGTAAAGTATGGATAAAGATATTCCCAGACAAGCCAGTTGTTCATAAACCTCTTGGTGTTCGAATGGGTAAAGGTAAAGGTAACCTTGAATATTGGGTAGCAGTAGTTAAACCAGGACGTGTAATGTTCGAGCTTTCAGGAGTTCCTGAAGAAGTAGCTAGAGAAGCATTACGTCTTGCAATGCACAAACTTCCTTGCAGATGTAAGGTAGTATCACGTGCGGAATTAGAAGGCGGTGATAACAGTGAAAATTAATAAACTTGTAGAAGATTTAAGAGCAAAATCAGCAAACGAATTAAGTGATGAATTAGTAGCTGCTAAAAAGGAACTTTTTAATTTGAGATTCCAGAACGCAACAAATCAGTTAGATAATACAAGCAGAATCAAAGAAGTAAGAAGAAAAATTGCGAGAATTCAGACAATTATTACTGAAAAGGCAAATGCTGCTGAATAGTCCTATTGAAAGGAGGCAATTCTTGTGGAAAGAAATTTAAGAAAGACTCGTACAGGTAAAGTTGTTAGCAACAAAATGGATAAAACTGTTGTAGTTGCAGTGGAAGATCATGTAAGACATCCACTTTATAACAAAATCGTTAAGAGAACTTATAAATTAAAAGCACACGATGAAAACAACGAATGTTTAATCGGAGATGTTGTTAAAGTTATGGAAACTAGACCACTCTCAAAAGATAAGAGATGGAGATTAGTTGAGATTATTGAAAGAGCTAAATAATAGATATTTTGGCAAAAAGGAGGTTATGGCATGATTCAACAGGAAACAAGACTAAAAGTTGCTGATAATACTGGTGCTAAAGAGTTATTATGTATCAGAGTTATGGGCGGTTCTACTAGAAGATATGCTAATATCGGCGATGTAATCGTAGCTTCAGTTAAAGATGCAACACCAGGCGGTGTTGTAAAGAAGGGCGATGTAGTTAAAGCCGTTGTTGTTCGTACAGTAAAAGGCGCACGTCGTAAAGACGGTTCTTATATAAAATTCGATGAAAATGCTGCTGTAATTATTAAGGAAGACAAGAATCCTAAAGGAACTCGTATATTTGGACCAGTAGCAAGAGAGCTTAGAGAAAAACAGTTTATGAAAATTGTTTCTCTAGCACCAGAAGTATTATAAGGAGGTGTCGGTTGTGTCAACTTTAAAAATCAAAACAGGTGACTTAGTAAGAGTTATCGCTGGTAAAGATAAAGGCAAAGAAGGCAAAGTAGTATCAATCAATAAGAAAGATAATACAGCTATCGTTGAAGGAATCAACATGATCTGGAAACACGAAAAGCCAAATGCTCAGAACCAGAATGGTGGCAGAATTCAGAAAGAAGGACCTATTGACCTTTCTAACGTAATGTACGTAAATAAAGGTACTGCTACAAGAGTAGGATTCAGAGTAGATGAGAATGGTAAAAAAGTTCGTTTTGCTAAATCTACAGGCGAAGTAATTGATTAATTTAAGAGAGGAGGTCACCAAAGTTGAGTAGACTTAAAGAATTATATAAAAATGAGATTTGTGACGCTATGGTAAAAAAATTCGGATACAAAAACGTAATGGAAATACCAAAGCTTGATAAAATTGTTATAAATATGGGTATTGGCGAAGCTAAAGAAAACGCTAAAATCCTTGATGTAGCTGTTAAGGAACTTGAGACTATTGCTGGTCAGAAAGCTGTACTTACAAGAGCTAAAAATTCAATTGCTAACTTCAAAATCAGAGAAGGTATGCCAATCGGATGTAAAGTAACACTTCGTGGAGAGAAAATGTATGAATTCCTTGATCGTCTTGTAAATCTTGCATTACCACGTGTACGTGACTTTAGAGGTGTTAGTGCTAACTCATTTGATGGAAGAGGAAATTATGCTTTAGGTATTAAAGAGCAGATCATTTTCCCAGAAATCGAATATGATAAGATTGACAAAGTAAGAGGTATGGATATCATCATTGTTACAACAGCAAAAACAGATGAAGAAGCTCGTGAATTGTTAACATTATTTAACATGCCATTCAAAAAGTAGTTAGGAGGGAAATTCCATGGCTAAAACTTCAATGAAAGTAAAGCAGCAGCGTCCACAGAAATTCTCAACAAGAGAATATTCACGTTGTAGAATTTGCGGTCGTCCACATGCATACTTAAGAAAATACGGAATATGCAGAATTTGCTTCCGTGAATTAGCATATAAAGGACAGATACCAGGCGTTAAGAAAGCTAGCTGGTAAGAGTGTAAATAGAAAGGAGGCAACTATAATGACAACTAATGATCCTATCGCAGATATGCTTACAAGAATTCGTAATGCTAATACTGCAAAACATGATACAGTAGATGTACCATCATCAAAGATGAAATTAGCAATTGCTGATATCTTAGTTAAAGAAGGATATATCCAGAAATACGATATCGTAGAAGAAGGAAACTTTAAAACAATCCGTATCACATTAAAATACGGTGCAGATAAAAACGAAAAAATTATCACAGGACTTAAGAGAATTTCAAAACCAGGTCTTCGTGTATATGCCAATAAAGAGGAGCTTCCAAGAGTTCTTGGTGGACTTGGTGTTGCAATCATATCAACAAACCAGGGTATTCTTACAGATAAAGAAGCTAGAAAACTCAATGTTGGTGGAGAAGTATTAGCATTTGTTTGGTAATTACCAAACAATGCTAGACTGTTGAAAGAAGAATATTAAATCGACTTTCAATAAATATATTTAAGATACAACTAATTAATATGAGCGGTGTGGATATAAGATTTACACAATATGCTCATTACTCAATTAAGGAGGTGCAGGCATGTCACGTATAGGAAGAATGCCTATCGCGGTACCAGCTGGAGTAACAGTTGATATTGCAGAAAATAATAAAGTGACTGTAAAAGGACCAAAGGGAACACTTGAAAGAGTATTACCTGCGGAAATGGAAATTAAATTAGAAGATGGACACGTTGTTGTTACAAGACCTAATGATTTAAAGAAAATGAGATCATTACATGGTTTAACAAGAACATTAATCGCTAATATGGTTACAGGTGTAACAGAAGGTTACGAAAAAGTGCTTGAAGTAAACGGTGTTGGTTACAGAGCACAGAAGAATGGTAAGACATTAGTATTATCATTAGGATATTCACATCCAGTAGAAATGGTAGATCCAGAAGGTCTTGAAGCTATCGTTGAAGGACAGAACAAGATCATCGTTAAAGGTATTGATAAAGAAAAAGTTGGACAGTACGCTGCTGAAATCAGAGAAAAAAGAGCACCAGAACCTTATAAAGGTAAAGGTATTAAATATGCTGATGAAGTTATCAGACGTAAAGTTGGTAAGACTGGTAAGAAATAATATAGGAGGGTAAAAAGAATGGTTAGTAAAGAATCAAGAACAGTAGTTCGTCAGAACAAACACAGAAAAATCCGTAACCGTTTTAGCGGTACAGCTGCTAGACCACGTTTAGCTGTGTTCAGAAGTAACAATCATATGTATGCACAGATCATTGATGATACAGTTGGTAAAACTCTTGTATCAGCATCTACCCTTCAGGAAGAAGTTAAAGCTGACTTAGAAAAAACTAACAATGTTGCTGCTGCAGCAAAATTAGGTGAAGTTATTGCTAAGAGAGCTTTAGAAGCTGGTATTACAACTGTTGTTTATGACAGAGGCGGCTTCATATATGAAGGTAAAGTAAAAGCATTAGCAGAAGCAGCTAGAGAAGCTGGATTAGAATTCTAGAAGGAGGAGAACACATGAAAAGAACAATCATTGATGCTAGTCAGTTAGAATTAGAAGAAAAAGTAGTATCAATTAAGCGTGTAACTAAGGTTGTTAAAGGTGGTCGTAACTTCAGATTTTCAGCTTTAGTTGTTGTTGGTGATAAAAAAGGTCACGTTGGCGCTGGTATGGGTAAAGCTGCTGAAATTCCAGAAGCTATCCGTAAAGGTAAAGAAGATGCTACAAAGAATCTTGTTAACGTTGCAGTTGATGAGAACGGAAGTATTCCACATGATTTCTTAGGAAAATTCGGAAGTGCTTCAGTATTATTAAAGAAAGCTCCAGAAGGTACTGGTGTTATCGCTGGAGGTCCTGCTCGTTCAGTAATCGAACTTGCTGGTATCACAAATATCCGTACAAAATCATTAGGTTCAAATAACAAACAGAATGTTGTTCTTGCAACAATCGCTGGTTTAAGTCAGATTAAGACTCCAGAAGAAGTAGCAAGACTTCGTGGAAAATCTGTTGAAGAAATATTAGGTTAAGGAGGACATAGAGATGGCAGAGAAATTAAAGGTTACTTTAGTAAAATCACCTATCGGTGCTGTACCAAAGCATAGAAGAACTGTTGAAGCTCTTGGCCTTAACAAAATGCATAAAACTGTTGAATTACCAGATAACAAAGCAACTAGAGGTATGATTCAGCAGGTTGGATATATGTTAAAGGTAGAAGAAATATAATTAGAATGGAGGTGCAGGAATGAACTTATCAAATTTAAGACCTGCAGAAGGTTCAAAACATAGCAATAATTTCAGAGTAGGACGTGGACATGGCTCAGGAAACGGAAAAACAGCTGGTAAAGGTCATAAAGGTCAGAAAGCACGTTCAGGCGGAAGCATCAGACCAGGTTTTGAAGGTGGTCAGATGCCTTTATACAGAAGAATTCCTAAGAGAGGTTTCACAAATAGAAATACTAAGGAAATCGTTGGTATAAATATTAGTGCATTAGAAGCATTTGATAATGACGCTGTAGTTACAGTAGAAACATTAATTGAAACAGGCATCGTTAGAAATCCAAGAGATGGTGTTAAGATTCTTGGAAATGGAGAACTTACTAAGAGATTAACAGTTAAAGCTAATGGATTCAGTGCGGCTGCTAAAGAAAAGATTGAAGCTCTTGGTGGAATTGCTGAGGTGATTTAATGTTAAAAACACTCCGTGACGCATTTAAAATCAAAGAATTAAGAGATAGAATTATATTTACTTTTTTGATGTTGGTTGTTGTTAGGATAGGAAGTTTACTTCCTGTCCCAGGAGCTGACACAAGTTATTTTGCCAGCTTTTTTGCGAAGCAGTCTGGGGACGCATTTAATTTCTTTGATGCATTTACTGGTGGTTCATTTTCAAACTTATCAGTATTCGCTTTGAGCATCACACCATATATTACATCTTCAATCATTATTCAGCTTCTTACAATTGCAATACCTAAATTAGAGGAGATGCAAAAAGAAGGTGAAGACGGAAGAAAAAAACTTACACAGATTACAAGATACCTTACTGTTGCACTTGCACTTATCGAGTCAACAGCAATGGCAATTGGATTTGGTGGAAGTGGACTTATTGCTAACTATTCAACAATGGGTTCAGTAGAAAAAGTATTAGCAATCTTCATTATTGTTGCAGCTCTTACAGCTGGTTCAGCAGTACTTATGTGGATCGGTGAAAGAATTACAGAAAAAGGTGTTGGTAATGGTATATCAATAGTACTTTTAATTAATATTATTTCACGAGCTCCAGATGATATTAAGACACTTTGGGATCAGTTTATAGCAGGAAAGACACTTGCAAAAGGTCTGCTTGCAGCAGCAATTATTGTAGCCGTAATAATACTTATGGTTGTATTTGTTTGCGTTTTACAGGGTGGTGAAAGACGTATACCAGTTCAGTATGCTCAGAAAGTTCAGGGTAGAAGAATGGTAGGCGGTCAGTCAACAAACATTCCATTAAAGGTTAACACAGCAGGTGTTATACCAATTATCTTTGCATCATCATTGATGCAGTTTCCAGTTGTTATTGCATCATTCTTTACGATTGATTACAATACTATTGGTGGAAAGATCTTAAGAGGTCTTTCATCAAGTAACTGGTGCAAACCAAGTGAACCAATATATTCTATCGGTTTACTTGTATATATTGTATTAGTAGTATTTTTTGCATACTTCTATACATCAATTACTTTCAATCCTTTGGAAGTAGCTAATAATATGAAAAAACAAGGTGGATTTATTCCTGGTATTCGTCCAGGTAAGTCTACTACAGATTACTTAACTTCAATATTAAACTATTTAATTTTCATTGGTGTTGTTGGACTTATTATTGTTGCGATTATTCCAATAATATTTACAGGTCTTTCAGGTGCAACCGTATCTTTTGGTGGTACATCATTAATCATCATTGTTGGTGTAATTCTTGAGACAATCAAACAGATTGAATCAAAGATGGTTGTACGTAATTACAAAGGATTTCTTAATAATTAGTTTAATAGGAGTACTTAGTTCATGATTACAGCTCACCGGAAAGAAATAGTCATATAGGCCGTAGATCTGGTGGGCTGTTTTAGAATAAGCACTTCGCATATTTCGATAGTAATACAATTATAATGAAGTTAAAGCGGAGGCAAGAGCAATGAAAATAGTAATGCTTGGAGCACCTGGTGCTGGAAAAGGCACACAGGCCAAAATGATAGCTGATAAATATCAGATCCCTCACATCTCTACAGGAGATATTTTTAGAGCAAATATTAGTAATGGAACAGAGCTTGGTAAAAAAGCAAAGACATATATGGATCAGGGATTACTTGTTCCTGATGAATTAGTAGTAGATCTTGTTGTTGACAGAGTACAGCAGGATGACTGCAAAAAAGGATATATTCTTGATGGATTTCCAAGAACAATTCCACAGGCTGAAGCTCTTACAGAAGCACTTAAGAAATTAGGTGAAAAAGTAGACTTTGCAATAAATGTTGAAGTTCCAGATGAGAATATTGTAAAACGTATGTCTGGAAGAAGAGCCTGCGTAAGCTGCGGTTCAACATATCATATTGTATACAATCCAACAAAAGTTGAAGGTGTATGCGACAAATGTGGTAACGAACTCATTTTAAGAGAAGATGACAAACCAGAGACAGTAAAGAAACGTCTTGATGTTTATCATGAACAGACACAGCCTCTTATTGAATATTATACAAATGAAGGTGTTCTTGTAGAAGTAGATGGTACTAAAGATATGAAAGATGTATTTAGTGCGATTGTTGATATTTTAGGAGCGTAATTATGTCTGTGACAATAAAATCCCTAAGAGAGATTGAACTCATGAGAGAAGCCGGAAAACTTCTTGGAAAAGCGCATGATGAGCTTGGAAAGGCAATAAGACCAGGAATGTCAACTAAAGAAGTTGATAGAATTGGTGAAGAGATAATAAGAAGTTATGGTTGCATACCATCATTTCTTAATTATAATGGTTTCCCTGCATCTATATGTGTTTCTGTAAATGAAGAAGTTGTACATGGGATTCCTTCAAAACACAGAATTCTTCAGGATGGAGATATTGTAAGCCTTGATGCAGGACTTATTTATAAAGGATATCATTCTGACGCTGCGCGAACTGTTGCGGTGGGCGAGATCAGTGATGATGCAAAAAAATTGATAGAAGTAACAAAGCAATGCTTTTTTGAAGGCATAAAATTTGCAAAAGAGGGTAATCACCTAAACGATATATCAACAGCAATTGGTGAATATGCCCGAAGCTTCGGATATGGTGTTGTAGAAGAACTGGTAGGACATGGAATTGGAACAGAACTCCATGAAGACCCACAGATTCCTAATTTTCCAATGAAAAGAAAAGGAATAAAACTACAGGCAGGAATGACATTAGCGATAGAGCCAATGATAAACATGGGAACATGTAAAGTAGAATGGTTAGACGATGGATGGACCGTTGTATCCAAAGATCGTTCATTATCTGCTCATTATGAGAATACAATTCTTATAACCAAAGATGGATGTGAGATTTTATCCCTAACAGAGGAGTGATATTAATGAACCGATATGAAGTAGGAAAAATGGTAAAGTCCATGGCAGGACATGATGACTCGAAAGTTTATGTTATAATAAAATCAGATGATGAATATGTATATCTTTCAGATGGCGATTTGAAGACAATTGATAATCCCAAGAAAAAAAAGAAAAAACATGTTCAGATAATAAACCAGATTGATGATGAGCTTTTAAAGATTATTGCTGAGAATAAGAACTTCAATAATGAAGCAATAAAACATGCAATAAAAAAATATAAGCAGAAAATGAGTTAAGTAGGAGGAATAAAATGTCAAAATCAGATGTAATTGAAATTGAAGGAACTGTAATTGAAAAATTACCAAATGCCATGTTTCAGGTTGAACTTGAGAATGGACATAAAGTGTTAGCTCATATAAGTGGAAAACTTCGTATGAACTTTATCAGAATTTTACCTGGTGACAAGGTTACAATAGAGCTTTCACCATATGATTTATCAAAAGGTAGAATTATTTGGAGAGATAAATAAGATTTTACTTGCTTTTTATATACATTATATGATATAATTCTAAGCGAGCTTTTTTTGAAAGGAGGATTTACTGTGAAGGTTAGATCATCAGTTAAACCAATTTGTGAAAAATGTAAAGTAATTAAGAGAAAAGGAAGCATCAGAATAATCTGTGAAAATCCTAAACACAAACAGAGACAGGGTTAATTTGTCTTTTGTTTGGGCTTATTTCTAATGATAAGCATTAGTTTGCGGCTGCAGTAATGAACCACCAGGATAGGTTGTTCGTTACTTTAAAAAATAAAAATGATACAAATACTAACAGTAAGATGTGTAAATAACGCACTACATTTCCGCACTAGTGGGTTGCTCTATTAGTGTGCTGCGAAGTTTACTGCTTACAAGAATCAATTTATGGAGGTGTAATACACACATGGCTCGTATTTCAGGTGTTGACTTACCAAGAGAAAAACGTGTAGAAATTGGACTTACTTATATCTACGGAATTGGTAGAGTAAGTTCTAATCGTATACTAGCAGAAGCTAATGTTAATCCTGACACTCGTGTTAGAGACTTAACAGATGAAGAAGTAGCTAGAATTCGTGACGTAATCGATGCAAAACATACAGTTGAAGGTGATTTAAGAAGAGAAATCGCTTTAAATATTAAGAGATTACAGGAAATCGGATGTTATAGAGGAATCCGTCATAGAAAAGGTCTTCCAGTTAGAGGACAGAAAACAAAGACTAATGCGAGAACTCGTAAAGGTCCTAAGAAAACAGTAGCAAATAAAAAGAAATAATTCAGTTTAACCCATAAGGGAGGTTAGTTTAAAATGGCTAAAGTTACAAAAAAAGTGACAAAAAAGCGTGTAAAGAAAAACGTTGAACGTGGACAGGCACATATCCAGGCATCATTTAACAATACAATCGTTACATTAACTGACATGGAAGGTAACGCTTTATCATGGGCAAGTGCTGGTGGTCTTGGTTTTAGAGGTTCAAAGAAATCTACTCCTTATGCAGCACAGATGGCAGCAGAAACTGCTACTAAAGCAGCTTTGGTACACGGTCTTAAAGTAGTTGACGTAATGGTTAAGGGTCCAGGTTCAGGTAGAGAAGCAGCAATTCGTGCTCTTCAGGCTTGCGGTCTTGAAGTAGCAAGTATCAAAGACGTTACTCCTGTACCACATAATGGATGTCGTCCACCAAAACGTAGAAGAGTTTAATTAGGAGGTGTAACAAAGATGGCAGTTAATAGAGTTCCTGTTCTTAAAAGATGTAGATCACTTGGATTAGATCCAATTTACTTAGGAATAGATAAAAAATCAAACAGAGAATTAAAAAGAGCTAATAAGAAAACAAGCGAGTATGGACTTCAGTTAAGAGAAAAACAGAAAGCTAAATTCATATATGGCGTATTAGAAAAACCTTTCAGAAATTACTATAAGAAAGCTGAAAAGATGAATGGCCAGACAGGTGAAAACCTTATGGTATTACTTGAAAGCAGACTTGATAATGTAATCTTCAGATTAGGTTTAGCAAGAACAAGAAAAGAAGCAAGACAGATTGTTGATCATAAACATGTATTAGTAAATGGTAAATGTGTTAACATTCCATCATACTTAATCAAAGCTGGTGACACTATCGAAATCAGAGAAAAATCAAAAGCTTCACAGAGATATAAAGATATCTTAGATGCAACAGCTGGAAGATTAGTACCTGAGTGGTTAGATGCTGACCAGGAAAACCTTAAAGGTTCAGTAAAAGAATTACCATTAAGAGAAGCAATTGATGTACCTGTAAATGAAATGCTTATTGTAGAGTTATATTCTAAATAATCTTTAGGATTGTAACTCTATATGGAATATAGGGTGGATATAACTTCCCTCAATATAAGAATAACCCATTAAAGGAGGGGCTTTAGAGTGTTCGATTTTGAAAAACCAAAAATTGAGATAGCAGAAATCTCAGATGACAAGAAATATGGAAGATTTGTAGTTGAGCCACTCGAAAGAGGTTACGGTACAACTCTTGGTAACTCATTAAGAAGAATTATGCTTTCTTCTTTGCCAGGTGCCGCTGTAAGTCATGTTAAAATTGACGGTGTTCTTCATGAATTCAGTTCAATTCCAGGAGTTAAGGAAGATGTAACAGAGATCATAATGAACATAAAGAACTTAGCAATAAAAAACAATAGTGATACAAACGAAGCTAAAGTAGCTTATATTGAGTTTGAAGGCGAAGGCGTTGTTACAGCAGCAGATATTCAGGTTGATCAGGATATTGAAATTCTTAACAAGGATTTAGTAATTGCAACTCTTAACGGAGGAGCTGATAGTAAGCTTTATATGGAACTTACAATCACTAAAGGAAGAGGATATGTAAGTTCAGATAAGAATAAGAGTGATGATTTGCCAATCGGTGTAATCTCAATCGATTCAATCTATACACCAGTAGAACGAGTAAACTTATCAGTACAGAATACTCGTGTTGGACAGGTTACAGATTATGATAAGCTTACATTAGATGTATATACTAACGGAACGCTTGCACCGGACGAAGCAGTTAGTTTAGCTGCAAAAGTATTAAGCGAGCACTTAAATCTGTTCATTGATCTTTCAGAAAATGCCAAGACAGCAGAGATCATGGTAGAAAAAGAAGACAATGAAAAAGAAAAAGTATTAGAAATGAATATTGATGAACTCGAATTATCAGTTCGTTCATACAACTGTTTAAAGAGAGCCGGAATTAACACTGTTGAAGAGTTAACCAACAGAACTTCCGAAGATATGATGAAAGTTCGTAACTTAGGTCGTAAGTCACTAGAAGAAGTACTTGCAAAACTTAAAGAACTTGGATTACAGCTTAATCCAAGTGACGAATAATCCTCAGAGAACTAATTAATTTATGGATAAATAGCATATAGTCAGTAAGACCGAAGAAGCATGGCTATATGTTCCACAAATGGAGGTAAAATATAATGGCAGGATATAGAAAACTCGGTAGAACATCTAACCAGAGAAAAGCTTTACTTAGAAACCAGGTAACAAACCTTTTATACAATGGAAAGATTGTTACAACAGAAGCTAAAGCTAAAGAAATCCGTAAAATTGCTGAGCATTTAATTGCATTAGCAGTTAAAGAAAAAGATAATTTTGAAACTGTTAAAGTAACAGCTAAAGTTGCTCAGAAAGATAAAGATGGAAAGAGAATCAAAGAAGTAAAAGACGGTAAAAAAGTTACTGTTTATACAGAAGTTGAAAAGGAAATCAAAAAAGATATGCCTTCACGTCTTCACGCTAGAAGACAGATGCTTCAGGTTCTTTATCCTGTAACAGAAGTTCCAGCAGAAAACGCTGGTAAGAAGAAAAATACTAAAGAAGTTGATTTAGTAGAAAAATTATTTACAGAAATCGCTCCAAAGTATGTTGATCGTAAAGGTGGTTATACAAGAATCGTTAAGATCGGACCACGTAAAGGTGATGCAGCTATGGAAGTTCTTATTGAATTAGTATAGTATCAGATAAGGCTGTTTCTATCTTAGATAAAGGTAGAAGCAGCCTTTTTTTGGTTCTTTGTTAAGAGTAGGGGCAAAATCCTATATTTTTTGACTATAAGTTTTTGTCACTTTTATCTACTTGTAATAACAAAGAATAAGATAAGTTTTTCCGCTTGTAAGCCTAACAAGCAGGCTAAAGCATTCTTTTTCTTGCAAAAATCCTGTACATAATTTACAATAGTAAAAAATAGAAACTACGATAACAGACCAATATAAAGCAAGATAATTGTTTATTGGAGGAAAACAATGGGAATTGTAAAAACAGCGAAACTAGTATATGAATACTTAAAACACGATGAAGAAGGCAATGTTGAAGCTGTAAATAGAGCAATAGATGGAGTTGACATAGATATAGAAGAAGGTCAGTTCATAGCAGTACTCGGACATAATGGTTCAGGCAAATCAACATTTGCAAAACATATTAATGCATTAATAGTTCCAACAGAAGGAACAATGTGGGTTGATGGATTAAAGACAGATGAGGAACAGAATACAATAAATGTCAGACAAACGGCAGGTATGGTATTTCAAAATCCTGATAATCAGATAATAGGAACAATAGTAGAAGAAGATGTTGGATTTGGCCCGGAAAATCTAGGTGTACCAACGGAAGAGATATGGGAACGAGTTAATAAAAGTCTTGAAAGTGTCCATATGACAGAATATCGACATCACTCGCCTAATAAACTATCAGGTGGACAGAAACAGAGAGTGGCGATTGCAGGTGTAATTGCAATGCATCCAAAATGCATAGTATTAGACGAACCTACAGCAATGCTAGATCCAAATGGCAGAAAAGAAGTAATAAAAGCAGTACATGAGCTTAATAAAAAAGAGAAAATTACTGTGATACTGATTACACATTATATGGATGAGGTAATAGACGCAGACAAAGTATACGTTATGGATGAAGGAAAAGTAGTAATGGAAGGAACACCAAGAGAGATATTTTCACAGGTTGATAAGATGAAAAAATTAAGACTAGATGTTCCACAAGCTACAGAGATAGCGTATGAATTAAGAAAATCCGGTATAAACATAAGAGCGGATATATTATCAATAGATGAGTTGGTGAATGAAGTATGTCAATTAAAGTAGAAAATGTAAATTATATATATGGAATAGGCTCTGGATTTGAAAAACAGGCACTTAAAGATGTAAATTTGACAATAAATGATGGAGAATTCATAGGTCTTATAGGACATACAGGTTCAGGCAAATCAACCCTCACACAACATCTGAATGGGCTTGTAAAAGCAACATCAGGAGCTATATATTACAATGGACAAAACATATATGATGAAAAATATAATATGCGTGAGTTAAGAAGTAAAGTAGGATTAGTATTCCAGTATCCGGAACATCAGTTATTTGAAGAAACAGTATTTAAAGACGTATGTTTTGGCCCATCTAACCTTGGACTTAGCAAAGATGAGATAGAAGAAAGAGCCTATCAGGCATTAAAAAATGTAGGACTTGATAAGACATTCTATGAACAATCACCTTTTGAACTCTCAGGAGGACAGAAAAGAAGAGTAGCTATAGCAGGAGTACTTGCGATGAAACCGGATGTACTTATACTTGACGAACCAACTGCAGGGCTTGATCCTAGAGGTAGAGATGAGATACTTGACCAGATAGCACTTCTTCACAAAACAGAACATATAACAATTATTCTTGTATCGCATAGTATGGAAGACGTTGCAAAATATGTAGGGAGAATAATAGTTATGAACAGAGGAGAAGTACTCTTTGATGATATACCAAAAAAAGTGTTTAAAAATTATAAAAAACTTGAAGAAGTTGGTTTAGCAGCTCCACAGTCAACATATATAATGAATGCATTAAAAGAGCGAGGGCTTGATGTAGACACAGATGCCATGACAGTTGAAGAAGCAGCAACAAGCATAATAAAAGCATTAAAAGAAAATGGAGGAGCTGGAGATGATTAGAGATATAACACTAGGACAATACTATCCAGCCAATTCAGTTCTGCATAGACTAGATCCAAGAGTAAAGCTGGTAGGAACACTAATTTTTTTAATAACACTATTTCTTGGAAATAACATAATAATGTATGCAATAGCAACATTATTTTTAGCAACAGTAATTAAGATATCAAAAGTACCATTCAAATTCATGGTAAAAGGTTTAAAAGCAATAGTATTGCTATTGATGATAAGTGTAGTATTTAATCTTTTTTTAACACCAGGTGACATACTGGTTAAAATAGGAATATTAAAAATAACAAAGCAGGGACTTAAAATAGCAATATTTATGGCTGTAAGACTTGCATACTTAATTGTCGGTTCATCTATAATGACACTTACAACAACACCGAATGACCTTACAGACGGTATGGAAAAAGGACTTTCACCATTAAAATATATAAAAGTTCCAGTGCATGAGATATCAATGATGATGTCAATAGCATTAAGATTTATACCAATACTTATAGAAGAGACAGACAAGATAATGAAAGCCCAGATAGCAAGAGGAGCTGACTTTGAGACAGGCGGGATGGTAAAAAAAATAAAAGCAATGGTACCATTGCTCGTGCCACTTTTCATATCAGCATTTAGAAGAGCTAACGATCTGGCAATGGCAATGGAAGCAAGATGCTATACAGGCGGAGAAGGCAGAACCAAGATGAAACCGCTAAAATACGAAAAAAGAGACCATATAGCATATCTTATACTCTTATTATATACAGGAACTATGATAGGACTAAAGATAGTATTGTAAAATAATAAAAGATATTGAAATAATGTAGAAAATAAGCAGATGTAAGCATAAGTATATTTGTATTTTCTACATTTTTTAATAAAAAGTAACTACTAAGATTAAAATTGATATTGCAACAATAAATATAAAAAAATATTATAAAGCAAGTAATTATCATATTATAAATTAGTGGCATCCACACAGACTTGTTTGCGGGAGTAGTCAGAAATCAGTGAAAAATGCAACTTGCTGTGGAGAATATTAAAAGTTGCGATAAGTATAAAAAATAGGTATGATAATTATCAATTTTAGTACTTGCTACTGCATTAACAATGGAGATAAGTATAAATAAGCTGTTTATAAGCTAGAGCGTAAAACCCTCTACCTTTGGGTGATGGGTAGTTCACTAATAAATAAATAGCAACAAATATAGAAAAGCATAGAGAAGAGAGGAAAAATTAATGAAACGAGTTATGCTTCGTGTTGCGTATGACGGTACGAACTACTGTGGATGGCAGATTCAGAATAATGGGATAACAATAGAAGAAGTATTAAATAGAGAGCTCACAAGACTTCTTGGTGAAGAGATAAAAGTAACAGGAGCAAGCCGAACAGACTCAGGTGTACATGCACTTGGCAACGTTGCAGTCTTTAGCACAGATACAAGAATACCAGCAGATAAGATATCATTCGCACTTAATCAGAGACTTCCGGATGATATAGTAATACAGGAATCAAAAGAAGTTGAATCAGACTTTCATCCAAGATATGCAAGATGCGAGAAGACGTATGAATATAGAATATTAAATAGAAGATTTCCATTACCATCAGAACGATTTAATTCTCATTTTTTCCATTACAAATTAGACATAGACAAGATGAGACAGGCAGCAAAATATATAATAGGAGAACATGATTTTAAGTGCTTCTGTGCAGCAGGAGCACAGGTTAAGACAACCGTAAGGACGATATATGCACTTGACATATCAGAGAATAATGGAATGGTAACTATACGAATAAGAGGAAACGGGTTTCTGTATAATATGGTGAGAATCATAGCCGGAACACTTATAAAAGTAGGAAACGGAGATATTGAACCTGAATATATAAAGGACATAATAGCATCCAAAAAACGTGAGAATGCAGGTCCAACAGCACCGGCTAATGGTCTTACACTTGTAAAAATCAGATATATTGATATGGAAACAGATTGATAAAAGCCAATCAGTTATAAACAAAATATAAACTACATATAAAAAGCAAAAACCACAGAGAAAAAATGGGAAAAACATATTGACACAAATACACTGATTTAGTATAATAAATAAATGTGACGTAAGGAAAATAATGTCTAATCCAATGCCCCGGTAATGACATTTTGCATCATATAGTTATAGTAAATATTCATAGGAGGTAAACTAATGAAAACTTTCATGGCTAGTCCAGCAACAATTGATAGAAAATGGTATGTAGTTGACGCTACAGGATGTACATTAGGTCGTTTAGCATCTGAGGTTGCATCAGTTTTAAGAGGAAAAAATAAACCAACATATACACCACACATTGATACAGGTGATTATGTAATCGTTATAAATGCAGATAAAATCAAAGTAACAGGTAAAAAATTAGATCAGAAGATCTACTACAATCACTCAGATTTCCCAGGTGGAATGAGAGAGACAACACTTAGAGAAAAATTAGCTAAGTCACCTGAAAGCGTTATTGAACTTGCTGTTAAAGGCATGCTTCCAAAGGGACCACTTGGAAGATCAATGATTGACAAACTTCATGTATACGCAGGACCTGATCACAAACATGCTGCTCAGAAACCTGAAGTATTAACATTTTAATTAGAGAGTCTGGAAGGAGGAAATTAAATTGGCTAAATCAAAATTTTACGGAACTGGTAGAAGAAAAAGTTCTATCGCAAGAGTATATTTAGTACCTGGTAAAGGTGATATTACAATAAATAAGAGAAGTATTGATGAATACTTCGGTCTTGAAACATTAAAATTAATCGTTCGTCAGCCACTTGTTGCTACAGAGACAACAGAGAAATATGACGTAATCGTTAACGTACATGGTGGTGGTACAACAGGACAGGCTGGTGCTATCAGACATGGTCTTTCAAGAGCTTTATTACAGGTTGACGCAGAATACCGTCCAATCCTTAAAAAAGCAGGTTTCTTAACAAGAGATCCAAGAATGAAAGAAAGAAAGAAATACGGACTCAAAGCCGCTCGTCGTGCTCCACAGTTCTCAAAGAGATAATCAAACCGAATATCACAAGAACATCAAACCCCTTGGAAATCCAATATTTCCAAGGGGTTTCTTATGTCCTATCGTCCCTAAAATGCCCTAATAACCCTCATAGTATAGTCAACCATCTCATTAACACTTTCAGGAGTATTATTTTCAAGCCATTTATTGCCGATGCCATGAATTAAAGACATCTTGGCAGCGATACTATACTTCTCATCGATACTATCAGGAGAATGAACACTGCACTCAAGGCTGCTAAGCTTCTCGTGAAGACGATAGAAGATAATATTATGTCTTCTTGATATTGCAGAAGGAAAAGGCTTGTAACGTTCCTTAAGCTCAGTAAAATATCTATTAAGATAATTACGCAGTTTAACATCATCATTATAATCAAACATAGGAACAAGATCAGTGAAGAACTCATTAACCATATTATCAGTAATACTCTCTACAATATCATTAATCGAAGAAAAATGACGATAATAAGAAGTTCTTGAAACCATTGCCTTTTTAACAATGTCAGTAACACTGATATCAATATAAGCCTTCTCATCGAGAAGATCCATAAAAGCCTGTTCAATTAAGCGCTTAACAGAATAATTCTCAGACATGTTACAAAAAACCTCCATTTATGTACTATTTACAAAAAAGCATTGATTTTGAAAAAAAGAACGTATATACTAGTTCCTACACAATAAAATTCTATCAATATGTAATACAGTTGTCAACTAACATATCACAAAGTTTATAGCATAAATCAGCATTACAGTTAAGTAAAAATCAGCACCTAGTCTGTAATTTTATTAACACAAAATTTATAGCGGATATATAGCTAAGCAATCAACTTGCTGATAATAAAAATTAATATCACAACTATATTACTTAGAAGTAATCAGATATATGCAAAAAATAAATTTGCAATAATCAATTAGAAGTAATCAGATATATGCAAAATATAGATTTGCAATAGTCAATTACAAGTAACCAGATATATGCAAAAATAAATTTGCAATAATCAATTACAAAAATACGGTAGCTGCAAAAATTATATAGCTATCTAATTAATATTAAAAAGGAGGAATAAAAGTGATAAAAAAATTACTACAATATGTAGACGAATACAAAAAAGACTCAATATTAACACCAATATACATAATCGGTGAAGTATTTATGGAGATCTTGATACCATTTGTAACAGCATCAATAATTGACAAAGGAATAGAAGCCGGAGATATGTCAAAAGTATATCAATATGGTGCGATAATGCTCATACTTGCATTCTTAAGTCTGTTCTTCGGAATACGAGCAGGTAAGACAGCAGCTCGTGCATCAGCAGGATTTGCATCCAACTTAAGAGAAGGAATGTACGAGAACATTCAGACATTTTCATTCTCCAATATAGATAAATTCAGTACAGCGGGACTAGTAACACGAATGACAACAGACGTAACCAATGTACAGAATGCATATCAGATGATACTTAGAATAACAGTAAGAGCACCACTTATGTTAATCTGTAGTATGATAATGTGTTTTGTAATCAATGCAAAGTTAAGCCTGATATTCCTTTGTGTGCTTATACTATTAGGATTTGCACTGGGATTCATAATAAAATGTGCAATGCCGGTATTTAATGAAGTATTCAGCAAATATGATGACCTTAACGCAAGTGTACAGGAAAATGTAACAGGAATAAGAGTAGTAAAAGCATTCGTAAGAGAAGACTTTGAAAATAAAAAATTCGGAAAAGCATCAGAGATACTATATAAGATGTTTGTAAAAGCAGAATCATACTTAGCATTTAATAATCCAGTAATGATGATAGCAATATACGGATGTATGCTCACATTATCATGGTTAAGTGCCCACTACATAGTAGGTGGAACAATGACAACAGGTAACTTAACATCACTTTTTAGTTATGTAATGGGAATGATGATGTCACTTATGATGATATCAATGATATTCGTAATGTTATCAATGAGTACAGCAAGTGCAAAACGAATAGCAGAAGTACTCAATGAAAAAGCAGACATAACTAACCCTGAGAAACCGGTAATGGAAGTAAAAAATGGAGACATCGACTTCAACAACGTAAACTTTGCATATAAGCATGGAAGTGGTGAAGAGACACTTGAGAATATAGACCTTCATATTCATTCAGGCGAGACAATAGGAATAATAGGAGGAACAGGTTCAGGTAAATCAAGCTTTGTAAACCTGATATCAAGACTATATGATGTATCAGCAGGTTCAGTATGTGTAGGTGACGTAGACGTAAGAAAATACGATGTCGAAGTACTAAGAGATGAAGTAGCAGTAGTACTTCAGAAAAATGTACTTTTCTCAGGAACAATATTAGATAACCTTCGCTGGGGCAAAGCCGATGCAACAGAAGAAGAATGTAAGGAAGTATGTCATCAGGCATGTGCAGATGAATTCATAGACAGATTCCCTGATGGATATAATACATACATAGAACAAGGTGGTAACAACGTATCAGGAGGACAAAAGCAGAGACTCTGTATAGCAAGAGCACTCCTTAAAAAACCAAAAGTACTTATACTTGATGACTCAACAAGTGCAGTAGATACAGCAACAGATGCGAGAATAAGAGAAGCATTTGCAACCAAGATACCGGGAACAACCAAGATAATAATCTCACAGAGAATATCAAGTATACAAGGAGCAGACAGAATACTTGTATTAGATGATGGTAAAATAAGCGGTTTTGCATCTCACGAGGAACTTTTACAGACTAACATCATATATAAAGACATATATAATGTTCAGATGCAGGCTGGCGGAGATTTTGACGAGAAGATGAACTAAGAAGGAGGAAAGGAAAATGAGAGGACCAGGAAATATGCCAATGAGTAAAGGCAAAAGTAATCCAATGGTATCATTGAAAAAAGTAATGAAATATGTGCTAAAAGAATATAAAGGCTCATGTATAGCGGTAGTAATCTGTATACTATTATCAGCACTTGCAACACTTTCAATGACATTATTTTCACAGAGCCTTATAGATGACTACATAATACCAATGCTATCACAGAGTACACCGGACTTTAAGCCACTTGAGATAAGAATGTTAAAACTTATGATAGTACTGATTGGTGGAGTAATATGCGCATATGCATACAATAGAATTATGGTAAATGTAACACAGGGAACAATGAAAAGAGTCAGAAATGACATCTTCACCCACATGGAATCATTACCAATCAAATACTTTGACACACATGCACATGGAAATATAATGTCAATCTATACTAACGATGTAGATACACTAAGACAGTTAATAAGCCAAAGTGCACCACAGATAATCAACTCATTAATAACACTTATATCAACATTTATAAGTATGATAGTGTTAGATATACCACTTACAATAGTATCAGTAATAATGGTAGCGATAATGCTATATGTAACATCAAGATTAAGTGCAGCATCAGGCAAATACTTTGTCAAACAACAGAAAGACTTAGGAGCACTTAACGGATACATAGAAGAGATGATGGAAGGACAGAAAGTAGTAAAAGTATTCTGCCATGAAGAAAAGAGTATCGAAGACTTCAAAAAAGTAAACAGACAATTAAGAGAAAGTGCGACAAAAGCTAACGAGATAGCCAATATAACAATGCCGGTCAATGGTAACATAGCCAATATAAGTTATGTAATCTGTGCAATCACAGGAGCAATTCTTGCACTTAATGGATTCTCAGGACTCACAATCGGAACATTAGTAGCATTCCTAAGCCTTAACAGAAGTTTTACACAGCCGGTAACACAGATAAGCCAGCAGGTAAGCAGTATAGTAATGGCATCAGCCGGAGCATCAAGAGTATTCGAACTTATGGAAGAGACACCTGAGACAGACGAAGGATATGTAGAACTTGTATGTGCAAAAGAAAAAGAAGACGGAACAATAGAAGAGACAACAGGGCATACAGGAATATGGGCATGGAAGCATCCACACAGTGCAGATAATACAGTAACATATACAAAACTCTGCGGAAAAGTAACATTTGAAGATGTAGACTTTGGATATTCAGACAAGAAGATGGTATTACATGATATTAATATGTTTGCAAAACCAGGTCAGAAGATAGCATTTGTAGGAAGTACAGGTGCAGGAAAGACAACAATAACCAACCTTATTAACAGATTCTATGATATACAGGAAGGTAAGATAAGATATGACGACATCAATATTAGCAAAATAAAAAAATCAGATCTTAGACGAAGCCTTGGAATAGTACTTCAGGATACACATCTGTTTACAGGAACAGTAATGGATAATATAAGATATGGAAGACTTGACGCAACAGATGAAGAATGTATACAGGCAGCAAAACTTGCCAATGCAGATAGTTTTATCAAACATCTTCCGGATGGCTATAACACTATGCTTACAGGTGATGGAGCTAATTTAAGTCAGGGACAGAGACAGTTAATTGCGATAGCAAGAGCAGCAGTCGCAGATCCACCGGCTCTTATACTCGATGAAGCAACATCATCAATAGACACAAGAACAGAAGTACTTGTGCAGCAGGGAATGGACTCACTTATGGCAGGAAGAACATCATTTGTAATAGCACACAGACTTTCAACAGTTCGCAATGCTGACTGTATAATGGTAATGGAGCAGGGAAGAATAATTGAGCGAGGAACACACGAACAATTACTTGAAGAAAAGGGCAGATACTATCAATTATATACAGGAAAAACAGAATAATAAAAAATAAAGAAAACAATTAAAAACTGTTATATTATGATAGAAAATAAATAATATATTATAAAGCACGCTTAAAGCTTAAAAAATAGAGAATATATGATTCTGAATTTTTACAAGCAATATGAGCGTGCTTTTAATATATAAGCGAAAAAGAAATATTGAATTATATAAGTAAACGGAAATATTGAACTATATAAGTAAAAAGAAAAATTGAACTATATAAGTAAAAAGAAAAATTGAATTATATAAGTAAAAAGAAAAATATTTGAAATATATAAGTCAAGAAAAAGAAGTATACAAGATTATAAATGGAATGGATATGTCATAAAATATCGAGAAACTCTACAAAATGTATTAATTCAGACTATCAATAAAATAAACAAAAGTTCAAGTAGCATGAATAAATGATAAAGTAGATAAAATTATTTAAATATAATGTGTTAAGATACCGATAACTAAATTGTATAAATTTGTGGAAAATATATACAGGAGGAATAATAATGAATGAGAAACAAAAAAAATAATATAAAAGTGTACACTAATTTTATAATCAGTTTTGCATTTTTAAACAAAATATACAAAATTGATTAGTTCTGATGAAAGGAGAATAAAGGTATGAAGAATATGAAGGTAAGGACCAAGCTGAATCTGATTCTGGTTATAGTCATTCTGCTTGTGGCTTTTGGGAGTGTTGTTTCCATCAAAAATTTGGAAGATGTAAAAGATAAAGCATTGGAAACAATGGATGCATCATCACGTCAGAGTTACGATGACTCAATTAAAGAGCAGGTAAGCGTGGTTATTTCTCTATTGACTGAGATTAATGACGAATATAAAGCGGGAACTTATACATTAGATGAAGCACAAAAAATTGCAGCAGATGAGGTTCGGCAGATGCGTTACGGAGAAACTGGTTACTTTTGGATTGATCAGTCAGATGGCACAAATGTAGTTCTGCTTGGCAGCAATACCGAGGGAACGAACCGTATGGAGACTGAGGATGCAAACGGATACAAAATGGTAAAAGAAATCATACGTGTAGCAGTGGAAGACGGTGGAGGATACACAGATTATGTATTTCCTAAAGAAGGAGAGACGAAACCTTCACCAAAGCGTTCCTACAGTGCATATTTTGAACCATTTGACTGGGTGGTTGGTACCGGAAATTATACCGATTATATTGATACTGCCATTGCAAATCAGGACAAGGTATTTTCAAGCTATGCAATGAAAAAGACAAGCGCACTAATTGGGTCATGTGTTGCAATGCTTGTGGTTGTTGCAGTGCTTATTTTTATGATTGCCCAGGATATTACAAAGTCGCTAAAGAAAGTTGTAGCAGAGATTGAAGTGATTGCAGGTGGTAATTTTGCACATAGGATGCAGGACAATATGATGAAACGAAAAGATGATTTCGGGCAGTTAGCAGGAGCACTTGAGACGATGAGGGAATCAGTATGCGGATTGCTTTCTAAGGTAAAGATAGAGGCGGCAAATATTGATAAAGTTGTGGAAACGATGGATAGCAGTATATCAAATCTGAATGAAGAAATTGAGGATGTATCTGCGACAACTGAGGAGCTTGCTGCAAGTACTGAAGAAACAGCCGCATCCACAGAACAGATTAACAGTATGACTCAGCAGATTGACGGTACAGCTAAAGAGATTGCGATACGTGCACAGAATGGCGCTACGGAATCAGAAGAAATTCATAAGAGGGCAGCACAGACGAAGCAAACAACGGTAGAGAATAGACAGAAAGTCCAGACGGTGCTTGAAGAAATCAGGGGAAGGCTTGAACAGGCACTTAAAGAGGCAAAGGTTGTGGAACAGATAGGCGTCCTTGCTGATTCTATCCTTGCGATTACCGGACAGACTAATCTGCTTGCACTGAATGCATCCATTGAGGCAGCACGTGCTGGCGAGGCCGGAAAGGGATTTGCAGTTGTTGCAGAGGAAATCAGAGTATTGGCAGAACAGTCCCAAGATGCTGTGGCAAATATTCAGGCTGTGACGGAAAATGTGGATAATGCAGTAGCAAATCTTGCAAATGATTCTAATCGTCTGTTGGATTTTGTAGATACTGATATTGTGAAGAGTTTTGACGATTTTGAGAAAATGGCAGATGATTATAACTTGGATGCAACTAAAATTAATGAGCTGGTATCAGATTTTAGTGCAACCTCAGAAGAACTTGTAGCATCCATTTCTAATATTACAACGGCAATTGAAGAAATTACCACCGCATCAAATGAAAGTGCTGCAGGTACAACAAATATTGCACAAAAAACTGTTTCTATTGCAGGCGGATCGGCAGAAGTCATGAAAGGTGTTAAGACAGCGGAGGCTTCGGCAGTAGAACTCCGCAAGAATGTAAGCAACTTTGTGATTGAAGAATAAGAAATAGTAAATCTCTATTATTGTAAGAATAATGGCAAAAATCAGGCAATATTAGAACAATAAAGTCAGTAGTATTAACTATTGTTAACAACCCCATTTAATGCTAAAATGGGGTTGTTATTTTTTTGGCATGATTTTTATATGTAATATATCAATTTATATACATACTAAGCAGTGAATACAAAAAAGTACTGACAGTTGCAAAGACTACTATTTAAAATAGAGAAAAATTTTAGGCTACAAGCAGACAGATAAAAATTTTACAATTACTAAATAAAATGATGTTGGGGTCAAAAGCCCCAACTTTGATGCCTACGAATTGCTCCGTGCTACGCACTCCCACAATTCTACCCGATATTCGCATATCGTGGGATTGTCATCCCACTTTTATGCTCATATCGGGGCGGGTCCCAAGGTCTTTCACCCACCTATGAGCAAGCTCATGTGGGTTTAGATCTTTTGACCCTGGCATCATAAAATAAAAAAACTCAGAAAGGAAAAAGTAACAGGATATAACAAACTGATACAGGTGTCAAAATGGACAGTGAGACTAAGAAAAATCTTCAATATGAAAAAATGACAACAAAACCAATACCAAAACTTATTGGAACACTTGCAATACCTACAATAATAAGTATGATGGTAACTAACATATATAACCTTGTAGATACTGCATTTGTAGGCAGACTTGGCAATAGTGCAAGTGGGGCAGTAGGAATAGTATTTGGATATATGTCAATACTGCAGGCAGTCGGATTCATGTGCGGACAGGGAGCTGGAAGTGTAATGTCAAGAAGGCTTGGAGCTAAAGATAGTGAAGGAGCAACAGCTTACAGCTCAACAGGATTCTTCCTGTCACTTTTACTTGGAGGAATTATAGGAATATTAAGTTATATATTTCTTACACCACTTGTTCATATACTTGGAAGTACAAAGACAATAGAACCTTATGCCAAAAGTTATATAATATATATAATAATATCAGCACCATTTTTTACATCAAGTCTCACACTTAACAATCTGCTAAGATATGAAGGAAGAGCAAGACTTGGAACAATTGGACTTATGACAGGTGCAGCGATTAATATAGGTGGAGATATGCTCTTTATGTTCGGGATGAACATGGGAATATCAGGAGCAGGTTTATCAACAGCATTATCACAGATAATAAGTTTTATAATACTTCTTCTAATGTTCTTAACAGGAAGAACAGAGACTAAGATATCAATACATAGAATAAGTCATACATTTGCAGTGCCGGGTAATATAATGGCGACAGGATTTCCAAGCCTTATAAGACAATCGCTAAATAGCATTGCAACAATGCTCCTAAATGGACAATCAGCAATATATGGAGATGCAGCAGTTGCAGCAATGAGCAATACATCAAGAATAGCATTTTTTATGATGGCAGTAGCGATAGGAATGGGACAGGGATTTCAGCCGGTCAGCAGCTATAACTATGGAGCAGGCAAATATGACAGAGTAAAAAAAGCATTCTGGTTTACAGTTGCGGCAGCAGAAGTACTACTTCTTATAATAATAATTCCGGTATATATAAAATCAGACTTCTTCTTAAGTCTTCTTAGAGATGACAGCGAAGTATTATCCTATGGAATAAGAGCATTAAGATTACAATGCATTACATTGATGTTTGTACCACTTACGATGATGACAGAGATGGGATTTCAGAGTACAGGACAGAGAGCACTTGCAATATTTGCATCATCACTTAGAAGTGGATTAATCTTCATACCGGTATTGTTAATACTCTCATCACTTAGAGGAATGAGCGGAATACAGGAAGCACAACCAGTAGGATATGTGATATCCTTCATAATATCACTATTCCTTAGTAGAATATTTATGAAAAAACTTGATAAGCTAAGCAAGAACTAGGAGAAAAAAATGATTCAGGATATAGCACCAAAAAAATTTTATAACCAATACAGGGATGAAAAATGCACCGCACAGGATAAAGTGCTTATATATGATGGGAGAAATGTTCTATTAAAAAGAGAGAATAATACCAGACTTGTAATACCAACATATAAAGAAGCAGAGACACTTATGTGCGTAAAAAAAAGCGAAGAATATGAAGAAAAAAATAAAGAAGCGATATATCTTTTTGCAATTGATGATACAAAATATTTTCTTCTAAATAATCAAAATATTAATGCAGACAAGAATACTAACTGGCACTATGCAACAGTCAATGAGACAAGACAGCTTCTAAAAAAAGAAGATGCAATGGCAACAGCCACAGGGCTGCATCTTAATACATGGTATAGTGTAAATCAATACTGTGGAAGCTGTGGAACTAAGACTGTACATGATAAAGTACAGCGAATGTTATACTGCCCTAAATGCCATAATATGATATTTCCAAGAATAGCACCGGCAGTAATTGTAGCACTTACACACAACGATAGAATAATGTTAACCAAATATGCAGGCAGAGAATATACAAGATATGCACTAATAGCAGGCTTTAACGAGATAGGTGAGACAATAGAAGAGACAGTAAGAAGAGAAGTAATGGAAGAAGTCGGAATGAATATAAAAAACATAAGATATTACAAATCCCAGCCTTGGGGAATAGCAGGAGATCTTTTGATGGGATTTTTTGCAGAACTTGATGAAGAACTCTCAGACGGAATAATTCACCTTGATGAAGAAGAACTCTCGTATGCAAGCTGGATGACAAGAGAAGAAGTACCTGATTATAAAGAAGGACTAAGCCTTACACACGAGATGATGATGGTATTTAAAAATGAGAAATAATAAACTCCCTTTTTACAAAAGTGTGTCTAATGAATAAACCCTTATAATTATTCGCTTTTACCACTTTTATACATTTTCTATTCATTTTTCACTAATGGGAAACTTATTTTTTGATAAGTTGTCGTGCAATTTATTAGAATGGAATTTTTGAAAGGGCCAGCACCTTGAAAGGGCTGGCTCTTTCAAGGTCACCTGTAATTGACAAACAGGAATTTTTCTTGTTACTTATTTTTTTGATTGTGGCGTTTCTTATTCCACAGTGAACCTACCAACATACCGATTGCAGAGATTATTGCTCCGGCTACAATCATTCCCAAGTCAGGGGCATTAAGTTTGTTAAAAGCCATGTTGTTTGCCATTTTGAATGTGCCATATTCAGCAAGCATATACATTACGCCAAAGAAAAGAGTGAATGCCCATTTTCCTTTTCCCCAAAAGTTATTTTTACCAATAACAATAGATACAATAAATGTGGAT
>SAMEA104315435__coassemble_595_pt1 | contig 30217 bp, 23 predicted proteins | sample SAMEA104315435__metabat2_low_PE_020 | metagenome-assembled genome bin SAMEA104315435 (sample SAMEA104315435) | gut metagenome | biome: Monkey gut; feature: monkey-associated habitat; material: faeces | place: China | collected 2013
TTAATATGTATCAAAAGAAAACAATGTGGTAATCGTCGGCACTTAGTGAGCTATATATCGTAGATATATGGCAAACTTAGTACCACTACGATGGACACTTAGCGAAAGCGTGTTTTTGTTGACACATATTAATCCGGGCATTGCTCACAAACTGCCCTGTGAGATTTTTAAATGGATACTTTGATACACTTATAAAACGAATAGCATAACAATATAAAGTACAAAAACTTACAAAAAATATGTTGACATACAAAAATACATCTGTTATAACAAATATAGAACAGATAAAACAATACGATGTATCTGTTTGATGCCGACAGGTATGCATGAGGTGATGTAAGATGAACCTTAAGGCATTATATGATGTTATGAAAAAGGAAATTGATTAGTAAGGAGGCTTTTGTATGAATATAAGTAAATTTACACAAAAATCCATAGAAGCAGTTAATGGCTGCGAAAAAGTCGCTTATGATTTTGGTAATCAGGAGATTAGGCAGGAACATCTTTTATATAGTTTACTCAATATGGAAGACAGTCTTATCCTTAAACTTATAGAGAAGATGGAGATTAACTCGCAGTATTTTAGAAACAGAGTAGAAGAGTATCTTGAAAAATGCGTAAAAGTAAGTGGTGGACAAGTATATATAGGTCAGGATCTTAATAAAGTTCTTCTTGGTGCTGAAGATGAAGCAAAAGCAATGGGCGATGAATATATATCAGTAGAGCATCTGTTCCTTAATATGATAAAACAGGCTAATCCTCAGATAAAAGAACTTTTTAGAGAATTTGGAATTACAACAGAGAGATTTTTACAGGCACTTTCAACTGTAAGAGGTAATACAAAAGTTACATCAGATAATCCTGAAGCTACTTATGATACACTTAGTAAGTATGCGTATGATTATGTAGAAAAAGCAAGAGATCAGAAGCTTGATCCTGTAATAGGACGAGATGCTGAGATTAGAAATCTTATCAGAATACTGTCAAGAAAGACTAAGAATAATCCGGTTTTAATAGGTGAACCTGGTGTTGGTAAGACTGCAGTAGTAGAAGGTCTTGCACAGCGAATTGTAAGAGGCGATGTACCGGATGGCCTTAGAGATAAGAAACTATTTGCACTTGATATGGGTGCACTTGTAGCAGGTGCAAAATACAGAGGTGAATTTGAAGAGAGATTAAAAGCTGTTCTTGATGAAGTTAAGAAGAGCGAGGGACAGATTATATTATTTATTGATGAACTTCATACAATAGTAGGTGCAGGTAAGACAGATGGTGCAATGGATGCCGGCAATATGCTAAAGCCAATGCTTGCAAGAGGTGAACTTCATTGTATAGGTGCAACAACACTTGATGAGTATAGACAATATATTGAAAAAGATCCTGCACTTGAAAGAAGATTTCAGCCGGTACTTGTAGAAGAGCCAACTGTAGAAGATACAATATCAATATTACGAGGATTAAAAGAGAGATATGAAGTATTCCATGGTGTTAAGATAACAGATCAGGCACTTGTATCAGCAGCAACACTTTCAGCAAGATACATTCAGGACAGATTTCTTCCTGATAAAGCAATAGACCTTGTTGATGAAGCATGTGCACTTATAAAGACAGAACTTGACTCTATGCCAACACCGATAGATGAGATAAATAGAAAGATAATGCAGCTTGAGATAGAAGAAAAAGCACTTACAAAAGAAACAGATCATCTAAGTACTGAGAGACTTCTTAGTCTTAGAAAAGAACTTGCTGAATTAAGAGATGAATATAATAATCTAAAAGCACAGTGGGATATTGAAAAAGCATCTGTAGAAAAACTTAGTGAACTTAGAAAACAGATAGAAGATATGAATAACCAGATAGCACTTGCAAAGAGAGAATATGATCTTAATAAGGCAGCGGAACTTCAGTATGGAGAACTTCCAAAATTACAAAAACAGCTTGAAATAGAAGAAGAAAAAGTAAAAAAGCAGGATATGTCTCTTATACATGAAAGTGTTACCGATGACGAGATTGCAAGTATAGTATCAAGATGGACAGGTATTCCTGTAACCAAACTTACAGAAACAGAGAAGAATAAGATACTTAATCTTGACAAACAGCTTCATAAGAGTGTAATAGGACAGGATGATGGTGTTACAAAAGTATCAGAAGCTATTATAAGATCAAAAGCCGGAATAAAAGATCCATCAAAGCCTATAGGTTCATTTATCTTCCTTGGACCAACAGGTGTAGGTAAGACTGAACTTGCAAAAGCACTTGCAAAGAGTCTGTTTGATGACGAACAGAGTATAGTAAGATTAGATATGAGTGAATATATGGAGAAATATTCAGTGTCAAGATTAATAGGTGCGCCTCCAGGATATGTAGGCTATGAAGAGGGTGGACAGCTTACAGAAGCAGTAAGAAGAAAACCATATTCAGTAGTATTATTTGATGAGATTGAAAAAGCACATCCAGATGTATTCAATGTATTATTGCAGGTACTTGATGATGGACGAATTACAGACTCAAAAGGTAGAACAGTAGATTTTAAAAATACAATAATAATAATGACATCTAACCTTGGTGCACAATATCTTCTAGATGGTATTAATGATGATGGCACAATCAAAAAAGAAGCCGAAGATGCAGTAATGGAAGCATTAAGAAGCAATTTCAGACCTGAATTTTTAAATCGTCTGGATGAGATAATTATGTTTAAGCCTTTAACAAAAGACAATATAAGTCATATAGTTGATCTTCTTATGGATGATCTTAATGAACGAGTTTCAGATAGAGAGATTCATATAACATTGACAGATGCAGCAAAAAGATATATTGTTGAAGAAGGCTATGATCCGGTATATGGTGCAAGACCACTTAAGAGATTCTTACAAAAGAATGTCGAGACACTTGCTGCCAAACTTATACTTGCAGATGACGTAATGCCTCAAAATACAATTGAGATAGATTATGATGGAAGTAAACTTATCGGAAGATGTATAAAATAATATACAACAGATAACATTAATAATATAAATTGTTAATGCCATCTGATAAAAAGTGGCCGTTTGTTAACGGTCACTTTTTCTATATATAAGCAAAAAGGAGTGAATGTATGAATTTTTTAAAATTTCTAGGAACAGGTAGTGCATTCAATGTTAAGAGAGGATGCACAAGTGCATATTTTGAGATGGGAACAGAACTTTTTGTAATTGATGCAGGTGAAGATGTATTTAAGAAACTTGTACTAGAAGATCTTTTTAATAAAAAGACAAGAGTCAATTTCTTTATAACACACATACATGGAGATCATGCAGGAAGTCTTTCCACAGCGATATATTATCTGTATTATAAAGTATTTAATATGGATAAGAGTAAGATTTGTGTATATTTTCCACATGAAGATCTAAGAGAATATCTTAGAATGTCTGGTACGACAGAAGAATTCTATACATATTATATAAATAGATGGGATGAAATTCGTCCGGATGGAACAGATATTAACTTTGAATATAATTTTATTGATGCAAAACATGTACAAGGAATGAATTCTTATGCAATTACAATAGAGATACCTAAGCAGAAACTTATCTATTATAGTGGTGATAATAGTGAATTTAACTTTACAGTTAAGAATATAGATATGTATAATGAGATATACAATGAAGTAACATTTATAGAAAAAGCAACTTCACATATGTATTATAAGAAGATGTTAGAGCTTACAAAAGATTTTAGCAAAGAACAGAAAAGTAAGATAATACTTATGCATCTTGAAGATGATGAAGAAGCGATAAAATTGATGAAAGAGAATGGCTTTACAATAGCTGAATAATATAATTGATAGGAAGAAAGGAAAAAAGATATGCAATATAATAATATACCAAACGACCCGGCAATGCTTTTAAGCTTTGTCAATCTAAAACTTAGAGATGAATTTAGTTCATTTGATGAGATGTGTAATTCATTAGCTTGCGATAAAGATACAATAATCAAAAAACTAAAGATGATAGATTATGAATACGATAAAAAAACTAATCAATTTATATAAGTTTCTTTAAAATAGTTTAAAAATAGTAAGATAGTCCTATGTTAGTTGAAATTCCTTGACTAAACGTCAATTCACAATTATAATTGTAGAGAAATATGAGCATTCGGAAAGGGAAGATTATGAAGTTTGACATTCGTGACTATTTAGACTATGAGAGAATTAATCTGATTAAGAACTTTTTCGTTAATATCGGGAAGAGATTTACAGGGTTATTTAAGTCGGAGAATGAGAAGTGTGCATTTGACATTATATCATTTGCAATGGTAGTTCTTGGAATTGTATATGTTGTAATTGCAACATTACATGGACATAATAACCAGCTGTCATTTAAGATTGTTACAGCAGGATTTGTAGTAGCATTTCTGATTATAAACGATGTGGTTGAACCGGCATATAAGGGAGAACTAAAGACGCTTGACAGGGATAAGAAGAACAATTATTTAAAATATGTGATTTTTGATGTTGCAGGTTTTATGGCATTATTATATTTTGCATTGTATGCAGGAGAGATTAGACATGTATTCCATTATCTTGGACTTGCAATATTTGTATTACTTATAAAACCAAAAAAAGAATCATATAATGAATTTACAAAAGAGAATGCATAAATTATTTTAAGAAAGCCGCATATACTTAAATAAAAAGTGTATGCGGAGTTTTTTTGTGAAGTCGATATCCAAAATAAAAAGAATAATATTAATTATTAACATATTATTGACAATTATTGTCGGACTATTGTGGATTGATGATATAAAAAAAGAAACTATTGTGGAAAAATATGAAGAAAAATTTGTTGCAATCACATTTGATGATGGTCCAAACAGAAGTACAACTGAAAAACTTTTAGATGGACTAAAACAAAGAGATGTGAAAGCAACTTTTTTTGTTATAGGTGAAAATATAGAAGGCAATGAAGATATAATAAGAAGAATGAAGGAGGAAGGGCATGAGATAGGCAATCATACATATACACACTGTGATCTTAGTCGTGTTAGTAGAGACTGTGCCTTAAAAGAGATTGATAAGACTAATGAATTGATATATAAGATAACAGGAGAGATGCCACAATACATAAGGCCACCATTTGGCAATACAAGTGACAGAATATTCTATATAGAAGAGATGACAGTAGTTCTATGGCAGGTTGATCCGATGGATTGGAATACGAATAATGCAGATAAAGTCGTTAATCTGGTAGTGAAGAATGTAAAACCGAACGATATAATTCTTCTACATGATATATATGACAGCTCAGTCTCGGCGGCACTTAGAATAATTGACGAATTACAAGATGAAGGATATGTATTTGTATTGCCGGATGTGATATTTCCATAGAAGTCAGAAGATATAGGAATATGAGGCAGTACAATTATGGACATTAGAGTAAAAATATAAAAAGCATGAATGATATATTATATAAAAGCATGAATGATATAATACAGAATAACATGAATAATATAATATAGAATAACATGAATGATATATTATAAAATAGCGTGAATAATATAGAATAGTATGAATGATATAATATAAAAATACATTATAAAGAAAAATAAAATAAAAAGTTATCAGATCTGTGTTATACTATATAGAATATGAAAATGGATAAATAATTACGTAGGAGGAAAACAATGGATATATTTGATTATATGAGAAATACTACAATGAAATCAGAATCACCACTTGCATCACGAATGAGACCAGAGACGTTAGATGAAGTAGTTGGTCAAAAGCATATTATTGGTAAAGATAAGTTGCTTTATAGAGCGATAAAAGCTGACAAATTAAGTTCTATTATCCTGTATGGACCTCCAGGAACAGGAAAGACAACAATAGCAAAAGTAATAGCTAATACAACAAGTGCAGATTTTACGCAGATTAATGCAACAGTTGCAGGCAAAAAAGATATGGAAGATGTGATAAATAAAGCAAAAGATAATATGGGAATGTATGGCAGAAAGACAATACTTTTTGTAGATGAGATTCATAGATTCAATAAAGGACAACAGGACTATCTTTTGCCATTTGTTGAAGATGGAACAGTTATACTTATAGGTGCTACTACAGAAAATCCATATTTCGAAGTTAATGGTGCGCTTATATCAAGAAGTATCATATTTGAATTAGAACCACTTTCTAAGGATGATATATGTGAACTTATAAGAAGAGCAGTATATACAGAAAAAGGAATGAAAGCATATAATGCTACTATAGAAGATGAGGCAGTAGAATTTCTTGCTGATATGTCAGACGGAGATGCGAGAAGTGCGTTAAATGCAGTAGAACTTGGAATTCTTACGACAGATCCGGATGAAGAAGGGATAATAAGAATAACTATTGATGTTGCACAGGAATGTATACAGAAAAGGGTTATAAAATATGATAAAAATGGCGATAACCATTACGATACGATCTCTGCTTTTATAAAAAGTATGCGAGGTTCAGATCCTGATGCTGCAATATATTATCTTGGACGAATGTTATATGCTGGGGAGAGTCTTACTTTCATTACAAGAAGAATAATGATATGTGCAGCAGAAGATGTCGGACTTGCAGATCCGAATGCGCTTAATGTAGCAGTTTCGTGTGCACTTGCAGTAGAGCGTATAGGAATGCCAGAAGCGCAGATAATACTTGCAGAGGCAGTCAATTATATTGCATCGGCACCAAAAAGCAATGCTTCGTATATGTCAATTGACAATGCAATGAAGGCTGTAAAAGATGTGAAAATATCACATATCCCAATACATCTTAAGGATGCACACTACAAAAGTGCAGGCAGACTTGGACATGGCGAAGGATATAAATATGCACATGATTATGATAATCATTATGTAGAACAACAATACCTTCCGGATGAACTCATAGACAGAATATTCTATGAGCCTTCAGATATAGGATATGAGAATCAGATAAGAGAATATTTAAAAAAAATAGGAAAGCGAAAATAATAACCGCATAAGCGGGAAATATGACTGTGGGTGAGGCATTTGAAAGAACAGATAATAAAATTGTCAAAAGGAATTTTTGAATATGATACACCTGTTATTGAGGTAGTTGAGAATTCAATAGAATTGAATGTTGATAATAATACAATTGTGCAGGGACAGTTTACAGTAAAGAGTAGTAATAAGAATCAGGATATACATGGATATGTATATTCTGACAATCGTAAAGTTACAATAGATACTGAAGAATTTAATGGTACAGATTGTATAATAAAATATGAAGTGAATACAGCTAACAGCGAGGACGGCGATGAGATATCAGGCCGTATGAACATAGTATCTGATGGGGGAGAGATATCTTTGCCCTTTCGTTTTCGTGTAGAGACTAATTTTGCAGATACATCAATGGGTAAAGTGCGTAATATGTTCCATTTTACTAATCTTGCACAGTCAGGAATAGAAGAAGCGATGAAACTTTTTGAACAGAGAGAATTCTCAGAAGTATTCTTTGGAAAAGAACTGAAAAAAATAAGCCTGTATGAAGGACTTATTAACCAGCAGGATAAAAGACATGCACTCGAAGAGTTTCTTATTGCAGTGAGAAAAAAGAATAGAATAAATCTGTATATAAAAGGTAATGAACGAAAATATACAGATGTTACAGAGTCATTTGAAGAGAAGATAACTATTATCAAAGACTCATGGGGCTATATCTTTGGTCAGATAGAATGTGATGAAGGCTTTTTAACTGTGAGAAAGAATTCTTTTTCAACAGAAGATTTTGTCGGAAGCATAATGGAACTTAGTTATCATGTAGAATATGATAAATTAAGAGCAGGCAACAATTTTGCAAGAATTAGAATACATACAGTATTTCAGACAATAGAATATACAGTTATTGTAGTAAAAAAAGAAGAAAAAAAGCAAGAACATAGTAAACATCTTGCAAAACAACAGATAATATTTGAAATGATGAATATGTATTTCGATTATAGAACAGACAAGATTGGGCTTGAAGATTTTACAAGAATAGGAGTTATGAATGCTGAAAAACTTAGAAATATGGATGAAGATAATGCATTCTATAAACTTTTAGAAGCACAACTGTATGCTGGTGAAGGTAAGAATAGTGAGGCTTTATGGCTTCTTGACAGTGTTACACAAAAAGTTAGTGAATCAAAAAACGAAGAACCGGAACTATTTTGCTATTATATGTATATAAGAAGCATCTGTAATAAGGATGTTATGTATACAAGAGAAGCGGTGAGAGTGCTTACAGATACATATAACAGGATAAATGGTTCATATAGAATTATGTGGATGCTTTTTTACCTTGATAATGAATATGATACAAATAAAAGTCTTAGACTTGCACGAGTAAAAGAGATGTATAAAAGTGGATGCAAAAGCCCGCTTATGTACTATGAAGCTGCAAGTGTAATAATGGAACAGCCGGAACTATTAAGAGTATTTAACTCATTTGAAAAACAAGTAATTAATTTTATGCTGAAACATGGAATGATGAATGAGCGACTTCTTATACAGATATTAGATGTAATGAAGCATGAGAAAAAAGCTGACAGACTACTTATAGATACAGCAATGTTCTTATATAATGTATACAGAACGGATGAAGCACTTTTAACACTTTGTACAACCTTAATAAGAAATAATATTTTTGGTAAAAAATATCTAAAAGTGTTTGAAGAAGCAATAAAAAAAGATCTTAAGATAACAAGATTGTATGACTATTATATGATGAGTGTTGATACAAGTGAATATAGACCTATAATACAGCAAGTATTAATGTACTATATATATAATAATAACCTTGATAATAACAAAAAAGCATACCTGTATGCGAATGTTATAGCTAATAGAAATATTAATGAAACAATGTTTAGAACATATATAAAACATATGGAACAGTTTGCTTATGATATGGCAGCACAGGGACATATAAATCAGGACCTTGCAGTGATATACAATACAATGATTGAAAAACCAATGATAAATAGCGAATTTGCAGCAAGTTTTATAGATATTTTGTTCACATACAGAGTGTCTGTTAATCTTAGATACAGTGCTATAAAAGAAGTTGTTGTAATACACAAAGAGATGAAAGGCGAGAAACATTATCCTGTAATTAACAATATAGCATATATACAGGAATATACAGAAGATGCTACAATATTATTTGTAAGCAGTGATGGAAGAAGATATGTTGACATACCTTATGAGATAAATGCACTTTTTGATGATGAAGAACTTGTAAAATGTTGCAGTGAACATCTAAAAGATGATTACAGAGTTGTGCTTCATAGCTCAGAGCATTTTATAATGTATCATAAGACAACACTAGGTGCAGTAGAGATATATAAAAAAGCAGTAGAGATAGATAATATCCAAAAGCAGTATAAAGCGATGTTACTTGAGACAATAGTCAATTACTACTATGAGAACTTTGATGATGAAGAGATAGAAGACTATGTGTTAAAAATAGATACGACAATACTAAAAAGAGGCGAAAGAATTAAGATTGTCGAGGCAATGATAATACGAGGCTTTTATGAGAATGCTTATGAACTGTTAGATACCTGTGATCTTGAAAAAGTAGATGCAAAGAGACTTATGAAGCTTGCAACAAGAATTGTAAGAAAACTTGAATATGATTACAGTAAGAATCTTCTTGCTATATGTTCGTATGTATTTTTCAAAGGGAAATATGATGAAGTTATACTTGAATATCTTATAAGATATTATAATGGAACAACAAAAGAATTAATAGAAATATGGCAGGCAGCCAAAGATTTTATAACAGAGACATATACACTAGATGAAAGACTGATAACACAGATGATGTTTGCAAGAACATATTCAGCCAAACTTGCAGATGTGTTTGAAGAATATGAACAAAAAGGTGCATCAACAGTGATAGCGATGGCATATCTGTCATATAATAGCTATCAGGCTTTTGTGAAAGAAAAAATAATATCAGAAAAAGTATTTGTTCATATAGAGAAGATGCTAAAAAATAAAGAAGAAATGACAGATGTATGTAAGCTTGCATATCTTAAAGAGATGTCAAGAAGAGACAACTTTAGTAATGAACAAAAAGAGATAATAGACAGATTACTTGGTGAGATGTGCAGAAAAAAATACAGATTTGCATTTTTTAAGGAATTCAAAAAATATGTAAATATACCATATATAATGCTTGATAAGACGATTGTAGAATATAGAACTAATCCAAATAATAAAGTAATAATTCACTATCTGTCAGATGTTGATGAAGATGATGAATTTAAGGCTATGGAGATGAATAATACATTTGAAGGCATATTCACTAAGGAATTTACAATCTTTTATGGAGATACAGTACAGTATTATATTACAGAAGAAGAGAATAAAGTGGGAGATATAACTGAGAGCCATACACTTATGAATGATGAGATTGATTCACAGACAGTAGAAGGAAGATTTGAGGCTGTTAATGATATGATTGCAACAAGAGAAATGAATGATGAAAACACACTTGAGAGAATGATGCACAATTATGCAGTGTCAGACTATCTTGTAAAACAGCTGTTTAGACCGCTCTAAGGAAATGGGGTGAAGAAATATGGAAACAGGATTAATTCTCGGAATTGATTTATGTGATGATTATTCACAGATATGTTATTACGATTATAAAGAGAAAGATGTTGAATCTGTGGGATTATCTATAAGAGAGTCAAAATACCAGATTCCAACAGCAGTCTGTAAGCAAAAAGGCGGAGACGAATGGTATGCAGGAGATGATGGCGTAAAATGCAGACTTCTTGAAAAAGGTATATATGTAGACAGACTTTTATCAAAAGTACGCCAGGGTGCACCTGTTGAAGTTGAAGAACTTACGGTTATGCCATTTGAACTTCTGACAATATTTTTAAAATATCTTATAAAGGCAGCAGAAGTAAGATGTCAGAAAAAAGATATTCAAAAGATATATGTTACAGTAGAGAATTTTACAAAAGACATAATAGATACGATAAAAAAATCGTTTAAAGAACTTGGAATTGAAGCAGATAAAGTAAAAGTGCTTAATCATCAGGAGAGTTATATATATTATTCAATGAGCCAGCCAAGAGAACTTTGGAATTCAGATGTTGCACTGTTTGATTATACAGAAGACGGTCTTGCATATTATCGTATGTATACCGCTAATATAAAAAAACAGAAAGTTGTAATGGTAGAAAAGAATGATATGCAAGAACAGTTCACCTATGATATGGCAGAAAAAGAAGAAACAGATGAGAGACTTTTAGAAAAAGTAAAACAACTTTTTAATAAAAAAGTTATAAATACAGTATATGTAACAGGTTCCGGATTCAAAAAAGCAGATTGGGCAAAGCAGACACTTAATTATATCTGCAGCAAACGAAGAGTATTTGCCGGTCAGAATCTATTTGCAAAAGGTGCATGTTATGCAGCGGTTGAAGATATAAATGGAAGTTTTGTTAACGAATATATGTTAGCATGCAGAGATCGTATTACAACCAGAGTTGAGATTGATGCATCAGACAATGCAGATGAAGAAGGACGATATATACTTGTAAAAGAGGGATGTAACTGGACAGATGCAGAAGTTAATATGGATTTTATACTTACAGATGAGATGTGCATAAGATTGTATATTACACCTGTAGATACAATGATATCAAGAGAAGAAGTGATAGAACTTGAAGGATTCCCAAAAAGACCGCCAAAGACAACACGAATTAATCTTAGAATACATTTTGATTCAGATAACAAGATGCTGATACAGATAAGAGATAAAGGATTTGGAGAATTCTTCAGAGCAAGTAACAAAATTGTAAGCAGCGAAATAATATTGTAAAGGAAGATAGCTTATGAGTGGACTAATTATTTGTACAAAAAAAGAGGGAACAAAGCCATATTATATTGCTCAGGCAGGTGTGAATATAAGCACGCTTGAAGAATTGTGTTATTTTTTATACAATAATATATATATTGTAAATACAGAGATTATAGATGAAAAACTCATTGAATATATTGCTAATGAGCTTGATGAGAAACCACTTGCAGACAAGCTTACAGAACTTATAACATATAAAGGCGGACTTGGAGAGCTTGTAATGACAATCCTTAAATATACAGGATATTATTCTAAGAGTGAGATAGAAGATATACAAAAGATGATAGATTCACTTAATACACAAAATGTATCAGAGAGACTAAAAGCAAGAGGTGACAGTTATCTGGCGAATCAAAGATATAGTAATGCTTTGGAAAATTATATAATGATTCTGTCACAAAAAAAAGATGCCACATTAAGCGAATCTTTTTATGGAAATGTATGGCATAATGCAGGAGTGGCATTTGCCAAGATGTTTTTGTTTACAAAAGCAAAATCATGCTTTGAAAGAGCATATAAGATAGCAGGTAATCCAGAATCAAGAATACAGTTCGTAAAAGCAGAAGTACTTGCAGATAACAGAAATAAAGAATTTAAACGTGATGATTTTGCAAGTGATGAAGATAGAGAAATGTATTGTGAGATAAAACATGATATAGATAAGATGGCTGATAAAGCACAGCTTCAGGAAGAGTATAGTATGTTAAGACAGGCAGAACTTATGAAAGAAGATGGGCTTATAAGCGAGTATTACAAAAAGATAGAGGATATAATTGAAAATTGGAAACTTGATTACAAGAGACTTACACAGTGATTAGCTAATTAAAGAGCATATAGGATACAATATAGCTTGAATAGATAGCTATAAAAAACTTATATAGTATTAATGATAAATGGGGGCATGACAGATGGGCTTTTTTGACAGGTTCAGAAAAAAGAAAAAATATGAAGAATATAAAGTAAATGTAGACCTTGATGCTATTCTTGAAAACGAAAGTGAGATAGAAGAAGAGCTTGAAGAAAAAGAAGTATTAAAAACTCCACAGGAAAGACTTGAATTCGTAAAGAGCCAGTGTGAGACAGTTGTAGATTCAGGTAAAAATATTGAAAATTATAAAACAGAATACCAGGTTGTAAAAGCATATCTTGATGATATATACAAACTTGAGAATCTTCCACCTGATCATAAGACAGAAGTTATAGAAACAGCACAGAGAATAGTCGATCTTACAAAGAGCAGGAAAAAGTATCAGGATACGCAAAGTCCCCTTGAAGATGGCAGATATGCATATCTGTCACAATTTGATGATGATATGCCTAAGATATTAAAATCATATCAGAATGATGAAAAATATATGCTTGCACTAAAAAAAGATGTAAGTATGCTTGAAGCAGAGAAGATTAATCTCAAATATGAAAAGAGTGATATGTTAAAACGCCAGATAAGGATAAAAGGCTTCTCAGTAATAGCAATGGTTGGACTTACAGCTATATTTATAGTATTTGTGATTGCTGCAGAAAAATATAATATTAATGTAGAAGGCATATTCATAGTAGTTCTTTTACTTGCAGCTATATATGTTGCAATAGTTGCAATTATGTCAAAAAAGACAATAGAGACTTTAAAACTTAATGAACTTAAGATGGCAAAGGCGACAAGTCTTCAAAATAGAGCAAAGATTAAATACATAAATGCTGTTAATAATGTAGAATATCAGCGTGAAAAATATGGAGTGAAAGATGCAAGACAGATGGGCGAAGTCTTTGAGCAATATATGACAATGAAGCTTGAAAAGCAGCAATATCAGCATACTACAAGTGAACTTGCAAAAACCGGTAATATATTTGCAGCATTATTAAAGACTTATGATCTGTATGATGCCAATATATGGGTAGCACAGGCAAGGGCACTTGTAGAACCGGCTGAGATGAGAAATGTAAAGAATAATCTTATCAGCAGAAGAAAAAAGATAAAAGAACAGATAGACTATAATATAAAACTTACCAAGAAAGCTAAGGAAAAAATATTTGATATGATAAAGACTTATCCTGATGAAAAAGAATCAATTATGAAAGTAATTAATTCTTACGATGATGATAATGCCTGATTTTATGAAAAATATACAAGTTAGTTAAATAAACAGCAATAAAATGTTTGATTTGCTACAATAAACGTGATAGAATGATAAGGAATTTTGAGTATTATTGAGGCAGAAAGGGGCAGTACTATGTCATATATGGATAGTTACAAAGACTGGTGCACAAACCAGTATTTTGATGAGAGCGTAAGAAAAGAGCTTGAATCAATCGCAAGTAATGAAAAAGAAATCGAAGATCGTTTTTACAAAAATCTTGAGTTTGGTACAGGCGGATTAAGAGGTGTTATTGGATACGGTACTAATCGTATGAACATATACACTGTAAGAAAAGCAACACAGGGACTTGCTAACTTTATTATTAAAGAAAATGCAAAAGACAGAGGTGTTGCAATAGCGTATGATTCACGTCATATGTCTCCTGAATTTGCAGATGAAGCAGCATTATGTCTTAATGCGAATGGAATCAAAGCTTATGTTTTCCCATCTTTAAGACCAACACCTATGTTATCATTCACAGTTAGAGAATTAAACTGTATTGCCGGTATCGTAGTAACAGCAAGTCATAATCCACCTGAATATAATGGATATAAAGTATATTGGGAAGATGGTGCACAGATTACAGCACCAAAAGATAAATTAATAATTGACGAAGTTAATAATGTTACAGATTATAATCTTGTAAAGACAATGGACAAAGAAGAAGCTGTTAAAGCAGGATTATATAATGTTATTGGTTCAGATATTGATGATAAATATATAGCACAGCTTAAAAAACAGGTTGTTAATCCTGATATCTGTAAAGAAGTTGGCAAAGAACTTAAGATCGTATATACACCACTTCATGGAACAGGTAATCTTCCAGCAAGAAGAATATTAAAAGAGATTGGATTTGAGAATGTATATGTAGTTCCAGAACAGGAATTACCAAATGGAGATTTCCCAACAGTAAGCTATCCAAATCCAGAAGCAGCAGAAGCATTTGAACTTGCATTAAAACTTGCAAAAGAAAAAGATGCAGACGTTGTTCTTGCAACAGATCCTGATGCAGACAGACTTGGAGTATATGCAAAAGATTCTAAGACAGGTGAATATATGTCATTCACAGGTAATATGTCAGGAATGCTTATCGCAGAGTACCTTCTTTCACAGAAAAAAGAAAAAGGCCTTATTCCAGATAATGGAGCACTTATCAAGACTATTGTATCAACTAATATGGCAGATAAAGTTGCAGCAGAATATAATATCAAGTTAATTGAAGTATTAACAGGATTCAAATTCATCGGAGAACAGATTAAATTATTTGAACAGAATCATACATACGAATATATGTTTGGATTCGAAGAAAGCTATGGCTGTCTTGTAGGAACACATGCAAGAGATAAAGATGCTATTGTAGCAGTTATGTGTCTATGCGAAGCAGCAGCATATTATAAAAAACAGGGACTTACACTTTGGGATCAGATGTTAAATATCTATGAAAAATATGGATATTTCAGAGAAGGACTTGAATCAATTACATTAAAAGGTGTTGAAGGTGTTGCTAAGATTCAGGCTATGCTTGATGAATTAAGACAGAATCCACCTAAGAAGATTGGTAATTATGATGTATTAGCTGTAAGAGATTATCTTAAAGATGAGATCACAGATACTAAGACTGGAACAGTTACAACAACAGGTCTTCCAAAATCAAATGTTTTATACTATGATCTTAATGATGATGCATGGTGCTGTGCAAGACCATCAGGTACAGAACCAAAAGTTAAGTTCTATATTGGTGTAAAAGGAACAAGCTTTGAAGATGCTAATAGTAAGATGGAGAATCTTAAGAAGTCTCTTATGGAGATTGTTAATAAATAGTAATCTGTTAATATAATAGATACTATAAGAAAAAGATCTATATAATTAGATTACATACATTCTTGTAGAATTAGTAAAAAAGCTAATTCTACAAGCTATAATGACGGTATTTGCATAATACATATGATTATATGTAAGATGTGAATACCGTTTTTTGGTAAAAGCCACATTTTCTTCAATTTAAAAACACATTTTGAACACAAATGACTGTTATTATAATATTCGTAAGATAGATAAGGGATATGAAATAGATACATTGAGTTGATAATGTATCGGATATCCGGATTAATCTTAGATAGTTTCGCAACTAACAATTTAAGAACTTCTAGTAACACATATATAAGATTATAATTAGTTATCAGAAGGTGTTGATTGAAAGGAGATAATATATATGAACGAAGAATTTGAAAAGAATTTAAATGGTAATACTAATAATAGCACTAATAATACAACAGCTAGTAATGCAAATAGTCAGACAGGATATACAACAAACAGTAATAGCACACAAAGTGATGCGAATACATCAGCCAATGGAGCATATTCATTAAATAAAGATCAGATATATAGTAATACAGAATATGCTAACCATACATCAACAGCTAATAATCAGAACAATGCATACCAGAATAATACAGGAGCATATAATACTTCTTCATACAGCAATACATCATATAATAATGCTTCATCAGAGAATAAAGGATATGATTATACTAACCCGGTATTTGGTCAGTACAATAACAACACAGCTAACAATACAGCTAATAGCAAAGCTGATAAAAAAGAAGCAAAAAGACAGAAAAAACAGGCAAGAAAAGCTGCAAAAGCAGGTAAAAAGAGTAGTGCTTTTGCAAGAGGAACAAAATTCGTTGCAGCGGCAGCCTGTTTTGGACTTATAGCTGGTGGAATTGGATATGGTACTAATTATGGCCTTGTATCATTACTTGATAATAAGAAGACAACAGTTCAGTCAACAGATAATAAGACAACAATGTCAGTTAACAGTGTTAATACTAATTATCAGTCTGTTGGAGTTACAGTAATGGATGTATCAAGTATAGTAGAACAGGCTATGCCATCAATTGTAGCTATTAATGGAACAGTAACTTCATCAGGAAGTTATTATGCAATTCCTGGATTTGGAAGTTTTGGTTCTAATTCATCAACAGAATCACCTGTAAGTGGTTCAGGTATTATAATCGGCCAGAGTGATACAGAACTTCTTATGGTAACTAATGCACATGTTGTATCTGATGTTAACAATCTTTCGGTAACATTTTGTAATGATGAGAAAGTTGATGCGTATGTAAAAGGTGCAAAGACAAGCAAAGATATTGCAGTAGTAGCAGTAAAACTATCTGATATGAGTGAAGATGCATTATCACAGATAAAAGTTGCAACAATTGGCGATTCAGATTCAGTTAAAGTTGGTCAGGCAGCAATTGCAATCGGTAATGCATTAGGTTATGGACAGTCTGTAACATCAGGATGTATAAGTGCTCTTGACCGTTCGATTACAGTAGATTCAACAACTTATGATGGACTTATCCAGACAGATGCAGCTATTAATCCAGGTAACAGTGGTGGTGCTCTTCTTGATGCATCAGGTAATCTTATAGGTATTAATAGTGCAAAAGCATCATCAGATTCAGTAGAAGGTATGGGATATGCAATTCCAATCTCATCAGTAAAAGACTTAATCAACGAGCTGATGAATAAAGAAGCAAGACAGGTTGTAAGTGAAGAAGAAAGAGGATACCTTGGAATATATGGTGTTACAGTAACAGAAGATGTAAGTTCAAGTTATGGTTATCCACAAGGTGTATATGTAAGAGATACTGTAGCTAATTCAGGTGCTGAAGCAGCAGGAATTGTACAGGGAGATATAATCTGTGAAGTTGATGGTAATGATATTACTGATATGACAGACCTTACAGAATTACTTGAATATTACAAAGCAGGAGAGACAATCTCAGTAACAGTATACAGATTAAGCGATTCAGGTTATTCAAAGGTATCAGTAGATGTTACACTTACAAGTAAATCAACTGTTAATGCAGATGATAATAATAGTAACAGTAATAAAAACAGTAACAAAAATAATGACAGTAACAGTGATAATAGTAATAACAACAGCGATAGCAGTGACAGAAATAATGATGACAGCCAGGTTGTAAGACCAAACAGATAGAATCCACTTGCTAGAGCGTATATATAGATAAAAGATAAAACTTAAAATTTTTTCATTCCCCCCTCCCTTAAAAATAGCGCCATCTGAAGACTCACAGATGGCGCATTTTTTTAATAGACAAATGCAAAAAATATGCTGTGGATAGAATATATAAAGTCAAGACAATAATTATAGAACCGTATGATTATTAAGAATGTATCAACTTTACAAATTAGAAAGAATAAGTTAGAATATATGATAATTGCGAAACCTATATGAAAAAGTTGTTTACAATGGTTTATTACAAATATATAGTGAGGAGAATATAGAAATGGAAGATAAAGACGAATTAACAATTAATGAAGATAAAGATATTGATAAAGACATTGATAAAGACATTGATAAAGAGACAGACGATGAAAAAGAGGATTATTCAAAGTTCTGTTATATGTGCAGACGAACAGAAAAACAGGCGGGTAAACTTATATATATGCCACCTAATATCTATATATGTCCTGAATGTATGCAGAAGACATTTGATACAATTAACAAAGATCAGTCTTTTGAAGAGATGTGCAATCAGATGGATCTTATGAGTATGAATAGAGGATTCTTATTTGATATGGGCAATAAGAAAGGGACTGCTAAGAAGGATAAATCTAAGAAAAAGGAAGAAGAACTTCCTCCAATAGATATAAAAAAAGTTCCGGCACCACATATAATTAAAGAAAAACTTGATGAATATATAGTTGGTCAGGAATATGCCAAAAAAGTAATATCTGTTGGGGTATATAATCATTATAAAAGAGTTGCAACAGGAACAATGGATGAGATAGAGATAGAAAAATCTAATATGCTTATGATTGGACCAACAGGAAGTGGTAAGACATATCTTGTAAAGACACTTGCAAAACTCCTTGATGTACCTCTTGCAATTACTGATGCAACATCACTTACAGAAGCAGGATATATTGGTGATGATATAGAGAGTGTTGTATCAAAACTTTTAGCAGCAGCAGATAATGATGTAAAAAAAGCCGAGAGAGGTATTATATTCATTGATGAAATAGATAAAATAGCTAAGAAAAAGAATACAACCAACAGAGATGTAAGTGGTGAATCTGTACAGCAGGGACTTTTAAAACTTCTTGAAGGCAGTGAAGTTGAAGTACCGGTTGGTGCTAATAGCAAGAATGCAATGGTACCATTAACAACAGTTAATACAAGAAATATATTGTTTATCTGTGGAGGTGCATTTCCAGATCTTGAGAATATAATCAAAGAAAGACTTACAAAACAGGCACTTATAGGATTTAATTCAGATCTTAAAGATAAGTATGATAACGATCCGGAGATTCTAAGCAAAGTAACAATGGATGATCTTAAGACATTTGGAATGATTCCTGAATTCCTTGGAAGAATGCCAATAATATTCACATTACAGGGACTTACAAAAGATATGCTTGTAAAAGTATTAAAAGAGCCAAAGAATGCAATCTTAAAACAGTATCAGAAACTTCTTGCATTAGATGAAGTTGAGCTTATATTTGATGATGATGCATTAGAAGCAATTGCAGAAAGAGCAATAGAGAAGAAGACAGGTGCAAGAGCGCTTAGAGCTATTATTGAAGAATTCATGCTTGATATTATGTATGAGATTCCAAAAGATGATAATATTGGCAGAGTGACAATAACAAGAGATTATATAGAAAAGACAGGTGGACCTGTTATTGAGATGCGAGGAATGTAGAAGATAGATATTACATTAGATGTGAAGTATAATTAAAAATGTATGGTGTGTACATATAAAACAGACAAGACAACGAAAAATATATATTATTACATATATAAAAGAGAAATGGTATAAGAGTAAACTGCATAAATATTAATAAAGAAAGGTGATTGTATAACTCATTAGATAATTATACAAAAGCAGTTATACAATTATCTGATATTAAAAAGGTAAATATATATGGAAAACTGTGAAAATGCAGTAATATCAGAAGAATATGCAGATCTGATAATAAGATCTGGAAGTGATATTGAGATGGAAAGATATTGCAGATTAGGGATTATACCAAGATGGGATATATATTATATTCCACTCAGTTATATAGGAGAATTGACTTTTGAGAATATAGGTTATGTTACAATTCCGGATCTGTATGTTCCATCAGATCTTAATGTTGCTAATGAGACTGGAATTAGTTCTACGTTTTTGCAACCGGCATTAAATCTTACAGGAAAAGGTGTAATAATAGGTATTATTGATAGTGGGATTGATTATGGACACCGGGCATTTACAGGCAATAATGATAAGACCAGAATAATATCAATCTGGGACCAGACGGTTGAATCGGATAAAAGACCGTCTGGTTTTTTTTATGGTACAGAATATACAAGAACCGAGATAGATGAAGCAATGTTATCAGAGAATCCACATGATATAGTAAAGACAACTGATGAAAGCGGGCATGGAACATTTCTTACTGGTATAGCAGCAGGAAGATATGATATTAATAATAATTTTACAGGAATGGCACCTGATGCAGAGATTGTGTTTGTAAAACTAAAACCAGCCAAGACTATAATGAAAGAAGTTTTTGCAGTGTCGCAAGATAAAGTTGCTTATGAAGAAAGTGATATAATGGCAGGTTTAAGATATATAAATGATGTTGCAGACAGAGAAAAAAAAGCGGTTGTGATATTACTTGGAATGGGAACATCGCAAGGCAGCCACAGAGGAAGTAGTCCACTTGCAGATTCACTTAACTATTATGCAGGGAGAGTTGGAAGAATTCTTGTCACATCAGCAGGTAATGAATGTAACAGGGGCAGGCATTTTCTTGGAAAAATAGGAGAAGAAGAGTATGAAATAGTTGAACTTAGAGTTGGAAATAATGAAAGTGGATTTACAATGGAATTATGGTCAGGACAGACGGAGTATCTTACAATATCGGTAACGTCACCATCAGGCGAGGAGATCAGTCGCATTCCTATAAGAAGACAATATAGTGAGGTATATACTTTTGTATTTGAGAATACGACAGTATATATATATAATAGCGTAATAGAGAATGCTAATGGAGCTGAACTTATATTATTAAGATTTACAAGACCAACAGCAGGAATATGGACAATACGAGTATATGGAAGACTCAATGACGAGTATAATATATGGCTTCCGGCGGGAGAACTGATTAGTAATGATACGTATTTTCTTAATTCTAATCCTGACATTACAGTAACAGAGGCAGGTAATGCAGCAGAGATTATAACTGTTGGAGCATATGATTACAGAGACGGGGGTGTCTTTGTTAATTCGGGACGGGGATATGCACTTAATGGAACTGTAAAACCAGATATAGTAGCACCGGGAGTTAATGTATTAGGACCAAAGTCAGCAGATACATTATCAGAAGGTGCTAAAGCAGATAATCGTAATCAATATATATATATGACAGGAACAAGTGTGGCAGCAGCAGTAACAGCAGGTGGAGCATCACTTATAACACAATGGGAAGAACGCCAGGCAAATTCATATTTTGTAGATACAAGAGGAATAAAAAGTCTAATTATAAGAGGTGCAAAAAGAGATTCTAATTATGTATATCCTAATCGTATTCAAGGATATGGCAAACTAGACATACTTGGTGTATTTGAATATTTAAAGGGAAAATGAAAAAAAGAGTAAAAGGAAAAAATATAATCAAAGGAAAATGAAAAAAGAAGAGTAAAAGGAAAAATAATAATCAAAGGAAAATGAAAGAAGAGTAAAAGGAAAAATAATAATCAAAGGAAAATGAAAAAAGAAGAGTAAAAGGAAAAAATAATAATCAAAAGAAAATGAAAAAAAGAGTAAAAGGAAAAAATATAATCAAAGGAAAATGAAAAAAGAAGAGTAAAAGGAAAAATAATAATCAAAGGAAAATGAAAGAAGAGTAAAAGGAAAAATAATAATCAAAGGAAAATGAAAAAAGAAGAGTAAAAGGAAAAAATAATAATCAAAAGAAAATGAAAAAAAGAGTAAAAGGAAAAATGATAATAGAAAAAATTATATGCATAGAAAAACGATCACACAAATCTACATCTGGGTGATCGTTTTTTTGGCACTGTGCATTAGATATTTAATCAGTTTATTTGATATAACATATTATGATATGTCATCTTAGAACATAGCTATTCTGGTATAATTATGCGAATGATTAATTACAAAAACAATAGTACTTGTATTTTGTTTTATTATAATAATCAGTTACGATTAATTAACAAATAATGCAGATATTCCGGCAAGTGTAGTGCCTATGAAGACAAACATATCTGACAGATTGAAGACAATATGTTTTAAAAAAGCGGGACGGCTTACATTAATACTGAAGTAATCAGTCACATGTCCATTCTTGATTCTGTCAATCAGATTGTTAAGTCCACCACCTATTGCAAGTGCTATTCCTAGTTTTACAAGAAATACAGCTACGGAATTATCTTTTGGTCTATGTTTAATAAGATAGCATAGAATATATAGGGCAAATATAAGTGTTCCACATGATGCAGCGTATAATACTGGTGGTTTATCTTTAAATATACTCATCATAGCACCTTTGTTATAGAGTTTGTTAAGTGTTATCTTATTCTTAAGAATTCTGATTCGTGATTTAAAATCAAGTTTCTTATCCATCTGTGCCTTAATAATCCAGTCACCTGCTACAATAGCAATAATAATCAATACATATAACATATAAATCCCTCCTTAGTATACAATCGTGTGTTAATTAGTTATCTTTTGGTAGATACAATTGATTCTGAAAGTTCTTTTGCATATTTAATATCGTCAGAGCTAAGACTGTTGTTACTATATCTTGCTTCTTCATATAGAGAAGTGAGAAAAGCACTTTTTTGAGTAATTGACTGATCTGAGATTATTGAAGTTTCACCAGTCAGCGGACTTGTATAACTGTCAATTACATTATGCTTTAGTTCTTCTGGTGTCTGCGAATAATTAAAAATATATTTTTTACCAGCAGCTTTTTTTAGCGTTTTGCAATATATAGCTCTGATTTTATTATTGTTTTTAAGATGCAAGACGTTAGTTTTTTTGGAGCTTTTTGTAAGTGTTGAGTATCTGACAGGTTGTAAGATGAATTCAGTTTCATCACCATTATTAGATATATGTACACCTGCAAATCTCTTAATCATATAAATAATAGCTTTGTATATAATTATAACACATATAACAACAGTTATGATAAGAAGAATAACACCTATAATATTCCATATAATATTAAGTATATTAGGCGTAATATCTTCATCTATTTTCATATCATTTTTTTTGTTAGAAGTAAAGTCATAATAATCACCACTAGGATTACCATTATCGGGCATAATAGCTCTTAGTATTTTACCAAAACCATATATAAAGAGAGTATTGGTATTATTAATTGTATTAACAAATAGATTGTTGCCAAAAAATATAGCTCCAAGAATTGTAGCTATGCATAGTAACACAACAAGCAATAAGCTGATCCTTTGTATTTTTTTAACAGGTAAAGTCTTTATATGTTGTTTGGAAGATATAAAACCAGATACACCACACAGTGTCATCTGTATATATTCAAGTATAAAAAATACTAAAAGATAGCATGAATAAATAGTCCCATATATCTTAGCACGTAGCATACCAGAGCCTAGAAAAGCAAGAAATACAAATAGAGCAGCATAGACTATTGAAGGAGTCTCGCTTATATTACTTACATCAGAAGTCTTCATCTTATAAGAACTTATAGATAGAACAAGCATAATAAGTACAGCTGCAAATCTAAGGAATGATCCTTTGAATAAAAAAGTGCTAAAGATGATAGTTGCAATATTAAGAAGAATGTATGTTGACATAACATTGCATCTATGCCTGATTATCATAAAAATAGTAATAGGAATTATAATAGGAAGTGTATAGACAATATTTCTATAATCTTTTCCATAAGATTCAAGTGCTATTATGGTAAGCAGACTAGAGTAGATAAGAGTCCGAATGATAATACAATTGACAGGTATTAATTTTTTAATTGGCATAAGGTACCTCCCACTCTAATATATTGTTATAATTGACAGTTACATTTCTATCAGATACTTCTGTATGTAGAGGAATGATGTACAAATAATCGTCATTCTCTATTATTGTAGAAAAAGCATCCTGAAGAGTTTTGTTACGATTCTCTGATATAAGAATATAAAATGGAGCATCATTGTTAGTGGCATCAGCCATTTGTATATCTTTTATAATATCACAAAAAGAAGTAAGATTACCATCGTAATCACAAAGTGCAAGTTCAGCAGATATAGTGTCAATATGTGACTGACCACAGCCAAATGGTATTATAATATTCTGTTCAGCAGCTACATCACGACCATTAGAGGTAAGTGCAGTCTGTATTCCTTCTGATATGAACATAGTACAAAGAGAACATGCAATTCTTATAGATTCCTCTTTAAGTCTTGTATAATCCCAGATAGATTCTGATTCAAGATTAAGAAGAATATGAACTTTTTGGCTGTTAGTATAATCATGAAGATTAACTTTAAGAGAACCGGTTCGTGCTGATTGTTTCCAATTAATACTTTTCATCGTATCATTAATATCATATTCACGAATTCCTCTGAATTCAAAAGGATCAGTTGTGGAATAACGTTTTGATAGAATGTCGCCCATAACCATATTATACGGAATAAGAATCCGATGAACGTCTATTGGTAACGGATAGACGAGAATGGAAGCATCTGATGATGTCTGAACGGTCTGTGTATGTCCCATCAGAAGATCAGATGAGACAAGATCAACTTTATCTATATGATAAAAACCTCGCTTTGTACATCTCACATTAAGTTTTCGTTTAACTTTTTGGAAGAAAAGAAGTGAGTATATATTGTCAATATATTCAAGATCACTTTCATTAATATCATCCATCTCATTAAAGTTAAGATATTTGCTGGCATGAAATTTTAATTCAAGTAGTGGAAGTGGTAATAGCTTGTTATTGGTTACTGTCTGTGTAAATGTTACGGTATCACCTTCAACACATGAAGGCATATCAAATGCAAGACTGGTACTCAATCCGGATTTCCAGTGTTTTGAATATAGATGTTTTTGCAAAAAATATATTACAAGAATACCTAAAAGTATTAGTAAAGTTTTGATCATTAATAACCCTCCTATAAGTGTTTGTTAATATAATTTTACTATTTTTAACACGTTAAGTCTATAAAAATGTTAAAAATTAATAAAATTTGCCAGAAGTATTGAAGATTTTTGGTAATTTTGGTAAACTAAAATAATGAACATAGTTTTAGAAGTAAGGAGCAAAAATAGTGTGAAGAAGTTTTTGAAGATATTATCTGTTATGCTGTTTATTACAATTACATCATTATTTATGATAAACATGGCATATCCTGATAATGCTCTTTTTTCAAAATTCATTGGAAAAGGCTCATTTTTGGATTTGAAATTTGCAGGTAATGAAGATGAGACAACAATTGAATATGTATATCCCTTATGTTCAAGTAGGGAAGATATAAGAAATGTTATGATGGAAGCAATATACAATAATAGAAATAGTATAGATATTAGACTCGCTGACAGAGATAATATATTATCAACAGAAGAACTGTTTAATCTCATTGATGGAGTTAATTCAATATCATATACGGCAAGTGAATCAAGACAGGGTGTAATAACAGAGCATATTGAGTTTACATATACAGATTATTATGCTTATGAATATGCTTTTAACAATAATGACCTTAGTAGAATGACAGAGAAGCAGAGTATTACATATGCTAAGATGCTTGAGATAATGGCAGAGTATATTAATGATAGTATGGATGAATATGAGAAGGCACTTGTGTTACATGATTATATTATAAAAAATTGCAGATATAATATAGAAGATTTGCAAAATAATAATCTTGAAGAAGATGACTATACAGCATATGGAACACTTATAATAGGAGAATCAGTATGCAGCGGTTATGCTGAGACATATAGAACATTACTTATGATGTGTGGAATTGAGAGCAGTACTGTATCAGGTAAGACTGATGGTGAGGCTCATGCCTGGAATCTTGTTAAGATTAATGAGAACTGGTATCATGTTGATGTGACATGGGATGATCCTGTACCAGATACTGGTGATTATGTATATCATAATTATTTTAATGTGACAGATGAAGTGATAAGTGCAGATCATATATGGAACAGAGGCAGGTATCCACAGGCAATATCTATTGGTGATAATTATTTTGTTAAAAATGATCTTATAGCATCAACAACGGAGAAGATAGAGGATATTATAGACAGAGCTGTTGCAGAGAATAAGCAGGAAGTGTCAGTTTTATGGAAAGGCGAAGATGAAGCAGATCTTAATAGAGTATTCTATCATTATTATTCATATACATTGTCTGAACACAGTTATGGCGATGAATATAGGGTATATAATATAAGATTTGGCGATGAATAAGATATGCCTATTTTGTTATTCAATCTAAAGAAATCGAATCAGTATCAAAAAATAAAGATATTGATTCGATTTCTTTTTAGGTAATATCTTAATTATATTATCATATATTATCTTTCATATATTATTTATATTAATATATGAAAAAACAATATAAGAAAAATTAATATTAAGAAAAATTAATATAAGAAAAATCAAAAATTATTTTTCATATAAGAACTGTTCTGGTAATGTAACTTTAAAGTCTTTTGCTAAGTCTCTAAAATTCTGTGGTGTAATTGTCTGAAGCTTGTCTGGTCTTATTGAGAGCATCTTCACAAGAATCTCTGCTGATTTTTCAACAGTATGCATAAGTCCGAATGTCAGATCAAAATCTTCGCCTGAGCAAAACATACCATGATGTGCCCATATAGCAACGTCATATTTCTTCATAAGTTCACTTGTGGCAACAGCTATATCACGTCCACCAGGAACCATCCATCCTACAACACCAATGCCTGATGGGAATACAACAGGACATTCAGTTGCCATCTCCCATAATTCTCTTGTGAATATTTCATCTTTTAGAGGAAGAACAAAAGTAAGAGCAATTACATTGGTTGTATGTGCGTGATATATAACTCTATGCTTTCCATTAGAAGCTTTTTTCTTAACTTCATGATTCATAAGATGGCTTGGAAGTTCACTTGTAGGTCTGCCACCATTTACAAGTCCCCAAAGTATTCTATAATTCTCGCCCTTATCATCAAGTTCAATAATACAAGTGCTATCTTCAGGATCAAGAATCACGTTTCTAAAGTATTTGCCACTACCTGTTACCATGAAGTATTCACCCGAAAGATTAGGAACTTGTGTGCCAATAGGTCTCCATTCGGCATCTTTTTTAAGATATTCTTTTACTTCGTCAAGTTCTTCTGGCTTAATTCTATAAGAAAGATTACCACCATTTCTTTCATGCCATCCTTGTTCCCAACCATCATTGCACATACGAATGAAACCTTGTACAAATTTTACATCTAAAATACTCATATCTAAACTCTTCCCTTCTCTTTTCGTTTAATAATTAAATATATTATACAGTATTTCAAAGATTATTTCTCTCCAAAAAGGCTTAAAAAGTATGCAAAAAAGAACATCTTTGCAAAAAAAGTCCCTTTTTAAGTGAGATTTTGTTGCTTTGTGTGAGATATCGGCATAAAAATGTAAAAAATGTTCATAATACAACAGATATAATTGCGAAAACAAAAGAAAAGAAGAAATGTTATCAATTCATATTATTCGGTACTAAGTCCGCTATACATAAGTGATGTATAGCGAACTTTGTGCCAACCAATATAATTAAAGTATGAAAGGATAGTATTCTGAAGCTATATACTAATCCATAATATAGGATATTATTTATCAAATTCGGGATTAAAAGCATAGAAGTTCTTGGAATTAAGTTTATCAGTAACAATGCCAAGAGCTTCACCGAAACGCTGGAAGTGTACGATTTCTCTTGCTCTTAAGAATTTAATAGGTTCTCGTACATCAGGATCATCTGTAAGTCTTAAGATATTATCATAAGTTGTTCTTGCTTTTTGCTCTGCTGCCAAATCTTCAGTAAGATCTGTTATTGTATCACCTTTTGATTGAAATACAGTTGCACTAAAAGGCGTTCCACCGGCAGCTTGTGGCCATAATGCTGTTGTATGATCTATATAATATGGTGCAAATGCTGAATTTTTAATCTGTTCAGGAGTAAGATTTCTTGTAAGCTGATACACTATGGCACATATCATCTCAAAGTGTGCAAGTTCTTCTGTACCAATATCTGTAAGTAACCCTTTAACTTCTCCATATGGCATAGTATAGCGTTGTGCAAGATATCTCATAGAAGCAGCAAGTTCGCCATCAGGACCACCATACTGACTTATTATAAGTCCCGCAAGATCAGGGTTAGGATTTTTGATTTTGACTGGAAATTCCAGTATTTTTTCATATTCCCACATTAGAAATTAACCTCCCATGGCCATGGATTATTAACCCAGCAAAAATGATTATCATTATTAACATCTCTTGAAGTTATAGGTCCATACATAGATGTATATTTTTTAGTGAGTTGGTTATACAGTTCACATTTCTCATGATAACAAGCAAGGCATTTGCTATCATCTGGATGAGTGTCTAAGAATAATACAAGTTCTCTTATACAAAAAGAAGTTAGAAGAATATCATTAAGCAACATATTCTGTTCGCAACATATAGCCATTATCTACACCCGCCTTTCCCGGTAAAAGGCTTGATAAGTTCAGGAAATATAGAACCATTTTTAAAACTGTCAAAACTATCATTGATTCCTTTGAAGCATTGAGGAAGAACATAAGCCATGGCAAGAACCATATGCAAGTCAGTGTCACAGCGTTTATCAACACATTCGCAATTATTGGCAGGTGTGGAAGGTCCTACCGTACATGAAAGATTACTGTTACTAGCATTTCTATTGTATCCACCAGATGATCTGGCATTATAAGGGAAAGCCATAATAACACCTTCTTATTATTGTTTATATAAAATATGCGTAGAAATTAAAATATGTGATAAAATAATACATCTTTCAATTTTGTATGCACAGAGAATGTTAAAGCATCAGAGACGGTTACAACAGATAACGATAGTGGTTTTTTACGATTTTATCTGCAAAGAACAGATATCGGAAGTTATATAGCCGGTAAGATTCTTGCATGTGGGATAAGTGATGGCAAAGATCCAGATGAGAAAGAGACACAGGAAACGCAGGCGCCTGTTTTTCAGCCAAAACTTGTAGTTGAATCTTACAAGTGTTCTGTGGAACAGATATTAGATGGAGATTCTTTTGATATAACAGTAACATTAAGGAATATGAGTGATCCGGATGCCATAAGAGACTTAACTGTAAGAACAGGAGCAGCTGCAGAACAGTTTGAACTTACAGGAGAATCTGATAGTGCACAGCAGGAACAACCGGATGAGCCATCTCAGTGGTGGTGGATTATAGGGATACTTGCATTGGTGATTATATTGATTGGAAGTGCTATATTAATGCAATATATGAATAAAAAAAGAAAAATAAAAAATCTAAAAGAAGAATGTAATAATGTTATAGAGAATGAAAAGTATATTTATAACAGAATTGTAATTGGATATGTCAGATTTGATTTTGATGAACTTAACAGGCTTATCTATGACGAAAATTGTGTTAATTGAATGAAAATTGAATGATTTTTCCGATAACTCGATTGTTGAAAATAACGGAAAAGTAAGATAATATAACTATATATCCTGCAGGATTATAGAACGATTACTAAACTTAAAAATTCAATATTTGTATTGAATGTAATGCGAAGTAGAAGTATAGTGATAAAAGAAGTGCTAGTTATAGAAGTGATTAGTGTATCGCTGTTAGTCTGTAATGCGTTAAAAAAACAAGAAACGAGGGAGAAAGAGTATGAGAATAATTGGCATGATTAATCACTATCTGGTATCTGCAATGATGACAGCAGCGCTTATCTGGGTAATATGCCTTGGAGTTAATTTGATAAGAAAGAAGCTAGTCAATGTTAAAGTATGGATAATCAGATATGTTATGATAACTTATCTTGTAAGTGTGTTTATGATAACGGATGCATATAAGGCGTTTGTGGAAGGAATACCGGATTTTTTTATAAGC
>SAMEA104315435__coassemble_597_pt1 | contig 30009 bp, 29 predicted proteins | sample SAMEA104315435__metabat2_low_PE_020 | metagenome-assembled genome bin SAMEA104315435 (sample SAMEA104315435) | gut metagenome | biome: Monkey gut; feature: monkey-associated habitat; material: faeces | place: China | collected 2013
AAGTGCATCTGCAATTCGTCATTTTTTTAACGCAGATAATTCTGATAGCATTAATTTAACTAATATTAATTCTAATTTTATTAATGAAGATATGTTATTAAGTGTTCCTGCTGATGTAGCAAAGTTCTTTAAAGAGTATTATTTAGTTACTTTTCCTATTACATCTGAACATTTTAAAGATCTTATATATTATAAGCTATTATCACTGCAGTCTGCCGGAATTGATATTGCAAAATACTATGATGTCACTAATGATCTTGCTAATAGAATATATAACCATCTTGGTTTTTCAATATCTTCACTTGATTCTTATATTAAGTCATTAAATGCCAAAAATTATACTTATACTAGAATCGAGCGTGCGTTATTTCATATTCTCTTAGATTATACAAAAGATGATTTTGAATCTTTTTCCGGCTCCACGCCATATATTAATGTTCTTGGTTTCAATAAAAACGGTCAGAAGATATTAAAAGATATTAAAAAGAACTCAGATGTCCTATTAATAACCAAAAAAAGTGATGCTAAAAAGAATCTGTCATCTGATGCATATAAAATATTTGAGTACGATCTTAAAGCAATGCGCTTATATAATCAAATTGTATATTCCACAAGTAATAATCCTGAACTTGCGGCAAAAGTTATATCAGATGACTACAGACGTGGTGTTATTATTATTTAACTAAAAAATTTTACCCCTGCTCCTGACAAAGATCCACTAAAAAATCCTGCAAAAACATATCTAATATGTCTTTGCAGGATTTTGTCATACATGCTTAATTAAGCTTATGAATAATCATTATTTCCTATAAAAGAAAGATCTGTCTGATTCATATCCATATTGTCTATATTGAATTATCTGTTCTGTACTTCCAACGAATAAGATACCATCATTAGCAAGTGCATTATAGAACTTACGATATATCTCATCTTTGGCTTCTTCAGTAAAATAAATCAATACATTACGGCATACAATCATATTGCAGCCTGTTGGATATTGATCTGTTAAAAGATTATGTTTCTTAAACTCAACACATCTCTTAATCTCATCAGATATCTGATAATTACTTGCACCAACTTTTGTAAAATATTTGTCAACAAATTCTTTTGGAAGTGATGCCAGACTCTTCTGGTTATACAGACCAAGCCTTGCCTTATCTAATACCTGGTTATCGATATCAGTAGCAATAATCTTAATCCTATTAGTTGGTATGAACTTAGATAAAAGCATTGCAAGTGAATAAGGCTCATCACCTGTAGAACATGCAGCACTCCATATCTTAATATTATTGCCATACTTCTTAACTAATTCTGGAAATACTATTGTCTCAAGTATCTTCCACTGTTCAGGATTTCTATAGAACTCTGATACATTAATGGTTAAAAAATTTACAAATTCTTCAAATAACTCTTTGTCCTTCTTAAGCTGTTCAACATACGTGTCATATCCCTTATAGTTATGTTTTGCTATAAGAGAATCTATACGTCTCTTCATCTGACGCTCTTTGTAAGCATTCAAATCTATCTTAGTCAGACCAAGGACTTTAACTTTAAAGCTTTCATAATCGTCTGCCATAAATGCATCCCCTTTACCTGTGTAAGTGAATAACTAATTATTCTTCTGTTGATTCAGCTTCTTCTGCTGTATCTAATGCTTTGATGCTTAAGCTGATTTTTTTGTCTTCATTGTTAAAATCAACAACTTTTGCTGTAACTTCCTGACCAACTTTTAATGCATCTGATGGCTTCTCAACATGTTCTTTTGAGATCTGTGATACATGTAATAATGCATCAACACCTGTCTCTAATTCAACAAATGCACCGAAATCTGTCATTCTTGCAACTTTACCAGTTACAACTGTTCCTACAGCATATTTTTTATCTGCATCTTTCCAAGGATTAGTATCATCAAATTTTAAGCTAAGAGCAATCTTATCACCTGTGATCTCTTTAATAAGAACTTTAACTTTATCTCCAACTTTGAATACTTTCTTTGGATTCTCAACTCTTCCCCATGACATCTCTGAGATGTGAAGAAGACCATCAGCACCACCAAGGTCAATAAATGCACCAAAATCTGTTACATTCTTAACTGTACCTTCTACAGTCATGCCAACGCTTAATTTTGCAAATAATTCTTTCTGTAATTCAGCTTTTTTAGCTACTAAAAGCTGCTTTCTGTCACCAATGATTCTTCTCTTCTTAGGATTGAATTCACTGATAACAAATTCGATCTCCTGTCCTGCATATTTATCAAGATTCTTCTCATAAGAATCTGATACAAGACTAGCTGGAATAAATACGCGAGTCTCATCAACTACTACGCTTAATCCGCCATCTAATACCTGTGATACTTTTGCTGTAAGTACCTCTTTGTTGTTGAAAGCTTCTTCTAATCTCTTGCTTCCTTTTTCTGCTGCTAATCTCTTATATGTTAATAATACCTGGCCTTCACCATCATTAACCTTAAGTACCTTAGCCTGCATTGTGTCTCCTACGGAAACCATTGTAGTAAGGTCTACATTAGGTGTATTTGTATATTCACTTCTTGTAATTATACCGTCTGACTTATAACCAATGTTTAAGATGATTTCATCTTCTTTGACGTCAATAACTGAGCCTTCTACAACCTCTCCCGTACGTATTGTCTTTAATGATTCTTCAAGCATTTGTTCAAAACTTAATTCTGACATTAGTATGAACCTCCTCAATAATTTTTTTAGGGGTTGATGCCCCCGCTGTAATACCTACGCTACTTCCGGATCCCAGCATTGATAAGTCAAGGTCACCAAGTGTCTGTATATAGTAAGTATCTTTACATTCGCTTTTACATATTTCTACAAGCTTTTGCGTGTTAGAACTATGCTTACCACCGATTACAATCATAGTGTCAACCTTTGAAGCAATCTCTCTAGCTTCTCGCTGTCTTTCTTCGGTAGCATTACAAATCGTATTTAAGCACTTTATATCATAACCCTTTTTTTGAATAATTTCAACTAAATCTTTAAATTTCTTAAAATTAAATGTTGTCTGGGATACGATACACACTTTCTCACCCTGTTTAAGAGAAAGATTTTCGGCGTCTTCACTATTTCCTATAACATATGTGTCAGAATGTGCCCAACCCTTAATTCCTTCAACTTCAGGATGCCCTTCGTTACCGATAATAACTATCGTTCTACCTTCCATGCTCTCTTTTGATACTATACGATGAATTTTCTGAACAAAAGGACATGTTGCATCAACAATATCAAGTCCTTTGCTTTTCAACTTATCATAAACATCTTCAGATACGCCATGGGATCTAATAACTACAGTACCATTTGTTATATCGTCTATTTCATCTATTCCATTAATAACCTGTACTCCTTTTTTTTCAAGGTCTTTTACAACCTCTTCATTATGAATTATAGGACCATATGTATATAATGATTCTTTTCCTACATTTTCATACACTTTTTCAACAGCCTTTTCAACGCCAAAGCAAAAGCCCGCGGTCTTAGCTACTATTACTTTCATTTCTCTGCCTTTCTTTTTTTATATTGTTTAACATATTAACGTATAATTATGATTTTTTCAAGCATATTTTTTCGAATTCGGTTTTACATTAATTTCTGAATATTACCTATAAACAGCGAAAAGATTACTACCCGTTTTATCTTATAATCATATTATTCTATTTGTTAAAAAGTTCAAGAATTCTCTTTGTAACATCTTCTATTCCCATATCTGATGTATCTACAAGAATTGCATCATCTGCCTGTTTAAGTGGTGATTCCTGTCTGTGCATATCCTGATAATCTCTATTTTCGATATCTTTTTTTAGTTCCAAAAGAGACGGTGTCTCACCTTTTTCAACAAGTTCATCATATCTTCGCTGTGCTCTCTTCTCAGCTGATGCAGTAAGATATATTTTAAGGTCAGCATTAGGAAGCACGCAAGTTCCTATATCTCTTCCATCCATTATCACATTTTCCTTTGCAGCAATCTCTTTTTGTAACTCTACAAGTTTAGTCCTTACACATCTGTATGCTGATGTCTTTGATGCCATCTTGCCAACTTCTTCTTTTCTAAGTCTTCCTGTTACATTTTTTCCATTAAGGATAACCTGCTGCTCACCATTTTCATATTGAATATCAATTTTAACATCTGCACATTCAGCTTTTATGGCATCTTCATCTGTAACATCTGTTCCTCTGTCTATAAAATGTATTGCCATTGCTCTATACATTGCTCCTGTATCAACATAGATATATCCTAATTCTTTTGCACATCTCTTAGCTATTGTACTCTTTCCGGCTCCTGCTGGCCCATCTATTGCTATATTCTTTGACATAATATCCTTTTCCTTTCAATTATTTTTTATGCTATTTAACTTTTATAAAGCATATATCTGTATATATACAGTGAAAATTTGTATTATATTTTAATATGCTTTGTCATCTCAATTTTATAATTACTTTTCTAATCTATACTGCTATATCAGGCTCTTATATTATCCTGTTCTTACGGATTCTGCTCTTACTATTCTAGTTCATCTCATCCGCCATAGCTGCCATATATGCTGTAGACCATGCTATCTGAAGATTGAATCCGCCTGTAAGTGCATCAAGGTCAAGTACTTCTCCTATAAAATAAAGATTATTTACTAACTTTGACTCCATTGTCTGTGGATTAATCTCTTTTACAGATACTCCACCTTTTGTTATAATTGCTTCATTATAACTTCTGTATCCATTAAGCGTAAGTTCAAAGTTCTTAATTACATTAACAAGATTGTGTCTTTCTTCTTTGGTAATCTCATTAACTTTCTTATCCTGATTTAAGAATTATAATCGGTATTATTTTTTTTGGCAAAAGTGCATCTAATGAATTGCGAAAGCACTTATTAATATTACTATCAAAATCTCTTAATATTCTATCATCTAACTGTTCAGTAGTAAGTGCCGGTTTAAGATCTATTACAAGTTTGAGTTCCTTGTCTACATATTTGGTAACATAACTGCTTGCACTTATTATTATCGGACCACTGACACCAAAATGTGTAAACAAAAGTTCTCCGAATTCTGAATATATCTTTTTCTTGCCACAATATATAGTTCCTTCAATATTCCTAAGTGACAATCCCTGTAAGTCTTTTATCCATTCTTCTTTTACATTGAATGGAACAAGTGATGGTGATAATGGAACAATTGTATGTCCGGCTTCTCTTGCAAATCTATATCCGTCTCCTGTGCTTCCGGTTGACTGATATGAGAATCCGCCTGTTGCAACAGTAACAATATCTGCCATAATCTTCTTATTATTTGCAAGTACAACTCCTTTTACTGTTTCTTCTTCGATTATAAGTTCCTTAACTTCTGTATTATAATGTACTTCAACGCCATATCTATGCATAGCTTTCTTAAGTGTATTAATAACATCCTGTGACTTATCTGATTCCGGAAATACTCTGTTTCCTCGTTCAACTTTAATCTTTAGTCCTTCTTCTTCAAAAAAATTCATCACATCATGGTTGTTATATGTATAAAATGCACTATATAAGAACTTTTTATTAGATATAACATTGTTAAATAAATCTTCTGTATCACATGCATTAGTTATATTACATCTGCCTTTTCCTGTTATATATAACTTTTTACCCAGTTTTTCATTTTTTTCAAGCACATGAACTTCATTGCCTTTTTTTGCATAAAAAACTGACGCAAACATTCCGGCAGCTCCGCCACCTACAACTACTACTTTACTCATCTTTTTCACCTATATTTCTAAATTTTTCAACAACATTCTCACTTACAACATCAAGCTCATCTTTGTTATATACCTGATATTCATCCCATATCTCTTCAAGTGTCTCCAAATTGTTAATTACTTTATCTTTTTTCTTCATACATAATGCAACTATAAGAGCATTAACAACGCTAAGTGGTGCAACCAAAGAATCTACGATTGATGCCATATCACTTCTTGCAAGCAGATTACATGATGAATACAGATTCATTGGGGAATGTTTTGAATCTGTTATGGCTATAACCTTGGCATTGCGATTATTGGCAAATTCCAAGGCTTTCAGTGTTCTTACCGAATATCTTGGAAAACTTATTCCTATTATTACGTCTTCCTCATTAATTCGTATCATCTGTTCAAACAATTCACTGCTATTATTCGTATTAATATTCCTTACATCATCAAATATGAGATTTAGATAAAAAGATAAAAAACTTGCAATTGGAGCACAGCTTCGTATTCCAATGACATATATTGTTCTTGCAGATGATATTGTCTCAACTGCCTGTTCAAATGCTTTTTTATCTATCTCATCTTTAGTAAGTTTTATCTTCTCTGCATCTGCGTCAAGTATATATTCTAACACTTTTGACTGGCTCATCTGTCCCGATGCAATCTCTATTCTCTGTATTGAATTAAGTTTCGTCCTTACTAACTCTTCTAATGCTTCCTGAAACTGTGGATATCCTTCATATCCTAATTGCATTGCAAATCTTACTACTGTTGATTCGCTTACTGCAACTGCTTTGCCAAGCCTTGCTGCTGTTAAAAATACTGCTTTATCATAACTTGTCATTATATAGTTGGCAAGTCTTTTTTGTCCTTTGCTAAAAGTGGGCATCTTCTCACACAACCGACTCATTAAATCGTCTGAATTCCCCATATTCACACCTCGTTATCTTTATATTTGGCATAATCTCTGCCTGGCATTATATGTCGCATATATCTGTATGGATACTTTTTTTATATCTATATAATTGCATATTACACAAAAACACCATCATTCATTATAACAACGATGATGGTGTTTTTCTACTCTTTTTTGAGTTTTATTTAATTATTTTTAATAGACACAATGTCTATAATTCGTTTTTCTTAGACTGGATATGCCTTATTTTCCTTGTCTGCTGACTTAGGATCTACTTTTGTCTGCTGAGCTTCTCTATATTCAAAGAAATCTTTTGCAACCTGTGGGAAAAGTGCATATGTAAGTACATCTTCATCCTGCTGTTTCCACTGTGCACATTCTTTCTCAAATTTTGGAAGCTGTGGCTCAATTAAGTCTGCCGGACGGCATGTAATTACCTTTTCATCACCAATACACTTCTTTTGTACTTCAGCATTAAATGGTTTAACTGTCTGTCCAAATTCTCCCATAAGAACTTTCTTAGACTCTTTTGTAACCATCTTATATCTCTCGCCCTGTAATACATTAAGAACTGCCTGTGTACCAACGATCTGTGATGATGGTGTAACAAGTGGTGGTTCACCAAAGTCTTTACGAACTCTTGGTATCTCTTCAAGAACTGCCTGGTATTTATCTTCCTGTTTTGCTTCTTTTAACTGTGATACAAGGTTAGATAACATACCACCTGGTACCTGATATAATAATGTCTTAATATTAACACCAAGTACTTTTGGATTCATAAGCCCTGTCTCTAATGCTTTTTCTCTCATTGGTCTGAAATAATCAGCTATCTCAGCTAAAAGATTCTGATCAAGACCTGTATCATAAGGTGTTCCCTTGAATGTCTCAACCATAACTTCTGTTGCAGGCTGGCTTGTTCCCATTGAGAATGGTGAGATTGCTGTATCAATTACATCTGCACCGGCTTCAACAGCTTTAAGATATGTCATTGAAGCAACACCTGATGTATAATGTGTATGAATCTGAATTGGAAGTTTTGTACCATCTTTTAATGCCTGAACAAGTTCAGTTGCTTTATATGGAACTAAAAGTCCTGCCATATCTTTAATACAGATTGAATCAGCACCCATATCTTCAATTTTCTTAGCTGTTTCTTTCCAATAGTCAAGTGTATATGCATCTCCAAGTGTATATGAAAGTGCAATCTGTGCATGACCTTTTTCTTTGTTAGCTGCTTTTACAGCTGTCTGTAAGTTACGAAGATCATTAAAACAGTCAAAGATACGAATGATATCAATACCATTGGCAATTGATTTTTGTACAAAATATTCTACAACATCATCTGCATAATGATTATATCCAAGAATATTCTGACCTCTGAATAACATCTGTAATTTTGTATTTTTAAATCCATCTCTTAACTTTCTAAGTCTTTCCCATGGATCTTCTTTTAAGAAACGAAGTGATGCATCGAATGTTGCACCTCCCCAGCATTCTACTGAATGATAACCAACTTTATCCATCTTATCAATAATCGGAAGCATATCTTCTGTTGTCATTCTTGTTGCTATAAGAGACTGATGTGCATCACGCAATACAGTTTCAGTAATTTTTAATGGTTTTTTTACCTGTTCTGCCATGACTCATTATCCTCCTGAATTCTATATATTCCTTTTATACTCCAAATATCGCCATAAATACACCGGCTGCTACCGCTGTACCAATAACACCGGCAACGTTAGGTCCCATCGCATGCATCAATAAGAAGTTTGTAGGATCTTCTTTTGCTCCAACTTTTTGTGCAACTCTGGCTGCCATTGGAACTGCTGATACACCGGCTGCACCAATAAGTGGATTAACTTTGCCATGTGTAACTTTGCACATTAACTTACCAAACAGTACACCGGCTGCTGTACCAATTGCGAATGCAATAAGTCCAAGTGCAACTATCTTAAGTGTTGTAGCTTTTAAGAATGCTTCAGCACTTGTTGTAGCACCTACTGATGTACCAAGAAGAATTACAACTATATACATAAGAGCATTAGATGCTGTCTCTGTAAGCTGTTTAACAACACCGCTTTCTCTGAATAAGTTTCCTAACATAAGCATACCAACAAGTGGTGCTGTTGTAGGAAGAATAAGTACTACAATGATTGTTACAATTATTGGGAATAGAATCTTCTCAAGTTTTGAAACAGGTCTTAGCTGTTCCATCTTAATAGCTCTTTCTTCTTTTGTTGTCAAAAGTCTCATAATTGGTGGCTGAATGATTGGAACAAGTGACATATATGAATATGCTGCAACCGCTATAGGCCCCATATATTCTGTCTGTCCAAGCTTACCAGCAAGGAAGATTGATGTAGGTCCGTCAGCACCACCGATAATTGATATTGCTGCTGCGGCTTTATCACCAAATCCCATCATAATCGCAAAAAAGTATGCTGCGAATATACCAAACTGTGCTGCAGCTCCAAGTAAGAAGCTTGCAGGGTTAGCTATAAGTGGTGCAAAGTCTGTCATCGCACCAACACCCATAAAGATTAATGAAGGTAAAATACTCCATTCATCTAATAAATAAAAATAATGTAGTAAACCGCCCACGCCATTTGAGGTATCTTCTGGAGACGCCATAATGTCAGGGAACATATTTACAAGTAGCATTCCGAAAGAAATAGGAACTAAAAGTAATGGTTCATACTCTTTCTTTATTGCAAAATAAAGGAAAATCAGTGCTACGCATATCATAAGAACGTTGCCCCATGTCAAACTGAAGAACGCTGTCTGATGTATCAGATTTCCCATGGTCTCTGTAAAGTATTCCATTGTATAACCTCCTAGCTTAGTGTTTTTTGTACATTGTCATGTACTAATTTAATGTAGCTAATACTGCGCCTGCTTCTACTGAATCACCAACTGCTACATTAACACTGGCTACTGTTCCGTCCTGTGGAGCTACGATTTCATTTTCCATCTTCATAGCTTCAAGAATTAAGATTACTTCACCTTTTTTAACTGTCTGGCCTTCATTAGCTTTAATTGCAAGAATCTTGCCTGGCATTGGAGCATTAACTTTAACACTTCCTTCTGCACCTGTAGCTTTTGGTGCTTCTGCCTTTGGTGCTGCTTTAGGTGCTGCTTTTTTAACTGGTGCAGACTGTGTCTGTGCTGCTCCTGATGTACCTTCTTCAACTGTTACGTCATATACGTTTCCATTTACAGTAATTGTATAACTCTTCATGAATATATCCTCCTGTTTAATCCTTAATTAGGCTCTGCGCCATCTCTGATTGCCTGCTCTCTTAATAGATCTTACAACAAGACCATCTGCAGAAGTATTCTCTGATGCTGCAATTGCTGCTGTTATAACAGCTACAAGTTCAAGGTCATCAACCAGATCTTCTTCAACTTCTTCAGTCTTTGTTATCTGCTCTACTACATTAGATGCAGTTTCTTTTACTTCTACTTTCTTAGATTTAAGCTTATTCTCTAATCTACTAATATACTTAAATAATGAGAATATGAATGTCATAAATATAAGAACAATGAATACAGTACCCATACCCATAAGTGTATTAAGTGCTGCTTTTTCCATCTTCTCACCAAATGTATATATAGCTGATGCTGATGCTGATGTAAGCACTGCCTGATACTGATTAGTTGATGATGAGAGAATGAGTTTAAAGTCTGCTTTTGCTTCAACATTTCTCTCGCTGCAGTTAACAATAAACTTAGCTTCAAAACCATCTTCAGTATATGTTATGCTATAATCTGTTGTTCCTGTGTATTCGCCACATTCTTTGATCTCTTTATAAAAATTCAAAATAGAACTTGCATCTTCGCTATATCCTGATGATTCAACGCTGTCAATATATGATTCGATACTGTCCTCTTCTTCAGCAACTGCTGATGTAATAAAAGAATCAACATAACTTATTACATTCTCTTCGCCACCAAGAACGCTTGGATCAATTGGTTTAGCACTTGCGAATACCTGTCCGGCTCCACCCCAGACAATCATGGTAATCATACAGGTAATCATTAATATTACTTTTTTCATATTTTTCATATTATTTCACCTCACTATATCGTACCATGTTTTTTAGCTGGTCGGTCCTCTCTTTTTGTATATAACATCTCAAATGCTGCTATTATACGTTTTCTTGTATCGCAAGCTTCGATTATATCATCAACATATCCTCTCTTTGCAGCGGCTAATGCACTTGACTGAAGTTTCTCATATTCTGCTGATTTTTCTGAGATAAGTTTTGTAGCATCATCTGCATTATTAATCTCATCTGCATACATAATCTTAACTGCTGACTGTGCCTGCATCATACCAATCTTGGCATCTGGCCATGCATATACGATGTCTGCACCTATTGACTTGCTGTTCATTGCAAGATAAGCACTTCCAAATGCTTCTCCAATTACAACATTAACTTTTGGTATTGTTGCATTAGCAAATGCATATGTAAGTTTTGCAACTGCTTTTGCTATTGTCTTTTCTTCATCTACAGTAGCTTTATATCCATTAACATTAGTAAGTGTTAATACCGGAATATTAAATGCATCACAGAAATTAATAAATTCTGCTGCTTTTTCACATCCATTAGTTGTTAATTCAGGCTTATATGAATCTGTAAGATTCATCTCATCATCATAGACTTCTGTACGGTTTGCAACTGCACCAACTGTCATTCCATTAAGTCTTATAAAACCTGTAACCATATCTTTAGCATATGATTTTTTAACTTCATAGAAGAAATTATCATCTGATATGTTAGATAATGCAATTGATGTATCACCTTTTGCATTAGCAAGATCTGAACATACTCTGTTAAGATCATCTGTACATTCATCGTATGAATTATCATCTTCATTATTGGCAGGTAAGATATTAACAAGTGTTCTTATCTGTTCAATTACTGCATCTTCATCTCCTGTAAAGTCAACAATTCCTGTTTCTTTGCTCTGGAAGTCTGCACCTGCTGTATCCTGTGATTTATTCTCTGAGAGTGCATTAGGACTATTTACAAACAGTTTTGCATTCTTCTCTTCCATGAATGTAAAATCAGTAAGTGTTGGAATTATTGCAAGTCCACCACCACAATTACCAAATATTGCTGTAATCTGTGGTATTACACCAGATGCCATTGTCTGTTTTAAATATAATTCTCCAAAACCATTAAGTGCATCTGTAGCTTCCTGTAACCTTAAACCGGCACAATCTATAAGCCCGATAACAGGTGCTCCCATCTTCATAGCTAAATCATAAACTTTTGCAATTTTCTTTGCATGCATCTCGCCAAGTGCTCCATTAAGTACTGTTGCATCCTGACTGTATACATACACCAGATTGCCATCAATAACACCATATCCGGTTATGACACCATCTGCAGGGGTTTCTTTGTGCTGTAAGTTAAAATCAGTATTTCTCGCAGTAACATAACCACCGATTTCAACGAAACTATTATCATCAAGTAAAGCATTAATTCTCTTACTTGCTGATACCTGTGCTGTATTACTCATTTTTCAGCCCTCCATTTTCTCCAAATTTTCAAAAGTAAAAACTTTAATTTCTGCCGCTTATAATTGTATAACTTTAGCAAAAAAATATCAAGAAAAATATATGTTTTTTTACTGTTCGTTATATTTTTTCGGTATTTTTAACATAGGGTTTCTAATTATCTGTACTATGAGCGGCAAAACCATCAGAACCCAGACAATAGGTTCTGCGACAATTATCCCCATATACCCGATTTGTGGTGCAAGAAATGTCGCAATGAGAAATTTACCAAACAGTTCAATGAAGCTTGATACAATTGGTGTTATATGATCTCCAATTCCCTGCATAGCATTTCTTATAATACAAATCATTGCCGGAAAGAAATAAAAAAGTGTGTCAATTTTAAGATATTTACACGCTGTATCAATTATCTCTTTTTCATCCGTTGCAGTAACCATTTTAATAAGCGTTGGTGCTACAGTATAACTTAGAATCATCATAATTATACTCCAGGCAAAGCTCACAAGAATTACATTTCTAAGTGCTTTTCTGATTCTCTCTATCTGTCCTGCGCCAAGATTCTGTCCGCAGAATGTTGCCATGGTTGTACCAAGTACACTAAACAGAAGCATATAGAGTTCTGTAATCTTTCTGGCTGCTGTATGTGCTACAATTATATTATTATTAAATGTATTAATTGTACCCTGTAGTGCTACTGTTCCAAGTGAGACAAGCGACATCATAAATCCCATCGAAAGTCCTGACTGAAACATTTTTTTAACCATTTCCTTTGGTACTTTAAAGTCACTTCTGTTTATGCGAAGAATATCATATCTTTTCCAGATATATATAACGCATAATACAAAGGAAATTATCTGTGCAATTATTGTTGCTGCTGCTGCACCTCTTACTCCTGTTTTTAGTACCTTTATGAAGAATAGATCTCCTGCAATATTAAGTGCTGTCGATACTCCAAGGAATACAAGTGGTGTTACTGTATCTCCTATCGCTCTTAATACACCTGCACATATATTATAGAGCATTGATGCAGTCATTCCTGCAAATATTATACTTATGTAAGCATAAGATTCATTAAGTAATTCTTCTTTTGTATTAAGTAATATAAGTAATGGTTTTAAAAATACAAGTGACAATATCGTCAAAACCACTGATACCATAAGTCCAAGCTTAACTGTTCCAGCTACAGCTTTTTTCATCTCTTTTATATCACCGGCACCAAAGCTTCGGGATACCTGAATTGCAAATCCATTAGTAAGTCCAAGTAAAAAACCTACTATAAGTGTATTAACAGGATTCGTTGCCCCAACAGCCGCTAGTGCTTTATTACCAAGTGTTTCACCAACTATTCTTGTATCAACAAGACTATATAAAAGCTGAAGCACATTACCAATTAATACCGGAATTGCAAATTCAATTATCAGTCTGGTACTGTTTCCTTTTGTAAGATCTTTCATTTTAACTCCTCGTCTATTTCCTACGATATTTGAATTGTTGCTTTATCTATCATTGTCTATTTTTATAGTGTGATATTCAAATATCTTTTTTTGTATTATAAGATAATCTAAATCTATTATTATCTAATACTTCATTATACAAAATATCATATTTCTACAATAAGAGCTATATTCTTATTATTCACTTTAATATTTTAAAAATATATTAATTGCTAACTATATTCTTGCAAAAATATATTCCTGTTATAATCTTCAAAATATCTGCAAAAGTTGTTTTTTTTGCATCATTAAGAATATATATATCATATTCTGCTATCACTTCATTGTTAAGATAATAGACAACATTACCTATTATTTCGCCTTTTTTTACCGGTAGCATTATATCTTTTTTTATATTAATATTCTTTTTGTAAAAATCATCCCCGCATATAAGCATCTCTATTTTCTCATCAGCATCTTTTTCTACTTCAAAGTCAATATGTATATTACCAGTAAGTGAATTACCAGAATATATATCAGTCCCAACAATTATAGTATCTGAATATATATTATTTTTTTGATAATTGTCTATTCCATATTCCATTAGTCTTCGTGTATCTGACCATTTGTAATTCTTATTAGATGGCCAGCCACATCCAAGCAAAGAGACTACATATCTTCTGCCTTCATCTTCAAGTGCACATACATAACAATAACCTGCTTCTGATGTAAAACCAGTCTTGCCACTTATAACGCCCTCCATCATATTAAGAAAAGCATTATGATTATATACTGAATAACTTTTTTCACCTGATATATCAGTAAAAGTATAATCTGAAGTTCTTGTTATCTCAATGAACCTTTCTGCTGATGGCGACTCATTGATGCAATAACTCATTATCTTAGCTAAATCGACAGCTGTTGTATGATGCTTACCTGATTCATCTGTTGCATCAAGTCCATTAGGTGTAATAAAATATGTATTATAAGCACCTATCTCCCTAGCTTTTTTATTCATCAGCTTTGCAAATTCTTCAACACTTCCTGATACTCCCTGTGCTATTGCAAATGCAGTATCATTATGTGACTCAAGCATAAGTGAATAATATAGATCTCCTATATAAAATTCTTCATCACTATTCATGCCAAGCTTGACTTTTGGCTGTGAAGCTGCCTCTTCGCTTACTTTTACTATCAAGTCATCCTCTACATTCTCAAGTGCTACTATAAGTGTCATTATCTTGGTTGTACTTGCCATTGCACGTTCATCATATCCATTTTTCTCATACAGAACACGACCACTGTCTGCATCCATAAGGCATGCTGACAATGCATATAGATCATTATCTTTTATCTCAGACTGTCCATATACATATATTTTTACCGGCTGCCACATAACAATAACAGCCGGTAAAAATATAGTAATTATTAATTTTAACAACCTGTTCTGTCTAAGTTTTCGTATTATGTCCGTTTTAATTATGTTAATTGTCACTCTTGCTCATCTGCCCATATCTGTATTTCTACAATTTTATGTATGGACATTCCTCATATATGACTAATTATTTCAAACTTTCCATCTCTATTTTATACATATAATCAACAGCGATCCTTGTAAGCCCAAGTATAAATTGAATATCTGTAACAGATACTACCTCCTGTTCAAGGCACGATCCCATATATGTCTGTGTTCCTATACCAAGATTACAAAAGCGTTTGATAATTATCTCTATATCTGAATAGATCTTAATACCCTCTTTTTTATATTTTGCAAGTGTAAGAGCATAATTGCCATCATCTTCTCTTGCAAGATATGTCATAAAATCTCTGACACCTTTTACCGCAATCTTTAATGCCATTGTACACTTTTCTTCATTCTGAACATTATTTCTAAAAAGTGAATCTGCTTCTTTGACCTTAGCTAAAGCCTTATCATATTCCATCTTTAGCTGTGGTCTTACTTTATAAAGACCAAATTCATCATATCTAAGTTTAAGTACCTCACCCTTTGTGCATAAACTAACCGCCATATTCTACCTTCCCTTTCAAATATATATCATTCCCTATTATCTGTTCGTTCATCACACTCCTTAATATACTATTATTAGTAGTCTGTTATTCACCACTTTCTCTAAGTATCTTATTATATCTCATAATGTACATTACAAATGAGAGTGCCATAAAGAATATACATACTGCTATAAGTACATCTGCAAGCACTACATTAATATCAGGAAATATAAGTAATATAAGCATCACTGCATATAATACTACTGTGCTAATCTTACCATACCACATTGCTCCATGATTCTCACCACTTTGTCTTATAACTTTAAGTCCTGCTATCCCCATATATGACTCTTTTACAAAGAATAGTACAAGTAATGGTATCATCATATTGTATCTGCTCATAAGACATAATGCTAACATTCCCTGTGTAACCTTATCCGCAATCGGATCTACAATCTTACCAATTTCTGTTATCATATTAAATTTTCTTGCTATAAAACCATCCATACAGTCTGTTAGCCCTGAAATTGCAATTATTATTGCTGCAATATAATAGTCTTTTGTCTCATTCGCATTAAGATATACATACGCAAATAAAAACGCAAGAATAAATCTTATGTAACTTAAAATATTTGGTATCGAAAAAATCTGTTTTTTAAGTTCTTTTTTCATAACTTTTCTCCATTGTCTTATTTGATTTGTATTCTGAATGGATAATATCTCACTCATCAGAATCCTCTGTATTTATTATAGCATACTTTCGCAAAAAAAGTGTTGTTTTTTAACAACACTTTTCGTAATATGTCAACTTTTTTCAACAAGTTTCACAGAATATTTTTTAATTGGTAATACCATTCTTTAATTCTTCTTCCGTAAGGTTTTCTTTAAGTGTCTTTACAATAGTAACATCCTCGCAAAGCATATGGGAAAATATCCAGTCTTGAATATTATCTCGTAATATTTTCAATTCCCCATTTGGATCTTTTGCCATCTTTGGCAAATCTATCTGCTGAACATAAGTATAGAAATACATATGATTTTTCTTATGTTCCTTTAAAATAATTCTGTCAAAACCCGCTTTTTCCATCATTCGCTCTTCTTCATAAAAATGATATGATACAAATTCTCTAAGTTCACATACTATATTAACCAAGTCCCTTGGTTTTACATTCTCACAATTCTGTATGAGAAGCTGTTCAATATTTCTTGCTATTCTAAATATCTCTTTATGTTGTTCATCAAGTATCGGAATTCCAAGTTCCATCTCTGCACTCCAGTCAAATTTAAAGTCAAACATGCATTCAACCTCCAATAGTTACTTTTTATGTGTTTCGCACATTTCTATTCTACATATATTTCGGCACTTTTACTAACAATTGCAAGTCTTAATTGATAAAATTGTTTTTTTATGATACACTCAGATGGAAACTATTTATTTCTATGGAGGACATTCTTTTATGTACAAGATTATGCTTATCGATGATGATAAGGAAACTTTACAAATCAACAAAAAATATCTTGAAAGTGAACATTTTCAAGTTTTCACATATGACAACCCATTAAAAGCAATAAAAGAATTATCTTGTATAATTCCTGACTGTATAGTGCTTGATGTAATGATGCCGGCACTTGATGGTTTTGCAGCCTGCAAAAAGATGAGAACAATTACAAAAGCACCAATTATCTTCCTTACAGGGCTTACATCTGAAGAAGATAAGATAAAAGGACTGGTTCTTGGTGGTGATGATTATCTTATCAAGCCTTATAGTCTAAGAGAACTTTCTGTGCGTATAAAAGTTAATATCAGACGAACTATTGCATATTCAAAACCGGATAATATGCTCTCATTTCCGCCATTAAGTATCAACACTATTACACACGAAGTTATGTGTAATGATGAAGAGATCAAGCTTAGCAACAGAGAATATGAGCTTTTGGCTATCCTTATAGATAAACCTAACGAACTTATAACATTTGAAGAGATCTCTAATAGTCTTTGGGGAGGTTACTCTTCATCCGACAGGCAATCTATAATGGTTAATATGAGCCGCCTAAGAAAAAAATTCAGTATGTATGATGGTCTTGAAAATTATATTGAAACAGTATGGTCTAAAGGATACATATTCAAATTTAGACAAAGATAACATGGAGAATAATATTATGAAAAAAAAATATCAAAAACCTGATGTTGACATAGTTGAAGAATTGACAAAAAAGCTTTTTATCGCCAACAAAAATCTTGAAAATGAGAAAAAGCAAAAAAATGAGATAATCAGCAATATATCTCACGATCTTCGTGCTCCTCTCACAACGATAAGAAGTAGTGTAGATTATCTTAATCAATCTTATGATACTATATCTTCTGATGAATTAAAAAATACTTTAAATATAATGGATGGACGTCTGTCTGTCCTCGAAACGCTTGTTAATGATTTATTTTATCTTATATCTATTAATAGTAAGCGTGGCCATTTCAAATATGAATCTATTAATCTTACTCCACTTATTGAAGAATATTATTATACACTTCTAAGTGATGACAGTTATTGCAATCGTAATCTTTCGCTAGATTGTGACAGTGATGCTATTCTCACTGTTAATGCTGATGTTAAGAGAATATTAAGAGTTCTAGATAATCTAACTACTAATGCAAAAAAATATTCCCATGATAATGATTCTATAACAATCGGTATCAAAGACGGTCTCCTCACACCTCTTTGTGAAGATAATGAAGTTCTTGTATATGTGAAAGATACCGGAATAGGCATCGCCAAGAATTATATCGATAAAATATTTGAACGTTCTTATACTGTTTCAAGAGCAAGGACTCCTGATTCTTCATCCGGAAGTGGTCTTGGTCTTGCTATTGTAAAAGAGATAATTACAAAACATAATGGCAGAGTATGGTGTGAAAGTATCCCTAAAAAAGGAAGCACTTTCTACTTTACACTAAAAAAAGCTGCTACTTCAGATCCATCAGATAAAAGATAAGATTATTCATAAAGATTATTATTAAAGATTATTATTAATTAACACGATTCAAAATGCCATTAATACTAAAGGCTAATATAGATTAGTAAATATCACTTTACCAAATCTATATTAGCCTTTTTAATTATATGATATCGGAGTCAAAAGCCCTTTCACCCACCTGTGAGCAAGCTCACGTGAGTTTAGATCTTTTGACACTGGCATCATTATATTACTATATATTAAGTTCTTCTTCTAATATCTTCTTATTCTCAAGCTTAATCTCTCGATCACAATAATTAAGCACTGATCGTCTGTGAGTTATCAAAAGACATGTAGGTGATGGCTTATATTCTCTTATACTTTGTAATACTTTAAGTTCTGTTTTTTCATCAAGAGAAGATGTTGCTTCATCAAGAATTAAGAATGGAGCTTTTCTTACAAGCGCTCTTGCTATTGAGACTCTCTGTGCCTGTCCTTCTGACAAACCATGTCCTCTCTCGCCTATTACAGTCTCTATACCATCTGGAAGTTCTTTTATAAAATCATAAGCACATGCTGCTTTCAAAGCATCTATAACTTCTTCATCACTTGCATCTCTGTTACCCATTCGTACACATGATGCTATAGTTCCACTAAAAAGTGTATTACCTTGTGGAACATAAGATATGAATTCTCGTGAACCTGCATTAGCACTTTCTGATTTATAATTATCATAGAACTCTATATCACCTGATACTTTTGTAACAAATGACATAATAAGTCTTACAAGTGTTGTCTTACCTATTCCGGATTCACCGACAATCGCAACGAATTCGCCAGGATTAATTGACAGATCTGCTTCATCAATTACCATCTCATTAGTATATCCAAATGAAAGATTATTAATTCTTAGACCGACATTCTCCGGTATAATCTCTGTATAGGTTCTCTCTTCAGCTTCAAGATTCTGAATCTCCATAACTCGTCCTGCTGATGCCAGAATTGCAATTACTTTTGGCACATAGTTAGCAAGACTTATAATAGGTGCCTGAACTCTGTTAACAAGAGTTAAGAATACAGTCATAGTACCGTATGTTATCTCTCCTTTTGATATACAATATATTCCCCATACGAACGCAACAAGATATCCTATCTGGAATGTCATGCTCATAGTTGTAGATGCAACAAGACCAACCTTTGTCTTTTTCAGCACCCATCCAAATCTTTCTTCTCTAAGCTGTTTTAAACGTTTAGATGAGTATTTTTCATCGCAAAAAGTCTTAATTATAAGAATATTGCTAAGACTCTCATTAATAAATGATCTGTATCTTGACTCTGATTCCTGTACTTTTACAGTAAGATATTTAAGTTTTCTTCCAAGAAATGCACTTGCAAGTACTGCAAATGGTGCAAATATAAGTGCAAAAAATGCAAGAGCCGCATTATAGCTTAAAAGTGTAAAAAATGTAGCAAACAATTGCACTATTAATATTATGATCGTTGGAATTGTATTAGCGATACCATCAGCTATACTATTAGTATCACTTGTAAGTCTTGTCATAAGGTCTCCGGTATGATATTTTGATATCTCAGCCCATTTTGTATCGAGTATCTTATCATATACCTGCTTTCGTATACCAAATGAGAACTTCTCATTGACCATTACGCCCATCAGCGAGCTTAGCACTGACACTACTTCTGATGCAACAACTACAACTACATACAATATTATATAATCAACAAGTGTCTTGCCACCGCTGGCACCATCAATTATCTTCTGTGTAATAATAGTTGTCCATATTGATGCAAAAGTTCCAAATATAGATAATAACATCATAAATGTTAACTTTGGAATATATGGCTTTGTATAATGCATCAGCCATTTAATATATTTTTGCTGATTCGAAAAATCTTTTATGAACCTTGTATATCTGTTATCAGTTAATTTCGAACTCAATCTTATTCCTCCCTAAACGCCTCATCAATAGCTGCCTTAACAGCTTTAAAAGCTGATTTTTTCTTAGTACATTCAAGTATGTACATATCTGTCACTTCCCCGATAGCAGCACTTACATCTGTATTCATCGATACCATCTCAGGCGTAAATGTAGGTGTAAAGCATCTAGCTGTAAGCATCAGAATTCCATTCAGGATGTCTGGTTTTTTAACAACATCTTTTCTACTCCTGACAAGAAAAATAATTCCACCAAGTTTCACTTTTTTATTCATAAAGCGTCTTGAAGAACCTGCCCATGGAAGTCCATAAGCATATACATCATTACCTTCTCTTGTAAGTACACAAAGATCTCCATCAAGAATCTTAGCATCTGTCTCCTGAATCCACATATTCGTATGTGTAGTCTTACCTGTTCCGGATGATGCAGAAAAGACATACGCCTTATCTCTGTATACAATAGAAGACGAATGTACTGCTATCATTCCTCTCTCTTGAACTTTAAAAAAGAATATGTCTCTAATCGCACAAAAAAGTGGATACTCAAGATAATCATCCCATCTGACATATATATGTGCATTCTTCAAATCCTTAGAGATTATACTTCCATTAACCGGAAGATTTCTATATTCAAGCTTATATTCTTTATCGCTCTCAGTAACATGTATTCTATTACAATCAACAAGAGTCTTATCTTCATCATCTATCAGAAAATCATCATAATCTCTTATGTCAATAATGCAATCTGCACTTTTGTCACCACTATATTCGAATTCTGTCAAATCATCTGAAAGATATTCTGTTCTGTCTATTATCAGTTCCAAAATGATATCTGCTATTAAATACTTCACTTTATTCCTCCACTACTGCTCCATATTCTATTGCTGCAGCAATAAATTCATCAAGATCTTTAGCAAGTACAGCCTTATCATCTTCTGTTTCTGCTTCATATTTTTCAATCATCTTAGCAAGAATATTCTCTCTTGTCGTATCTTCTTTCATACATTCAAGAATAAAAGCTGCTGTATCATTAATGTGAAGCATATTCTTATAATCAACAACATTCTGTCCTACTGGTATAATAACATATTTACCAGCGATCTCTTTTACTACATATCCATTATTTATTCTCATCTCTATACCCTTTCCAAAAAATTCTCTTAAGCATATCATATATCTTAAGTATATATGGTCTTACTGGTCTAAGTATCATCCATAATGAAGTCCAAAATCTGTAACGTCTGTCACTGCAGGAAATCTCTTTCCCCTTTCTTACTATGGAATCGGCAACTGCTAACATCTGTTCTTCTCTCAGAGGGCCTTCAATTATCCTCTGATAATCTCCCATCATGTAATATTCTCTTTTATCGTAATCGACTTTATATATTCTATGCAATACATATTTACCATTATCTCTACGATAAAGACATATATCTCCACGCTTCAATGGAAACTCTATCTTCTTCAGTTTCGCAAAATCACGTTTTCCAACAATAAGAGGATACATGCTGATTCCCTTTGGCGATAACTTAAAAAGTTTACCATCATTAACAAATTCAAGCATAACCGGTATCCAGTCGTCTGCTCCTATATAATCCTCATCTGTCATACATACTTCCTCCATAAACAATCTTTTATATTCTATCCCACTATACAATAAAAATCAATAAAAATATATTAATTTACATTGTCTTTTTTATAAAAATATGTTAGTATATTTTTGTATGGTCAGTGGTATGAGGAGGAATATAATGTCAGAAAATAGTAAAGTTAAGTTAATCAAAGCTCTTGACGTAACAGAACTGTCAGGTGAAAAAGTAATGATAGATTTTTCAACTGGCAAATATTTTGTACTAGTTGGAAGCGGCAACGACATCTGGGACATGCTTGGTAATGAGCCAATCTCAGTTGCTCAGATAAAATCTAATTTGCTTGATATTTATGATGTAGATGAAGATACTTGTCTTAAGGAAACTATGACTTTCCTTGATAAGATGAATTCTAATGGTTTTATTGAAGTAATAGATTAATCCGACATAACCTTTATGATTTAACAGCTATCAAATTACAAAAACAATTATTAAAAGAGAACCGATTGCGTTATGAACAGTTCGCAACCGGTTCTCTTTTAATAATTATGCAATTCCTATAATTCTCAACTGGTATCTATTAATAGGCGCCTTTGTGGCTAAATACAAGTAATACCGTTCTTATCAGTATCTTAATATCAAGCCAAACGCTCCAATCGTCTATATACTGTGTGTCAAGTCTTACTACTTCTTCAAAATCTTTGATATCACTTCTACCGCTTACCTGCCACATTCCTGTAATACCAGGCTTTATGCTGATTCTTCGCCAATGACTTCTCTCATAAGCTGATACTTCATCAACCGTAGGTGGTCTTGTCCCTACAAGGCTCATGTCTCCTTTAAGTACATTAAAAAATTGTGGAAGTTCATCAATACTTGTCTTTCGTAAGAATCCTCCTACTTTTGTAACTCGTGGATCATTCTCGATCTTAAACATAAGACCGTTTCCCATCTCATTCTTTTGCATAAGATCTTTTTTCTTCGCTTCTGCGTCAACACACATTGTTCTAAACTTATAGATCTTAAACTTTCTACCATTCATCCCGACTCTCACCTGTTTAAAAAATATCGGTCCTTTTGAGTCAATCTTAATAGCAATAGCTGCTATAAGCATAATCGGTGAGCTGATGAGGATTCCAAAAGTGGCACCAATAATGTCTAATGCTCTCTTTACAACTTTTTCAGCATTATTAAATGATATAGTATGATATGTTACAACAGGATATGTACCAATAGAACTTACATAACTGTTAGCGCTTCGAGGTTTGTAGAAGTTCATAACTACTCGTGCTGTAACACCCATCTCAAGACATATATCAAGTAATGGCTGAAGTGTAAGTGTGTCATCTGTATTACGCATAAAATACACCTGATCCACACTCTTTTTTCTGATAATCTGCTCAAGATCATCAACGCTTCCAAGATAACGGGCTGTATCATAATCCTTATCATAAGTTATATATCCAAGAATATTCATCTTGATATTAGTCTTATTGACAAAATATGTAAACTTATCAAAGTCTTCCCTGTTACCTGCAAGTATTGTTCTTGCAATATATTGATTTTTGCTAAATTTGCCAAGTATACGGACAATAAACGTATCTGCAAGAAGTGCAATATAACCTATTACAAGAAAAATAATAAAACACTGCGTTCTTTTTTCTGCATTACCACCTACAAAATTAAGCAGTGCTAATGTAGAAACTGCTGCAATCGCAAATGAACGGGCTGTTCTTTTTACCATTCTGTCTATATAAAAGAATGTTGTAATATTATATATACGCTCTTCTTTGTTCGACAAAATGTAAATCAATATAAATACCCCATACACTATGGTCGATTGCAAATTAGCGACACTGTCGCCGATTCCTCCCCCAAGTACCAGACTTATAAGGAAGGCACATGCTCCGACTAATATATCTAGTAATATGTGACCTGTATTAGTGGTTGCATTGACATTAGTTTTGTTCATAACCATTCCTCCGCATTTAACCCTATATAGTGCGCATTATTAATTATAGTCTATAAATACTGAATTGTCTATTCGTAATTTAATATAAGGTTAAATTTTGTACATTTCTTAACTTTTTTTATCTTTAAGGTAATCTTATTTAACATTTTTTCATAAAATAAAGTGATCCATTATCATGAATCACTTATTCTGTCTCAATGCACTTAAGGCATCTCTCTATTATACGTCTATTATAAGGGTCCGTGCGCTAGTGCGTCTACACTAGCTATTATAGTACAACACTTTACATCTAACTTAAATAGTCTATTAGGACTATTTTTGCAAAACCATACATCTGACTTAGATAGTCTATTAGGATCATTTTTGCAAAACCATACCTATAATTTTCTTATAGATAATTGATATTCCAAATGCCGCAAGCACTGATAATACATTAGTCACAACACCAAATCTGTCAAACTGTATTCCTATCTTAAAATATATAAATGTAAAAATATACAAAACTTTCTCATGAAAAAGATACATCTCAAGTGTATAATCTCCAAGCATTTTTGATATTTTCATATCTATTCTAATTTTTTCCAATATAAGTGTAATTGTAATAATTAGAAAAACCGTCATCATTGTCTCAGCAACATATCGAAATCCTGCACTGTATACCGCATCTTTGAATACCAACATTAATACTACTGGAACTATGAAAAGAATTGCACTTATTATCCATACAGATCTTGGAATCTTCTTTTCTTCTTTTGCTGCAACTGCACATATCATTCCAATAAAATATATAATAAACCGATATGAAAATTGTATAATATGGTTCATAAATCCATTGCGTCCTGCAACCACAATAACTACATACAATATACCTATTACCGTCATTGTAGCTTTTCTATTCTTACGATATAGCGTAATAAACCCAGGTGTGAGAAGATATAGCATTACTATTGCACTGATAAACCAATATAGCAAATTACCATTGTACCAATAATATATTGACATACACTTCGCAACAAACTCACCAATTCCTATTCTTCCTATTATAACCTGTGGCAGGCACCATACAAATACAACAGGCAATGTTGTCATAAATATTCTTTTTAACCTCTTTATAATAAATGCTTTCGCATCCGGATTCTTATCCCAGGAATATAGCATTGCATATCCTGATAGGAAAAAGAACATCGATACACCTATATCTGTAAGTGCTTTGAATCTATAAAGTGTCTCTGGCAGGTATATCGATGTATGATATATAACAATCAATATCATAGATATTCCCATTAGTTCTCTTCTGTGCTTTCCTATAATAGAATAATTCATATAACTTTTTCTCCTTTATCTATCCCACTAACTGATAATTACAAAATTTATACTAATAAGCAAATATCTTAATAATCTCGTAATTACCTAATTCACAGGCAGATAACTAATAGCTTTGCAATTACCTAATTCGCATGCAGATACATATAGCTTTGCAATTAACTATTCACATGCAGATACATATAGCTTTGCAATTAACTATTCGCATACAGATAATTGATAGCTTTGTAAATTAACTAGTTTGTAAATGCCTGTGCAATATCAGGATATGCCCATTGCATAAGTACTCGGTTTAATAAGGCATAATTACATACATCTTCAGCAGATGAAGAATTATCAGAATAATTACCATCATCCCACCAGAATATTGCAATCTTATATTCTTTAGACTTTACATTAAGAAGTTTAGCATACTCTGTACGTTCTTCTATACTCTTATCTTTGCCACATGCTGTCTCTCCGACAACTACCGGAATATCATTCTCACAAAATCTTTCATTAATCATGTCAAAAGTCTGTGGAATCTTATCAAAAGGTACATATGTATGCACTTCCACTATAAGTCTGTTGTCTTCAACATCTGTTGGCATAACAAAATTATTCATCACTTCTTCTTCTGCACTTGCAGCATAAGTATTGACAATTAGATATCTCTTAGCATTATTGCCACCTGTACTTCTTACAGTATCTACAAAATCCTGATTAAGACTATTTGCTGTATTATATGATTCTTCACCAGCCCATGACCACTTCTTCTCGCTGTTAAGAATCTCATTGTATCCTTCAAACAAGAGTTTTTCATCATAATCCGCAAAATATTCTGCAATCTGTTTCCACATTGCCTTAAATCTTGTACTATTCTGTTCATAGGATGATGCATCTGCTGTAAGCCAGCCATCATTACCTGTATCATGGTGAACATTAATAATACAATACATATCATCTTCAACAACATAGTCAACTACTTCTTTTACTCTATTTAGCCATTCTTCATCTATATTGCCATCTTCATCCATGTGATTATAGTATGATACTGGTATACGGATTGATTGAAATCCCTCTTCTTTTACCATATCAATCATCACTTTTGTGGTAACAGGATTGCCAAAAGCAGTCTCATCAATCTCTTTAGAACCACTATAATCGCATGCATCAAGTGTATTGCCAAGGTTCCATCCCATTCCCATCTTCTCTACAATCTCTTTTGCCGTATATATAAAATTGTCATCTTCCTTAATTGCAGTTGGCTCAACATTAATAGTCATCTCTGTTGATGCTTCTGTTGTTGAATGAGTAACATATTCTGGTTCATTCGATGTCTGGCATGCTGTATTCACACATACTAATACCAATGATAAAGCAATAATCAATATATTTTTCTTCATAATAAGTCCTCCGATTAGTTATAAAATGTTTATTTGTTTATTTGTTTATTTTTTCAGTCTGTACATCATCATAAGTATTCCAGGACAATGCAGACACAGCTTAACAAGTATCTTCTCTTTTTTGCTAAGATATGTATATATCTCAGAATAATATTTTTTAATTACAGCTATACTTCCTGTATAATATTCTGATTTTTCACCATTTTGAAGATATCCAATATTGCGAAGTACAGCAAGTGCACTTTGTACAAATCTTATACATATCTGTCTTCTTACGCCTGTATATTGTGCCGGTATTCTGTCTATCATCTGTTCTTTGGCTCTCACTGCACTATATGATTTTGCTACGCCAAGAACATGGTTCTTCTCATGTGATGCTGAATTCTCAACATATATATAATAGTATTCCGGTGTTGGATCAAATGTTACGCTATCTATATGCTGCATATAGTCAAATACAAACAATACATCTGTCCATACTGCAAGTGTTATATCAAATTTTAGCTTATTTTCTCTTATAATATCCATTCGAAACATCTTGTTCCATACATATCCTTTGAATGAATCTTCTCTTAAGAGTTTCTCCATAGCTTCTGCCTGATTCATTCTCTCTATATCACCATGTGTCTCATTAATTACAGTATCGCCTTTTAATTCTGTAAAACCACAGATTGATAGTCCTGAATTGTTCTGCTTTTGAAGATTATATAATTTTTCTACAAAATCAGGTTTTACATAATCATCTGCATCAACAAAGCACAGATATTCACCATCTGCTTCACGAAGTCCTGTATTTCTTGCTGCACCTTCTCCACCATTTGGCTGGTTGATAAGTTTAACTCTGCTATCTCTTTTTGCATATTCTTCACATATCTGTCCTGAAGAATCTTTTGATCCGTCATTGACAACTACTATCTGAATATTCTCATAAGTCTGCACTAATAATGAATCCAAACACTTTCTTATATGATCCTGTGCATTGTACACAGGTATCATTACTGATACTAATTCCTGCATATACTATTCTTTGTCAAAAACTATATGTTTTTAACATTCCTTTCTTTTATAATTTTAATAATCTATCATCTAACTTCCATCTAACACATAGAAACGCATTATATTGTCAGATTTTAGTTCGAATTGTAAAACCTACATATAATACTATATTCTTGAATTATGTAACATACATTACAATATTATACTCTTGAATTGTATAACATATATTAGAATATTATATTCTTAAATTGTATAACATATATTAGAATATTATATTTTTGAATTGTATAACATATATTATAACATTATATTATTCAATAATTATCACTTCTATCTATTAATGTTTTAATCGTAGATATAGACTTGGTGCATAGTAAAAGACTGTATAAAACTTCTCTTTTGGCAAATTCTTAACTTCTCTATACATCTTCTTATATCTGTTATGCAATTTCGCAAGATTCACCTTTTCATGATTATTATATAATTTCTTATAATAATCAAACAGCCAATACATATATGTCTTCTTTGGATACTCCAAAAGTTCTCTTCTATTCGATTCCATATATGCTATCTCTTCTTCAAGTGCCATAAATACATCATCATAGAACTTTTTATTAATGTTATATGTTGAGCTATTCTTGTTGTTTCTATAATAGTAGTACATGATATCGTTACAATATACTGCCTTTTTTACTCTGTCATACATCTTATAGAGTACTGCAAGATCTTCACAAATTCGCCCTTCTGGGAACTGTATTCCTGTGACAAGTTCCTTTTTGAACAATTTACCCCACATAACAACATACAGTTCACCTGCTATTGTATGCATATTCTTTATAAGTTCTACATTATCATATTCTTTTACAACTGACTCTTTTGGATTATCAAATGCACCATCTGCTCTCTCTCCTGTAAACATTGTAAATTCACACATTGAGAGGTCTGCATCATTATCTTTTAAAAGATTGTACAGTTTTTCAACATAATTACAAGGTACATAATCGTCTGAATCTACAAAACAGTAATAATCACCTCTTGCTATCTTAAGAGCTTCATTGCGTGCTTTTGACTGTCCTCCATTATTCTGATGCAATACTCTTACTCGCATATCTTCTCTTTCATAGTAGTCACAGATGTCTCCACTTTTATCAGTTGAACCATCATCAACAAGGATTATCTCAATATTCTTATATGTCTGAGCTGTGAGTGAATCAACACATCTCATAAGATATTCCTCTACATTATAAACCGGTACAACTATACTAACTAGATTATTCATTATATATCTCCACTCTTTCTATGATTGAACAACAATTAACAAGAAATATTTAACATTTTATCTTGCAAATATCCACATTTTATCATATTCTTATAAAAAATAAAATACAAACTTAATTTAATGGAGGATATTTTATGTTTCGCATAAAAAAATACCGTTTTTTCATTATTATCACTATAACATTACTAATTGCTATTATCCTTATCATCGGTTTTGATGTAAGGCTAAAGACTACTAATTATACTATAGAGAGTAGTGAATTGCCTGATTCATTTGATGGCTATAGAATATGCCAGATATCAGATTTTCATGGCAAGTCTTTTGGTAAAGATGAAGAAGAGCTCATAAAACACATAAAGGATGGCAACCCTGATATAATAATTATATCCGGTGATTTCACTGATGACAGTCACAGTCTTAATAATGCTTCTATACTTCTTGAAGGTATTAAAGATATTGCACCAATATATGCTATCTCTGGTAACCACGAATTTGACAGTGAAGAATTGTACCAAAAGACATTAGAACTATATAAAGAATACAATGTTAATGTATTAGAAGATGCTGATGCTAAGATTACCCGTGGCAATGACTCTATATGGCTTCATGGTAAAAAGTACCTTTTTTATGATATTCAAAAATATGTACCTGATATCGGTGCTGATGGCTACCATATTCTTCTGTATCATGATCCTGCATATTTTTTATACTTTCAATATCTTCACTATGATCTTGTAATTGGCGGGCATACACACGGAGGGCTTATAAGACTTCCATTTATAGGCGGACTTGTTGCTACAACAGGCAAACTGTTTCCAAAGTATGACAAAGGTGTCTTCACATCAGAATCCGGTTCAAAACTTGTTGTAAGTGCCGGACTTGGTGATGCTATACTTCCACGATTCAACAACCGTCCTGAAGTTGTTATAATAAC
>SAMEA104315435__coassemble_606_pt1 | contig 29141 bp, 21 predicted proteins | sample SAMEA104315435__metabat2_low_PE_020 | metagenome-assembled genome bin SAMEA104315435 (sample SAMEA104315435) | gut metagenome | biome: Monkey gut; feature: monkey-associated habitat; material: faeces | place: China | collected 2013
ATGATTTTATAAAATATAAAAACGCAAAGTTTACTATATTTATGATTTTATAAAATATAAAAATACAAAGTTTTGCAAATATTTAATAATTGGTTAATAGGGAAGGAGTGGCAGATGGAGGATGATAAACAAATTATTGATAGCAAATAGAGGCGAGATTGCTGTTAGAATTATAAGAGCATGCAGAGAGATGGGAATAAAGACAGTAGCAGTATACTCACAGGCAGACGCAGACTCACTTCATACGCAGCTTGCTGATGAATCTATATGTATAGGCAAAGCTGCTGCCACAGACAGTTATCTTAATATGGAGAGAATATTAAGTGCAACGATAGCAAGTGGTGCAGATGCTATACATCCTGGATTTGGTTTTCTATCAGAGAATAGCAAATTCGTAGGTCTATGTGAGAAATGCAACATAACATTTGTCGGTCCATCATCAGATATAATTGCGAAGATGGGCAATAAATCAGAAGCCAGAAATACGATGAAGAAAGCCGGAATACCTATAATAGAAGGAACAGATGAACCGCTGTTTGAAGCACACGCAGCCAAGAAGTTTGCAGATGATATAGGATATCCGGTTATGATAAAAGCCGCACTTGGTGGTGGCGGAAAAGGTATGAGGGTTGTATATAACGCTGAAGATTTTATAGCAAGTTTTAATAGTGCCCAACAAGAGACAATTAAAGGTTTTGGTGACAATTCAATGTATATAGAGAAATATATAGAACATCCAAGACACGTTGAATTTCAGATACTTGCAGACAATTATGGTAACGTGATACATCTTGGTGAGAGAGATTGTTCGGTTCAAAGACGACACCAGAAGATGATAGAAGAATCACCATCAGATGCAATTGATGAAAAACTTCGTAAGAAGATGGGTGAGACAGCTATAAAGGCAGCCAAAGCTGTAGGATATACCAATGCCGGAACAGTAGAATTTCTTCTTGATAAAAATAATAACTTTTATTTTATTGAGATAAATACAAGAATACAGGTAGAACATGGCGTTACAGAATTAGTAACAGGGCTTGATCTTATAAAAGAACAGATTAAGATAGCATCAGGTGAGAAGCTTAATTATACACAATCAGATATAAAACTTAGAGGACATGCAATGGAAGTAAGAATTAATGCTGAGAATCCTGACAGAAACTTTGCACCATGTCCGGGAACGATAAAGACACTTCATATACCGGGAGGTAATGGAGTGAGAATTGATACAGCAGTATATACAGGATATTCAATACCACCGTATTACGATTCTATGATATTAAAAGTAATGGCATACGATACTGACAGAGAACAGGTAATTAACAAATTGAAAAGTGTTCTTGGTGTGATAATAATAGAAGGTATTGATACCAATCTTGATTTCCAATATGACATTTTGAATAATAAGAATTTTGCAGGGGGTAAAATCACAACTGATTTTATAAAAGATAATTATGGCTATTAAATTAAAAGAATTATTTAAAAAAAATAACGAAATAGAAAATAATAATCAAAAAAATAATATTTATAAAACAGAAGATATTCCAAGTGTTCCAGACGGATTATATACAGCCTGTGAGAAATGCCATGAGATGATTCTGACAGAAGATCTGTATTCAGGAAATATGGTCTGCCCAAAGTGTGGTCACTATTTTAAACTTGGAGCATATCAGAGAATATCTATGATTGTAGATAATGGAACATTTGAAGAATGGGATAAGGGATTAATAGAGAACAATCCGTGTGAATATGAAGGATATCTGAAAAAAATAGAGAAACTAAAAGAAAATACAGGTATTGATGAAGCAATAGTTACAGGAGTTGCAAAAATAGATGATAAAGAAACTGTAATTGGTATATGTGATACAAGATTTCTTATGGGAAGTATGGGACATGTAGTAGGTGAAAAACTCACAAGAGCAGTTGAGCGTGCAACAAGTATGAGGTTGCCTGTGATAATATTTACATGTTCTGGTGGTGCAAGAATGCAGGAAGGAATGGTATCATTAATGCAGATGGCTAAGACATCAGCGGCATTAAAGAGACATTCAGATGCAGGACTACTCTATATAACAGTACTAACAGATCCGACAACCGGTGGAGTTACAGCAAGTTTTGCAATGCTTGGTGATATAATTCTTGCAGAGCCAAAAGCACTTGTTGGATTTGCAGGTCCACGAGTAATCAAACAGACAATAGGTAAAGAACTGCCAGAGGGATTTCAAAGATCAGAATTTCTTCTTGAACATGGCTTTATTGATAATATAGTAAAGCGTGAAGAACTAAGGGATACACTAGCAAAACTGCTAAGACTACATACGTCTGCTAAGAGAGATTCTATGAGAAAGTATAAGGAATATCTAGATGATATCTATCATAAGAAGATAGATGAAGATAAAGAAGAAAGAGATATAGAAAAACAACGAAAAAGCAGCAAAGATACAGCATGGGATAGAGTTGAAATCGCAAGAAGCAGTGACAGACCGACAGCACTTGATTATATATATTCTCTTACAAAAGACTTCTACGAACTTCATGGAGACAGGCTATATAGTGATGACGGATCAATAGTCGGAGGAATAGCAATGTTTGGTGGGCAGCCAGTTACAGTAATAGGTCATCAAAAGGGAACAACAACCAAAGAGAATATAAAGCGTAACTTTGGTATGTCTAATCCTGAAGGATATCGCAAATCTCTAAGACTTATAAAACAGGCAGAAAAATTCAAGAGGCCAATAATCTTCTTCGTTGATACACCGGGTGCATATCCTGGAATAGGTGCAGAAGAGAGAGGGCAAGGAAGAGCCATAGCTAATAATCTGTTTGAACTGTCTACTGTCAAGACACCACTTTTATCGATTATAACAGGTGAAGGAGGAAGTGGAGGAGCACTTGCACTTGCACTCACAGATGAAGTCTGGATGATGGAGAACTCAGTATACTCAGTACTCTCACCGGAGGGATTTGCTTCAATTCTGTGGAAAGATAATACAAGAGCCCATGAAGCAGCAGAGAAGATGAAGATGACAGCAACAGATCTTAAAGAACTTGGAATAATCGAACGAATAATTCCTGAATTTCCTGTGCTTAATGCTGATACAATGAATCACGTAATGATGTATATGAAACGTAAGATAGCCGATTTTATGATACAATATCAGAGTAAGTCTGTAGAAGAATTGATAGACAATAGATACAATCGTTTTAGAAAATTTTAATAATTAGAAAAAGCTTATAATACTCATATCAGTAACGATATTAGTAATATAGGCTTTTTTTGTATATAAGCATTTTGCAGAATATGCATTAGTAACATGGACATATAGATGGCAGATAATAGAAATATTTGACGATTTGCGCAAAATGAATATATAAATTAAAACTGTAATGGAGTATAATACTGCCTGATCTACAGCTGACTTCGCTATAAGAACATATACTTATCATAATAATGCAGAAGTAAAATAGCATATAAAGTATATAGAATGGGAGATAAAAAGCAGATAATAATGGCATAATGTCGAAGTGTATTGTAGATAAGAATAAGATAAGGAAGGTGAAGAGATTGGCTAATAGTAATGAAAAGGAAAAAGACAATGGAAATTTTATGATTAAGGTTGCAACATTTATAGTAGATAGAAGAAATCTATTTTTTCTTTTATTTGGTATAGCAATTATATTCTCTCTTGTATCAATGAACTGGGTATCAGTTGAAAATGCGATGTCGGCATATCTTCCGGATACCACAGAGACGAGTAAGGGACTTAATGTTATGGAAGATGAGTTCATAACATACGGAACAGCAGAATTATTAATTGCCAATATCTCGTATGAAGATGCGCTTAATATATCAGAAGAGTTAGAGAAACGTGATACAGTTTCGATGGTAACATTTGATAATTCCGCAGAACATTATAATAATTTTTCGGCACTTATTAATATAACATTTGCATATCCGGAAGATGATGAAAGAGCGCTTGACGCACTAGATGAAGTAAAAGAACAATATAAAGATTATGACATATATGTGTCAACTTCAATGGGTGATGCATCTGCCGAACAGATAGCGAGCGAGATGAGTGTAATAAGTGTACTTGTAGCAATAATAGTAGTATCAGTATTATTACTCACATCACAGACATGGGCAGAAGTACCAGTACTGTTGCTTACATTTATAGCAGCGGCACTTATAACTAAGGGAACTAACTTTATAATGGGTACAATATCATTTGTATCTAATTCAGTAACAATAGTATTACAGCTTGCATTATCAATTGACTATGCGGTAATATTCTGTAACAGATACAAAGAGGAACATCAGAATCTTCCGATAAGAGAAGCCGATATTGTAGCACTTAGTAAAGCGATACCTGAGATATCATCAAGTTCACTTACTACAATAGGTGGTCTTATAGCGATGATGTTCATGCAATTTGGAATAGGAAGTGATATGGCATTATGTCTTATAAGAGCGATATTACTAAGTTTGCTTGCAGTATTCTTGTTAATGCCGGGACTTATAATGCTATTTGGTAAAGCGATGGACAAGACATATCACAAGAGCTTTATTCCTAAGATACCATTTGTAGGAAAGTTTGCATACAAGACAAGATATGTCATGCCAGCATTATTCCTTGTACTTATAATAGGAGCATATTTTGTATCATCCAAATGTCCCTATGTATATGGTTATTCTCAGATAGAGACACCAATACAAAGTGATGCACAGGAAGTTGATGCAATGATAGAAGAGAGCTTTGGATCTTCTAATATGCTTGCACTTATAGTTCCATCAGGAAGTTATGATAATGAGAGAAAACTCTGTGCAGAACTTGAGAAATATGATGAAGTTGATTATACAATGGGAATAGTCAATACAGAAGCCATGGACGGATATATGCTTGCTGACAAACTTACAGCAAGACAATTCTCAGAACTTATGGAACTTGATTATGAAGTGGCAGAATTCTTATATATGGCTTATGCAGTTAATGATGAGAATTATGCGAAGATAGTTAATGGATTTGGAACTTATAGCGTTCCACTTATAGATATAATTGATTTCTTATATGAAGAAGTTGATGAAGGATATGTAACACTTGATGATGAACTTATGGATACACTTGAAGATGCACATTCTAAGATACAGATAGCTAAAGATCAGCTTGAAGGTGAAGACAATGACCGAATACTTGTATATCTTACACTTCCTGAAGAAGGCGATGCGACATTTGCATTTATAGATAAGATACATGATATAGCAAAAGGTTATTATGGTGAAGATGCGAATATTCTTACACCCGGAGAATCAACAAGCCAATATGATCTTTATAAGACATTTCAGATTGATAATACAGTTGTTAATGTAGTGTCAATACTTGCAGTACTTGTAGTTCTTCTATTTACATTCAAGTCAGCAGGTATGCCAGTGCTTCTTATCCTTGTAATTCAGGGTGCGATATGGATTAACTTTGCATTCCCTGCGATACAGCAGAAGAATCTGTTCTTTATGAGTTATCTTATCGTAAGTTCAATTCAGATGGGTGCTAATATCGACTATGCGATTGTAATATCAGGACGATATATGGAACTTAAAGATAAGATGTCAAAAGAAGATGCGATAATAGAGACTATGAACTTTGCATTCCCTACAATCGTAACATCAGGTTCAATGCTTGCACTGGCAGGAATCCTTATTGGACAGATGTCATCAGATGGTGCGATATGTGGTATCGGACAGTGTCTTGGACGAGGAACAATAATATCTATTATAATTGTTATGTTCTGCCTGCCACAGATACTTCTTCTTGGTGAAAAAATAATAGATAAGACATCATTTGCTGTATCAATCCCACTAAAGATGGAGAAGACAACAGGTCTTATAAGAGTTGATGGACGTATTCAGGGACAGGTTGATGGTGTAATAGTTGGTGAAGTTCACGGATATATAAGAGGTAGTGCTAATCTTCTTATTAATACAGGTAAAGCACAGGAACTTACAGATACCGGTGAGGAACTTGCAAAACTGGTAGATAACAATATAGAAAGCGGGGAAGATGCAGATGAAGATGATGAATAAAAAAAGATACTTAAAAGCAGTATCGCTATTGCTTGCATTAATTCTTACAGTCAGCATATTTCCAGCAAAGAGAGTACATGCTGAAGATAATAATGTAATATATATTAATAGATATGAAGATTTGATAACACTTGCAGCTAACTGCCAGGATGATTCATGGTCAACAGGTAAGAGAATAATGCTTAATAATGATATTGATATGTTGGGCAAAGAGCCAGTTATAATATCTGTTTTTAATGGATCATTTGAAGGCAATAATCATACAATATCCAATATAAGTTACATTGGAAGCGGATATGTTACAGGACTGTTTCGATATGTTGAAAAAGATGGCATGATAAAAGACCTTAATATAAAAGGCATGATATCTTCAACAGGTGAAAAAGAATGTATCGGTGGAATTGTAGGAATTAACTATGGAACAATCAAGAATTGTACATTCAATGGAACTGTAAAAGGACAGAAGACTATTGGTGGAATTGCAGGAATTAATGAAGCTAATGGAACAATTAAGAATTGTAAAACAGAAGGTAAAATAGCAGGATATTATTACACCGGAGGAATATCTGGCAAGAACCATGGTTCAATATTAAATAGTGTTAATAAAAGTGGAATTAATAATGATACAAGCTGGGTTGAAGAAGATGATGAACAGAATTCAGACATAATCTCAACCATAACAGATGATTCAAAAGAAGTTAATATATACAGTGGTGTTGACACAGGCGGTATAACAGGCTACTCAGATGGCGTTATAACAAGATGTACTAACTACGGTGATATAGGATATGAGCATACAGGCTACAATATAGGTGGCATAGCCGGAAGACAGTCAGGACTTATGTCATTATGCGTTAATAATGGAATTATCAACGGAAGAAAAGACGTAGGTGGTGTTGTAGGACAGTTAGAACCCTATATAGAAGTGGTACAAAGTGAGAGCCTAAAGACAGAAGTTAACAAACTGCATGATCTTGTAGATAAGACTATAAGAGACATTCAGAGCGGAACAGATGCATTATCAGGTGACGCACAGTCAATGCTTGATTATACAGATAAACTGATAGACACAACAGATCAGATAGCAGGTAAGATACAGAACTTTGCAGACACCAATATGGAATCACTTAATCAGATAGCAGCAAGGCTTGATTATGTATCAGACAATATACCGGGAGTAATAGATAATGTTAATCTGTTTACAGATTCATTAACTACACTTAATAATGATCTGAAAGACCTTACAGATGCTATTAATGTTATTCAGAAACTTAAGGATAATCAGGCTGATTATGACAGATATAATGAGCAAAAAAACAAACTTGATGAAGCAGTTAAGCATCTTAATGATACAATAAGTAATTCAGATTCAGCCAAGAAGATAAAAGACATTATGACTAATCCTGATGGCAGTACTAAGAACTTTAGCGATCTGACAAAAGAGGAACGAGAAGAAGTAATGACAGAACTTCTTAATATGTTAGAACATGCATCAGATGTTGAAGATGATATTGATGATATCTTAAGTGCAGTTAATGCGATAGCAGATATTATAAGACCATACCTGTCAGATGCGTCATCTAATGCAGATGTTATTATAGAGCGAATGAAGAATGATGCTGATAAGAGCAATGGCTATCTTAAAGATATAACTAACGGAGTCAGAGATATAATTAACTATCTCAATGCACAGGAAGATATCAAGTTCAGTAAGATTGATGACAGTATAAGCAATGACAGAGCAAGTCTTAATAGTGAACTAAAAGGAATAACATCAAGCCTTTCATCACTTCAAAATAATGCTAAGTCATATTCAGATGCAGTCAATAATGATCTGCTTGCAGTCAATGACCAGATAAATGTTATATTCAATATAATTATTGATAAAGTAGATACAATAGAGAACCTTACAGGAGACAATATATATACAGATGCATCAGAGACAGATATAGAGAATACTATTACAGGTAAGATAGATAGCTGTATTAATAAAGGCAATGTTGCAGGGGACATTAATGCCGGAGGAATAGCAGGAGCAATGGCAATAGATGATGAAGACCTTGAAGGCAATGCAGCAGGAAGCACAGATATATCAATCCATAATACATACATAACTAAGTGTATTGTTAATAATAGTAAGAATAATGGATATGTGTCAGCTAAGAAAAATGGCGCTGGAGGAATAGTAGGATATGAGAAAGTAGGAATTGTTATTAATACTATCTCAAGAGGAAGTGTTGAGTGTACAGAAGGCGATTATGCCGGAGGAATAGTAGGTCAATCACTTACAGTTATTAAGAACAGTAATGCATTATGTCAGGTTACAGGTGGCAAATATGTAGGAGGAATAGCAGGATTTGCAACATCGCTTTCAGACTGCTATGCTATGACACAGGTAAGTGCAACCGGTGGAAGAAAAGGTTCTATAGCAGGACAGATAGATGCCTTTGAGAATTATGATGAGAATTCAGATGCAGTTGTAAGTAATAATTATTTTGTTACTAATGATGTAAAAGGAATTGATGGAATAAGTTATTCTGGTATGGCAAATGAGATTACATACAATGAGATTATGCAGATACCGGGGCTTGCAGCAGATTTTGCACATCTTACAGTTACATATAGAGTAGATGACAATTTCCTTGGAACTGAAGAAGTTGCGTATGGAGCAGATCTTAAGGATCTTAATTACCCTGATATACCTGATAAGGAAGGATATTATGGAGAATGGCCGGACCTTACAGGTGAGACTATGAAAGGCAATATGGTAGTTCAGGGCGAATATAAAGATACCATGACAGTTGTTGAGAGTGATGAGAAAGTTGTAAATAATGCAAAAGAGACAAGCGTTGCATTAATAGAAGGTAAATTCACAGGTAATACAAGACTTCTTGCAAGCAAAGATAATACTGTAAAAGCTCCGGATGGTGTATCTAAGTATAGTATATATAAGATAAGAGTCGAAGAAGGTAATCTTAGCGAAGACTCTGTGACACAGTTAAGAATTAAGAATGTATATAAGAATCAGAAATTATATGTTCTTACAGATGGAGAATGGCAGGAATGTACAGTGAAGACAAGAGGAAGCTATATGCAGACTGAATTAAAAGGAAGTGAAGCTGTATATTGTATAGCTGGCGACAGCAATTATATTATATGGATTATAATAGCAATAATATGCGTAGCAGCAGTCATTATAATATTAAGAATAAAAAATAAGACTGATAAGAATAAAAAAATATACAAAGACAAAACTATATATACTCAAACAACTGATATTGAACAAGAAAAAGATAAACTTAAGAAAAACGAAGAAGCCAAGAAAAGCGAAGAACTTAAGAAAAACGAAGAAGCTGAGAAAAGCGAAGAACCTAAGAAAAACGAAGAAGCGGAGAATAAGAGAAAGACAAAACAAAAGAAAAAAAGTAAAAAGAATTAATGCTGGCAGATATTAGTATTATAAAATAAAAAGAAAGAGCAGTAATCACTAAATGATATGATTAGAATTTGGTGTTACTGCTCTTTTAGTTTTAGGATGTTTGTAAAAGTAGAGAATTCCATTTTTGCTTATTGAGAAACATGAAAAATAAAAATGGAATAATGGATATATATAAAGAGAACAAAATAGTAAATCTAAGATTAATTGGGGATTAAATTATGTAGAATTAAAATAAATAAGAATTATTTATAATAAGAAAACGATAATTGAAAAAACTATTTATAATTAAAAATAAAAGTTGAAACTAAAAAAAAAAAATGGTATAATTAATTGCACTGAAGTGATAAAAGATGACAACGCTACTAGATGAGAGGAGAATGCAAAATGAATAAAAATTTAAAATGGATAATTAAGAAAATGAAAGCATCTAAATTAACATTGGCAATATATACGTTCTTAGTTATATTGGCTGCGATAGTTAATGTAGCAATAGCATACGTTCTTAAATTGTTCATAGATGTAGCTACAGGTGATACTGATCTTAGTTTTAGAAATGTTGTTATAATATCGGTTGTTGTTCTGCTTGCAAGTGGTTTTATAGAGATATCAGCAAAGATTATAGAGACTAAGATTCAGGCAAAGTGTGAATTAAATCTTAGAAAAGATGTCTTAGGGCATATCATGTATGGAAAATATCAGGATATAGAACAAATACATAGTGGTGATATATTTAATAAGATGACAGAAGACATAAGAACAATATCAAGTGTCTATAGTTACATAATAGGTAATTTTATATTGAATATATTCTTAGTAGCTATGGCAATAATAGCATTGTTTGCGTTGAGTTATAGAATAGCAATAGCATTATTAATAGCAATGCCAGTTTTAATATTTTTGATAAGTTTATTCAATGCACCTATAGGAAAAGCTGATGAGAAAAAGAAAGAGAGCGAAGAGCGTAATAGAGTTTTGCTTCAGGAATATATATTAAAGTTAAAAACAATTCGTTTGTATCATGTGCAGGATAGATTTGTCAGACAGTACGAAAAAGATTATAAAGATGTATACCATAAAAAAATAGTATTTAGTATATGGGAAGGTATAGCATCATTTTTAAATAGCCTTATAGGAAATGTAATGCTTCTTGTGACACTTGGTCTTGGAACATATTTTGTATTAAATGGAAAAGCTACAATTGGTTCATTGATTGCTATAGTGCAGTTACTAAACTATGTTACAGCACCATTTTCAAATCTTGCAGATGGAATGTCTAAGATAACTCAATCCAAAGTATCAGCCGAGAGAATTAAGGAACTTGTTGAAAGTAATGTTGAACTTACAGAAGATGAGCATAGAACAGTTGATGTGGATCAGCTTATAGTTGAAAACCTGGGATTTGCTTATGGAGATAATAAGATATTAGAAAATCAGAATATAAAATTTGAAAAAGGCAAGTCCTATTGTATAGTTGGAGAGAATGGATGTGGAAAGACAACTTTATTAAATATCTTATCAGGCTTGTATAAACAAGATGAAGGAGATGTATATATTGTTAAAAATGATGGAAAGATAGAAAAAAATACGAGATCATATGTATCATTGCTTTCAGCAGATGAACAGATATTTTTTGGCAGTTTGATAGATAATATTACTCTGTTTTCGGATAATTATGATGCAGAGAAGATTAAAAAAATAGAAAAATTGACCAAAATAAGTGAAATAGCTGATTCAAAAGACCAAAACTACGAAACACAGTTGAATGAATCAGGCAAATCTGTATCAAGTGGTCAGGCACAACAGATTAGTCTTGCAAGGGCATTATATTATGAAAGAGAGATATTATTGCTTGATGAACCTACAGCTAATATGGATACAGATGCTGTAAAGTTATTTGTTGAAACTATTGATAAAGTGAAGAAAGATCATATAGTAATAATAGTAACACATGATCCACAAGTAGCGGATGAATGTGATTATAAAGTTGAATTGACAAAGCTTGCATCATAGATGAGTAAAAATGGGGTCGCTAGAGTTTAGCGACTCCATTTTTACTTATTGAGAAAACATAAAAAAGTAAAACTAAAAAGAATGGCTTATGTATATAAAGAGAACGAAAAGGCAAATCTAAGAGCAAAGTATCAATCGTAAAAATATCAAAAGTATCAGAAAAAGTTTCAAAATGGCAAATACACAATTCACTTAAAATATTTGTAAAAACTTTAACACAATACAATAAAATCTCACAAAATAGAACAGACACACGAACAAGATATGGATAAACAGTAAACAAACAGTAACAAAACAGTAAAAAAAATATGGACAAACTATTAAAAATGCAAAGTACGCAAGAATAAGTGCAAAGTACGCAAAATGCGAGATTTTTTAAATTGTTTGTAGTAAAATATAAGTGTGTACGAAAGAAAAGTAAAAACTGACCAAGTGCATATGTGAATATGCACGCCCATAATAACAAGGAGGTGATTAACTATGAGAAACAATGACAGTATAATTAAAAAGATACTTTTTGCTGTTGCAGAAGCAACAAGTGAGACAACTTCATGTATAGGTTTTTATGAACCTGAATTACCAAAACAGCTTGTCAAAAAAGAAAAAGAAGCAGGTGAATAATATTGTTCGAATATTTGACAGAGAAGATAGTACTGTTTCTTGTAATGCGTAAAGTACTTGATGTTGACAACTGGGATGTATATGCATACAGCATAGAAGTGATACTTATGAATCTTATTCTTCTATTGTCAATATTAGGAATAAGTATTGTTGGTAATTGTCTCATATTATTCGTGGGATATATTCTGTTCTATATCCCAATAAGAATATTTGCCGGCGGGTATCATGCCAAAGACAGCAGCAGATGTTATATATTGTCTCTGGGATTATATATTGTGTTGGCTGGTATATATAGACTCCTACCTGAATTATATACTAACAGATACGCAATAATAATCGGAATAATTGCTGTGAGTGGACTTGCAATTATTGCACCATATGACAATAAGAAACATCCGCTTGCCAGATATCAATATAACAGGAACAGAAAAATAGTATATGCAATATTGGCAATTGATATAATTGCTTTTAGGCTATGTACTTTAGTGGAGAGTACAATGGCTTCATGCATAATAATATATCCTACTGTTTGTCTTATTATGATTTGGGTGGAAATATCAAGGCAAGAGTAGTTGGGGATTGAGTTGTGTGAAATTAAAATAAATAAGTGGAACTTGTTTTTACATTAATAAAATTAACTGTAGGAACAAGTTCTATTTATAATTAATAAAATTAAGCTATTATACTATAAAAATCTATTTATCTTAGATAACTATATCGTGTTCTAACAAGATTGTATCAGTTATAGTCAAAATCTATAACTGATACTACAAAAATACCTATTACCAAAGCGTTAAAAGTATATTGACTTTTTTTATCCATAAGGCTATAATCAGTTCATAAGTTGGAAATCCTATTAATCCTATTGTTACAGTAGGAATATAGAAAAAGTAACTGTTAACCAAAAACATATGATTCTGTAGATGACAGAATATAACAATGTATATAATAAGATATATGGAGGATGATATTATGAGTCAGATCAAAGAGAGCGCACTTGAATTAATCGGTGGAACACCAATTTTAAAACTTAACAACTATTCTAAAAAAGCAGGAGTAACACAGGCTACAATACTTGCAAAACTTGAGTATCTTAATCCTGCCGGCTCTGTTAAAGACAGAGTAGCAGCAGCTATGATTGAAGATGCAGAGAAGAAAGGTATCTTAAAGGAAGGTGCAACAATTATTGAACCAACAAGTGGTAATACAGGTATCGGTCTTGCAGCAGTAGCAGCAGCCAAAGGATACAGAACAATCCTTACATTACCTGATACTATGAGTGTTGAGAGAAGAAATCTTCTTAAAGCATATGGTGCAGAACTTGTACTTACAGAAGGTGCAAAAGGTATGAAAGGTGCTATTGCAAAAGCTGAAGAATTAAGAGATTCAATCGAAGGTGCACAGTTTGTTAACCCAGCTAATCCTGCAGTTCATAAAGCTACAACAGGTCCTGAGATATGGGAACAGACAGATGGTAAAGTTGATATATTCGTAGCAGGTGTTGGTACAGGCGGAACTGTAACAGGTGTAGGTGAATATCTTAAAGAGAAGAATCCTAATATTAAGATAGTTGCAGTAGAACCGGCAACAAGCCCTGTTTTATCAAAAGGAACATCAGGATCACATAAGATTCAGGGTATTGGTGCAGGATTCGTACCGGAAGTTCTTAATACTAAGATATATGATGAAGTACTTCCAATTGAGAATGAAGATGCATTCACAGAAGGAAGAGCATTCGCTGTAAGTGAAGGTATTCTTGTAGGTATCTCATCAGGTGCAGCACTTAAGGCAGCAACAATACTTGCAAAGCGTCCAGAGAATGCTGGTAAGACAATTGTAGCACTTTTACCTGATTCAGGTGATAGATATCTTTCAACACCATTATTCAACAATAACTAATATATAGTTTATTTTAATATTGATGAATAAAATAATAGCGTGATATCTACATAACAGTCAGGAGTGAGGGAAATGGAGAAAGAACGTAAAATAAAAGATGCACATTTGATAACTCTTGAAAAATTGCTTGATGATATGAAGTTTGGTAATATAACCATAATCGTACAAGATGGCAAGATAGTACAGATAGATAAGACAGAGAAGTACAGAATTAGAGAATAGGTTATATTCTAGAACTATTAGTAAAAATCAATATATTTAAAAATAATATAAATATAATAAGATATTTATATGAAAAAGATATACTAAAACAAATATATTAAAATAAAAATATTAAAATATAAACTGACTGGAAAACCAGAGGTTTGCTAGAAAATATTATTGTAATTATATAACAAATAATAGCCAAATAATTATAATAATAATTAATAATTTTAGCAAATCTCTGTTTTTTTGTGTATCTGATGCCGTAGCCGCAGGAAGGGCATAAGTTTGCAAAACTGAAGTTGGTGGTTCGAGTCCGCCCGGTATCACTATAATTATATTAAGAAAGAAGGTGCCATTATGGCTAATACATATAACGATTTAAAAGAATCGCACCCATGCTTTGGTAATCATAAGAATAATGTTGGAAGAATTCATCTTCCTGTAAGTCCGGGTTGTAATATTGCATGTAGATTCTGTGACAGAGTTATAAGTGATACAGAGAATAGACCGGGTGTTACATCTAAGGTGATAACTCCGGATGAGAGCATTGAAGTACTTGCAAAAGCCCTTAAGATATGTCCGGAGATTACAGTGGCAGGCATAGCAGGTCCCGGTGATACACTTGCAACAGATTATGCACTTGATACTTTTAGAAAAGTTAAAGAACATTATCCAAATCTTATAAAATGTATGAGTACTAATGGACTTCTTCTATATGAGAGAGCAGATGAGATAATTGATATTGGAATAGATTCTCTTACAGTTACAGTTAATGCAGTTAATCCAGCGATTGAAGCACAACTTAATAAATATATTATCTATCATGGTAAGAGATATGATGGTGAAGAAGGTGCAGCAATTCTTATAGCTAATCAGTTAAGAGGAATTAAGAAGATATCAGATGCAGGGATAACAGTTAAAGTTAATACTGTTCTTGTACCGGAGATTAATGGAGAACATATCGAGACAATTGCCAAGACAGTGAGTAAGGCGGGCGCATCTATATATAATATAATTCCACTTATACCACAATATGAATTATCTGATATGAGAGCACCTGTATGTGCTGAGATTGATGCAGCCAGAGTAAAAGCCGGCAAATACATAGATGTATTCAGACACTGTAAGAGATGTCGTGCAGATGCTATAGGTGTTCCGGGCAGATCAGAATACAAAGAACAGGTATATGGAAGGACATTACAGATAAAGGAGACTTTTTCACATGGCTGATAAGATATACACAATTGCAGTTGCGACAACAGATGGAGAGATGTCTAATACACACTTTGGAAGAGCAGACAAGTTCTATATATATGATGCAGACAGTGATGGATATGTAGAATTAAGAGAAGTAAGACACGTTGAGCCTATATGTAAAGGTGGATATCATTACAAAGATGAGATGCAAAGAGGAGTAGAGAAGTTCGCCGATTGCGGATATATCATTGCAGCCAAGGTTGGTGAAGGAGCAGCAGGAGTACTATCACAGAATGGAATAAAATCATTTGAGATTGCGGGATATATATATGATGCAATCGACAGGCTTATAGAATATGAAGGACTTCTTAACTTGTTTGAGATCTAAAAAGTTTATAATACTAGGAGGAAATGAAAAAATGGGAGAAATAAGACAGATTGCAATCTATGGAAAAGGTGGAATTGGTAAATCAACAACAACACAGAATCTTACAGCAGGACTTGTTGAACATGGCAAGAAAGTTATGGTTGTAGGATGTGATCCAAAGGCTGATTCTACAAGACTTCTGCTTGGAGGACTTGCACAAAAGACAGTTCTTGATACTATCAGAGATGAAGGTGAAGATATCGAGCTTTCAAGAATAGTAAGAGATGGTTTTGGAGGAACAAAATGTGTAGAATCAGGTGGACCTGAACCTGGTGTTGGTTGTGCAGGACGTGGAATTATTACATCTATTAATATGCTGGAGAATCTTGGCGCATATACAGATGACCTTGATTATGTATTCTATGATGTATTAGGTGATGTTGTATGTGGTGGTTTTGCGATGCCAATAAGAGAAGGCAAAGCAAAGGAGATATATATAGTTGCAAGTGGTGAGATGATGGCGTTATATGCAGCTAATAATATTGCAAAAGGTATTAAGAGGTATGCAAGAAGTGGTGGTGTAAGATTAGGAGGTATTATCTGTAATTCAAGAAATGTAGATAGAGAACTTGATCTTTTGAGAGCATTTGCTAAAGAACTTGGAACACAGTTACTCTATTTTGTACCAAGAGATAATATCGTTCAGAGAGCAGAGATTAACAAGAAGACAGTAATAGAATATAAGCCGGATTCTAATCAGGCACAGGAATATAGAAACCTTGCGCAGGCAGTAATAGATAATACAAACTTTGCAATTCCTACACCTATGACACAGGAGCGACTTGAAGAGATACTTCTTGAATATGGACTTATGGATAGCGCAGATGATTATAACATTTAATAGGAGGCAGTTATGGCTAGAATATATAATTCAATATTGGAGCTTGTTGGTAATACACCACTTTTAGAGATTAAAAATTATGAGAAAAAACATGGAATAGATGCAAGAATATTAGTAAAACTTGAATATTTTAACCCTAACCAGAGTGTAAAAGACAGAACTGCATTATCTATGGTTGAAGAAGCACAAAGACAGGGGATATTAAAACCAGGGGATACAATAGTAGAGACTACAAGTGGTAATACAGGAATAGGACTTGCATCAGTGGCAGCAGCTAAAGGCTATAAGTTCAGAGTATATCTTCAGGATCAGGTAAGTGAAGAACGATTCAAGACGATAAGAGCACTTGGCGGAGAGACAATCAAGTTATCGGAAGTACCAGTAGTAGCAGAGACGTTAGATAAGACTAATGGTGACTTTGTAGCAGCAGTAAAAGCTCTTAAGGAGCAGGTATTAAAAGAAGATAAGAATATCTTTTTTGCAGACCAGTTAGCTAATCCGGCTAATCCAAGAATACATGAATTAACAACGGGTCCGGAGATATGGGAAGATACAGACGGTGAAGTAGATATACTTGTTGCAGGTGTTGGAACAGGTGGAACAATATCAGGAACAGGAAGATACTTAAAGAGTAAGAATCCTAATATAAAAGTTGTTGCAATTCAACCAGGGGAAGGTTCAATTCCAAGTGATGATAATCCCGAACCAGAGGAGATAACAGGTGTGCATCCATTTGAAGGAATACCGGCAGAACAGGTTCCTGAGACAATGGATCTTAATGTATATGATGAGAGATTCGAAGTAGAGACAGAAGATGCATACAAGGTAGCAAGAGATCTTGCAAAGACAGAAGGATTCCTTGTCGGAACATCATCAGGTGCGGCATTATATGCAGCAGTGGAAGTAGCTAAGAGGGAAGAGAACAGAGGTAAGACTATAGTAGTAATTCTACCAGATACAGGATTAAGATATTTGTCTACTAATCTGTTTGAGTAGGCTTATTATAAGTACAAAGATAAGATAAATATACTTCTTAAATAGATAATAATTTTGTGATTATATGATTGTAATCATATATTGAGATTATATAAGGAAGAAGAAAGGAAATGAATGTATGGCTAGTAAACAGTATTCCGGAGTCAGGGAAAGTCATCCGGGAAGAGTTAATGATCTTGGAACAACTGGAAGAGAAGTCAAAGAGAATTATGAAAAAGGATGTCTAAAGAGAGCTGACAGAACTTTCGCCCAAGGATTACAATGTCAGCAGATTAACAGTATGGCAGCATTAATGTCACTTGAAGATTCTGTATTTATATCACATTCACCACAAGGCTGTGTAGGCTGTGCGATTATGGCCGTTGATATGTACAGAGTAGGTCAGGCACACAGAGGAATTAAGAATATTAAGAATCCCAGAATAATAGTGACTAATATAGATCAGAAAAGTGTAGTATTTGGTGGAGAGAATAAGCTTAGAGAAGCTGTAAAAAAAGCAGTTGACAGATACAATCCAAAGATAGCATTTATATATGCATCATGTGCGTCAGGAATTATTGGAGATGATATAGATGCTATAGCAGCAGATCTTGGTTATGAATATCCGGATACATTAATGGTTCCGATACATTGTGAAGGTTTTAAATCTAAGATATGCGCATCTGGATTTGATGCTGCTTTTATAGCAATTAACAAATATATATTAAAAAAAGAAAAAGTTCCAAAAGAAGATGATCTTGTTAATCTATTTGCACCAACCACAGTAAGTTATGCGGATCAAAAAGAGATGGAGAGAATGTTATCTCTTATAGGAGCGAGAGTTAATTATATACCATTTTACAGTTCTCTTGATAAGATTAAGAAGATACCGGCAGCTAAAGCATCAACTTCTATATGTAAAGTATTTGCTGATGAATTCATGAAGACATTATGGGAAGATTATGGCATACCATATTCACATACAGTTATGCCGATTGGAATTCGTAATACAGATATCTGGTACAGAGGAATAGCCAAAGTTCTTGGAAAAGAAGCAGAAGTAGAAGAGATAATAAAGAGAGAACATGAGAGAATAGAACCACTTGTACAGAAGTTAAGAGAGAGATTAAGTGGAAAGAGAGTATTCATCTGTGGAGGAACAGGACGTTCATTTGCGGCAGCAGCACTTATAGATGATTTTGGAATGGAACTTGTTGGACTTGAGACACCAACTTATGATGAAGATGCACAGGTCGACATAGAATATCTTAATGGAATACATAAAGATTTCGTTGTAGATATTGCGAATATGCAGCCATTTGAACAGGTTAATCTTATAAAAAGATTACAACCGGATGCATTCATCGGTGTGCCTGAGTGGGCAGCTAAACTTGGAATACCAACAACACATGTACTTGATGGCAAGCGACCAACAATGGGATATGACGGATTATTATTCCTTGGTAATAAGATAGCAGATCAGTTACAGAATCCGGGATTTAATAAGAAACTTGCAGAACATGTAAGACTTCCATACAAAGATAGTTGGTACGAAGAAGATCCATTTAAATATATAACCAGATAAATATGTAGATGAAAGGCAGGCTATAATATGTCACAGATAATGGAGAATCCGAAAGGCGGATGTGTACTTGCAGGAATCAATGCTGTTCTTGGTGCAATAGATAGAGTATGTCCGGTATATCATTCAGGTCCGGGTTGCTGTATGCAGACAACAGCTGCAGATCAGGGACAATCAGGGCATAAGAATTCATGCTTTGTAAGCAGTGTATCCATTCCGTCAAGCAATATGCTTGAAAAAGAAGTTGTATTTGGAGGAACAGATAAATTAAGAAGTACAATAAGAGGTGCAATAGATATAATAGATGCAGATGCATATTTTGTATTAACAGGCTGTACAGCCGGAATAATTGGTGATGATATAGTAAGTGTAACAGAAGAATTCACACAGGAAGGATATAAAGTATATCCTATCGAGACACCGGGATTCGCAGGAGATAGCAATCTGGGATATGAGATTATATGGAATACACTTATAGATAAGGTTATTAAAAAAGATGTGCAAAAAGATGACAGACTTGTAAATATCTTTGGAATAGTTCCTTATCATGATCCATTCTGGAGTGGAACATTAGAAGAGATAGAACGTATACTTACACAGCTTGGACTCAGAGTAAATACATTTTTTACAAAGCATCAAGGGATTAAAGATATAGAGAGCTGTTCAGCAGCAGCACTTAATATAATTATTAATCCATGGTTATTCAAAGGACCTGCGAAGAGATTTGAAGATAAATTCGGTGTAAAGAGTATAAGAGTACCGGGATTATTTGTCGGAGCTACAGATACAACAGCATTTGTAAGACAGGTAAGTGATGCACTTAATCTTGATAGAGAACTTACAGAAAGCGTAATAAAAGAAGAAGATTATGTATACAGTTATCTTGCACAGGCAATAGGTGTAGTAAGTTGGAAAAGATATGCAGTAGTGGCAGATGCGTCTAATGCAGTAGGTATAACAAGATACCTTGCGAATGACTTTAGCTTTACACCGGTTCTTGTAATAATATCAGAACCGATATTCAGACCGGAAGATAAAGAACGAATTATTAATGAGATTAGCAGACTTGAATATGCTAGACCACCAAAAGTAATATTTGCAACAGATCAATATGAGATTAATGAAGCTATAAGAAATGAGGAAGAAGAGATAACACTTCTGATTGGCAGTAGTAATGAAAGAGAAGTTGCACTTGAAAAGGATATTCAGTTTATACTTGGAGCATTCCCGGTTAATGAGCGACTTATATTCAATCGTACATACGCAGGTTATCGAGGAAGTCTTACATTTACAGAAGACTTATATGATAATCTATAATCTGACTGCTACCATAGGCTTGCCTGTGGTAGCAGTTATAAATTAATAGGTTACAAATTAATAAAGTACAAATTAATAACATAGGCATATGTCCTGCATTACTTGACTTTACTTGAAAAAAGTGATACATTGATAAAGATATAAATTTGACTAAAAGTAGGGACAACAGGAGATAACGTATGCGAGTAGACAGAGAGAATAGGAGTATTGGTGAAATAATATTAAATACACGAAGAAATAAAAATATATCGATATCAAGGCTTTGTAGGGGAATATGTAAAGAATCAACATTATCAAGATATGAAAATGGACTTATGGAACCAGATGGTCTTACATTCTATGCATTAATGCAGAGACTTGGAATATCAGCAAGAAGATATGATGTAGTATTAAAAGGAACAGAAGAAGATTATTACAGATGGAGGATGGCAACATATGATGCTGTTAGAGAGAAGAAATGGAATAGGCTTGTACAATTAAGAAATAGTAAAGTAAATGAGATAGCGGAAGTAAATTATGTGTTAAAAATGCAATATAATGAATATCTTGACGCAATAATAGAGTTAAGATGCCATAATAATATATTGGGATTTTATGAACACATAAAGAGAGCGTTAGAATGTACGTTGCCAAAATGTCAACATGGAATAGAAGATATTATATTAGGGGCATTTGAGATTCATTTGATATATATGTATCTATATGGAATACAGAAGAATCATATCATGAAAGATAGAGAATTAAAAAATATATTAGAGAAACTAGAGAGATATATAGATAATAGGATTGACGATAAATTTGAACTTGCAAAAATATATCCAAGAATGGTATGCGTAAAAATGGAACTTATAGGTTCTAAGATAGATATACATACACGAATTGATAATGAGCGAAAAGCTTTAAGGATTCTTAACAATGCTTCGGCGATGAATGATATAACAGAGATTCTTAAAATGTATATATATGATCTTAATGAAGTAGGTGAGAAAAGTGAAGCAGATAAACGCCAAGTGCAGTTTAATACACTTTGCTATGTAATGAATATATGTGGAGTGAGTGATGAATATCACATAGAAGAATGGAAAGGTGGAGATATACAAGCAAAAGTATTTAGAGAATATGTTAGTGCGGAGAGGAGACACAAGGGTCTTACGCAAGAAGAGATAAGCTCGGGAATATGTGCTGTAGAAACGTATTCAAGAATAGAAACGGGTAAGAGAGCGGTAAGTAAAAAAAATTATGACAAGATAAGAGAACGTCTTGGAGCAAATTGGATGAATTACAGAAGTCAAATTGTTACAGATGATTATACTATGCTGCTAATGATGACAAAACAAAGAAGTATGATGTATAATAGTGAATATAATGAAGCTAAGGCAATACTAAGAGTATTAGAATCAAGACTTGATATGACTTGTACTGAGAATAAGCAGTATATAGGTTTGATAAAATTAATATTACAAAGAAAAGATAATAAAATAACAGGAGAACAAATAGTTAAAGAATATAAACATCTTATAGAGATAACTATGGAAGGAATGGAAATAAGTGAAGTGAAAAGATATTATACAAAAACTGAACTTGAAATAATATATCAGTTGGTTATGGAATATAAGAATGATGGAAATGTCGAAGAAGCAGAAGAACTTATTGATGTAAGTTTAAAAAATATGGATAGACGGAGTTTGAAGTGTCCAAACGATACGCTTATGATAAAAAAATTGCGAGCAGAATTATGTGCGGATATGAAAGATTATGCAGAATGTGTTAAAGAGAGTATTTCTGTAATAAAGACAGATATGGAGAATTATCAAACTGAATTTATAGCACAGTGTTCTAATTTGATAGGATATGCACTTGAACGTAGTGACAAAAATGATAAAGAATATAGAGAGTGGTATATTAGAGCAATATATTTGTGTGATCTATTCGGATATAATAATTGGAGTAAGACATATAAAGATTATTATATGCATAAAGTGGATCCGAATGTTAAATGGTATTAATGCTGTTGGTTTTGATGAATTTCATATAGTGTAAGATGTAAATAATAAAGATCATAGTGTTAAAAGATACTATGGTCTTTATCTATAATGTGTTAGTATAAAAATAGATATTATAACATAAAAATATTAAAAAAACCATGACGTTTCATGCAAAAAAAATTGCACAAAACGTCATGGCTTTTAATCAAACGACATGGTATAATGGAATAAGTCAAAGCGTTAACATGATAAAAATAGCGACTTTGAAATAATAATAAAAAAGGGGTCAGATGAATAATGTTAGCATTAATTCAATCATATGAATTAAAGAAGATTTCACCAGATGGCGTAGCATGTCCAGGAGGAAATCCATACAGAGTTGTATCGATAATGTAGTTATAGCTTAAAAAATGATAATGTAAAAGGGTTGTATCAAAAAAATGTTTTGGTACAATTCTTTTATATTAAATAATCTCTCGGAATCCTGAGTGATTATATCCAGCACAGTTAGTGATGAACATTGAAAAGTGAATATTATTCGAAATGAATAAAAATGAACATGAGAAACAGACATAACTGCTGCTATGCCTTAAAAAGGTGTATAATAATCATAGGATTATGCCACTTCTAAAATCAACTTTCGTAGGGTAGATTCAAAGGGCAGATTCCATGCATCAAGATGTTGCAGCAGCATGATGTTATAGAGGCGACAGTACCACATCCCACTAGAGCGGTGTCAGCCGTTTTCTAATAAAAGTCATATTTCTTACGTTTATTGGAACGTTCTACAGAAGTTCTTGCATTAAATTCCGTTTTCCATTCGTCACTGTTACGTGGCGATATGTTGATTAATCGTGGATTGTCCTTTGTGACAAGGTAAACTGTTCTTTCATATTTGGAATCAGAGTTAGGATAATATTTACGTAAATTTTTGACTACAAAGTTTTGGTAGTCAGAATGACTGCCACAGTTAACAGATAAAATCGCCTCCAATCGAAAAATATGTCCTATAAACAAGGGTGTGAAGCACCGCATTTTTCGATGAATTTGTCAAGTGTTTTTGACCAAAAAAGTGGGGGATTTTAATAAAAAGGAATCTGAAAGCCTTATATTTACTGGCTTAAAGATTCCGAGAGATTATTTAAAGTATTGGGAGGAAAAAGAAATGTTTATTAGATTTAGTGAAGATATGCAGCAAATGCATTATTGGGGCGATAATATATATATTATTGGAAAAAATGAGGAATATTATAAGTTAAATGAAGTGGAAACTTTTTTAATGGAGTATATAATAAAAGAAAGAAATATTGATAAGTTAGTAGTGTTGATTTGTAATGAAAACAAAGAACTTATTGAAGATGTAGTAAAAACCTTTTTAAGTATGTTTATAAAAAATTATCAAACCTTTTTAGAATTGGATTACAGAAAAGATGAAAGAGATGTCATGGTTAGCGGTAAAAAAGGAGAAAATTATCCATATAATTTGATAATATCTTTAACAAATGAGTGCTTGCATGATTGTAAACATTGCTATAAGGGAGAAAAAGGTATATTAAAAAGAATTAATATTGAAAAATTAGAAAAATTTCTAGATAAAATGCAAGGAAAAGTTCCATATTTGCAATTAACAGGTGGAGAGCCTTTACAATATAGTCAAATAGCCGAATTGTTAGAAAAGTATTCAGAACATTATCATATATCAATATCAACGTCTGGAGTTGCTAATTCGAAAATTGAAATTAGTACATTAAAAAAAATTGATGCTTTTCAAATATCGCTATATGCCTCAAATATGGAGAAACATAATGAGTTTTGTGCTAATAATAATTCGTTTGAAAAAATTCGAAGTTTTTCAGAACAATTAAAGAATAATAACATAAAATTTGGATATTCATTTATTGTGACACCAGGCACATATGATGATATAGAAAATATAGTAAAACTAGCTATATTGTGGGGAGCAACATTTGTAAAATTTGGAACAATGGTAGCAAAGGGAAAACTAGAAAATAATAACAAATATGAAATTCCGTTGGAAAAATTTGAAAATGTAAAAGAAAAATTGGATAGTTTAAAAGAAAAATATAAAGAGTATATATATATTGAAACAATAAATAAGCATGATTCACAAATAGAGTGTGGTGCAGGAAAATTTATATGGTATATAAATGAATATGGCAACATATATCCGTGTGCAATGACAGAAAGTAAAGAATGTATGATTGGAGATATAACAAGTGACAATATAATTAAACATGAAAATGTCGATGTATATACGATGTGTGGAACAAAGTGTATATTAATGTAAAATACTTTAGAAGATGATAGGAGAATAGCATAAATGAAAAAGAAAGTATATTTTGTTTTGTCAATTATATCACTTGCAATTATGGCTTTTATGAGTGTGAAATTACCACTTATAATTCAGAAATGTGTAGATGCAGTAATTGAAAAAGAATATATAGTTATGTATGATAAGTTAAAAATAGTTATAATGTTGAGTGTTCTGACCGTAATTGTTGCAATGCTAAGAGTGGTATTCGAAGTAGCATTTGAAAATGCAGTAAAGCATGAGCTTAGAGGAAAATTACTTGTTGGTCTTACAAATAAAAAATTGCAAGATTTTACAGTCGATGAAAATGCTAGATATGTTTCGATATTTAATAATGAAATAGATATGGTATATGAAGATTATTATCTTAATGCAGTTGATATATGTGGTTGTATGATTACTGCACTTATGTCAGTTACTGCACTTTGCCAGATTAATATTGCAATTGGAATGATAATATTTACAACTTGTATACTGATAGCAATAGCACCGCAATTTTTTAAAAAATCAAGTCAGAAAGTGCGAATGGAGCTTACTGATAACTTAAAAAAGTATAATGGCCTATTAAAAGAATTCCTTGAAGGAATGTCTGTGATTAGAGAATATGGATATATTAAGAAATTTCTTAGCAGACTCACAGGACAAAGCGAAAATATTAATAAAAGTATGACAAAAAGAGGGAGAATTAACTGCAAAGTTAATGCGACTGTAATTATCCTACAAAAAATACAGGATGTTATGATAATACTTATAGGGGTATCAATGATAAAAGAGGGAAATATGACAGCGGGACAACTTCTTGCAGCAGTAAGTTTAGCATCCGTTATGTCAACTCCGATTACGTATTTGGCATCATTATTTTCAATTAGAAATAGTGTAAAACCTGTTGTTGATGAATTGAATCAGATAATGAGTATAAAGCAAGATAAAGTATATAAACAAATTAATCGAATAAATAAAATAGAATTAAAGAAATTATCTATTAGATTTGAAGATAAAGTTGTGTTGGATGAAGTTGATTATACGTTTGATGCTAATAATAAATATTTAATAATGGGAGAGAGTGGTTCTGGAAAAAGTACATTATTAAAGATACTTAGCATGGAACAGGATAATTACATAGGAGATGTTTTGATAGATGGAAAGTCACTTGCAAATATTAGTGAAAAAGATTATTTTTCACATATAAATATAGTACATCAGGAAGCATTTATGTTATACGATACAGTGATTGAAAATATTAAAATGGATAAAAAACTTGATGATGATATTATAAAAAATGTTGGAGTTAAGCTTAATATCAGCGATTTATTAGACAAAGAAGATGCTACAGTATTGTCAGGTGGTGAGAAACAAAGAGTTTCATTGGCGAGAGCACTTGCAGATGTTAAGGATTTTATTATATTAGATGAAGTAACATCATCATTAGACAGGGATAATGCAATAAGAGTAGAAGATGCTTTGTTGAATGGTATAGGTACAGGAATGATTAATGTATCACATAAACCAGTAAAAGAATTAATGGAAAAGTATGATGTTATACTTGAATTAAAGAATGGTAAGTTGATTGAATGGTAAGATAAAAATTAATTTAGCAAAAAAAAGAAAAAAGTCATTTGCATGAGAATTTGTACTGATTGCGAATGGCTTTTTGTATAGTAGTGGGATGTAATTTGTCTGTCAAATATAAAGTTCACAGAAAGTTCACAAATGTTTTTGATTTTTATGCCTTCTGAAATTTCTTTTGCAGTTGCTGTTACAATTCGTATGCCGTTATCGCTCATATCATCAAGGAGAGAGTCAAGCTATTGTCACTTTGTATCTTTTCCGGTGGGCGTATCTAAAAGAAACTGGGTCTACGGATATATTGTAACGAAGCATAAGCTCAAAAAAGATTTGGAGGCTCGGATGTTGCCCATTATTCTCGATATTAGAGAGATAACGGGGAGAAAGATACATCTCGTTACCTACTTTATTGCGGGACTCTTTCTGTCCTGTCCTCGTTGTTTTGATTGCTGCCCCATAAGGGCTAAAGTCTATTTTCTGTACTGGTCTTTTTGCCATATTCATTCACCCAGTTACATTTTACTGTTCCCCTCTCTTCTTGGATATGTCTACACATTTCCTATCATTGACCCAAATATTTTTCATTATGTATTCAGGAAAATTCTATTTTCTTTATTAAATCTTCAAAATTTGTAGCTATCCTTTTAGTATAATCAAAAGAAAGGACAGTACAAAATATGAGTATAATCTTGAAAACAACAAATCTCTGCAAATCGTTCAACGGGCAGACAGCCGTAAATAACATATCGCTGAACATTGAAAAAAATTCCGTCTATGGATTGTTAGGACCAAATGGAGCCGGAAAATCTACAACACTCAAAATGATAACAGGTATTTTGAGACCCACATCTGGGAGTATTGAGTTTGACGGCCACGCATGGAAACGCAGCGACTTAAACCATATCGGAGCGTTAATTGAAATGCCGCCACTTTATGAAAATTTGACCGCTTATGAAAATCTGAAAGTAAGGACTACTATTTTAGGGCTGACAGATAAGCGGATTGACGAAGTGCTGCAAATCGTTCGGCTAACGGAAACAGGCAAGAAAAGAGCTGGACAGTTTTCTCTTGGTATGAAACAGCGTCTTGGAATTGCAGTTGCATTACTAAACAACCCGAAGCTGCTCATACTTGATGAACCAACCAACGGGCTTGACCCGATTGGGATTGAAGAACTTAGAGAGCTTATCCGTTCCTTTCCTGCAAAGGGTATTACCGTTATTTTATCAAGTCATATTCTCTCCGAGGTACAACAGACCGCTGACCACATCGGTATTATTGCGGGCGGCGTCTTAGGCTATGAGGGGAAACTTAATGCAAACGAAAATTTGGAACAACTTTTTATGGACGTTGTAAAAAGCAATCACAGGGAGGGTTAAGGCATGGACTATCTAAAATCAGAACATTTGAAATTCAAGAGGACAATATCGAACAAACTGATTTTCATTGTTCCGCTAATTACGGCTATTTTTGCGTGGCTTATGGGTGGATTTATGGGGTATCAGTACATGACGCTTTACTGGTGGTATGCGTTCCTGCTTCCGGGAGCAATCGCAATTTTGTGTTCTTTGTCACACAGAAAAGAAGAAAACGCCGGGAAATACTATTCGGTATTTTCTATGCCTGTAAACCTTTCGAGATTTGAATTTGCTAAGGGCATTATCTTAGTCGAAAAACTGCTTGTTTCAGCGATATTTTTAGCATTGCTTATTTCTATCAGTAATATCATTGCTCCGGCAACGGCAGTATATTCTCTTTTACACAGCATTACAGGAAGTATCGGAATTATCCTTGCGTCTGTCTGGCAAATCCCTTTGTGTCTGTACTTAGCACGCAAAACGGGAATGTTTGTGCCGATTGTGTTAAATACAATACTTGGGATTGTCCTATCTACTGCTACCGCATTAGGAAATACAATAGCATGGTGGTTTGTACCGTATTGTTGGGCAGCAAAACTGGCAGAGCCACTTATGGGAATTGAAATAAACGGAACTTATGCGGGAAATTGTGGATTTTCTATAGCCATTATGATTTCCATTTCGTTGTCAATACTCTTGTTTCTTATTTTATCCTATGCCGACGCAAAGGATTTTTCCAAAGGGAGGTAGACAGAAATGGGTTTTATTTATGCGCTTCGTTCTGAACAGGAAAAAACGAAGCATACATCGTTTTGGGCTATTCATTTTTGTGTACCCGTTATGGGGGCATTGTTATTTCTTGCTTACTATTCCCAGTATGCCAGCACCGCAGACAGTAAAAAGCTCAAAATGATATTGGAAATTACGACAACGTTTTTTCCGGTGTTGATAAGCGTTATTGTTGGTCTGAACGTTGCACTGGAAGAAAAGGCTTCACACTTCCAAACGCTTCTTGCTGTACCAAACAGACACAAAAATATGCTTGCAAAATTAACTTATCTTTATGGTTCGGGGGTATTTGCCTTGTTCTTTCTGTTACTGTTATTTGTGATTGGCATACATCTTTTGGGAATGGCTGATACAGTGCAGCTCGGAATGCTCATTGGAGCCGCCGCCGGGATGGCCTTTTGTAATTTTATAATATACATCTTGCACCTGTTCCTTAGCTTCAAATTTGGATTAGGGTTATCCCTGTTTTGGGGCGTGTTTGAAAGTCTGCAATGTATCTTATATAGCAATATTGAGC
>SAMEA104315435__coassemble_607_pt1 | contig 29034 bp, 18 predicted proteins | sample SAMEA104315435__metabat2_low_PE_020 | metagenome-assembled genome bin SAMEA104315435 (sample SAMEA104315435) | gut metagenome | biome: Monkey gut; feature: monkey-associated habitat; material: faeces | place: China | collected 2013
ATAATACGACACATACTTACACTATATTATGTATAAAGCATTTTGGATTAAGATAGGCAGGCAGTGGATTTGATAGAATTATAAGAGTAAAAGAGTAGTAGCATATTAGTAGCAGACAATGAAAAAGTAGCTTAATCAAAAACTAATACCAACCTATTGGTTTTGATTAAGCTACAAGTTTAATTCAAATCTTCAATTTACTAAATTCTAAGCCCATTAATAAAACTCATCAATAGACAAGGTCCACCGGGCTTATCAATTTAAGATATCGATAATAAAGCAATCAAATAATTTTAAACTTTAATTCAATCGATAAGACGAATAAGTTTATTTTAAAGAGTTAATATTATCTTCAGTCATCTGCATATAAGGTATAGTAATTTCATCAATATTATCATCAAATAATTCATTATAAAATGTCTGATAGGCACTTTTACTTAGAGTTGTTGAAGTATTATTTTTCTTGTCAACTACGAGGAATACAACACCAGCATTATCTGTATCAGCCAGAGGATCAATTTTATTACCAAGAAAATCAACAGTTTCACCAACTTTGTGAGCTGAGATCTGATATTTTACGTCATAGACATCATTAATACTATTATACTCATATACGGTATATGGCCATATTTCATCACTTGCAGTATCAGCATCATTTTCCCACATTACATAAGGTTCATTGTTGTTAAAGTATGTTATGCCGACATAATCTTGCAATTCGTTATGTAACTCATTAGTTTTATCATCATATCCGAAGACACTGTGAATTTTAAGCTGATTAGAATCAGAGTAGATAAAGTTAATGATAAGTTCATCAAGACCATCATTATCAATATCATATATTGAAAAATAGTTGTCAGTGATTGGATTTATGCAACCATCGGCATTAAGTTGAGTGCCATTTGGAAGTATATTATTATTAATTACCTGGTTAAGTGCATCCTGATAAGTTTTTATCATTTTATCATGTGTAGAATTATCAAGGTTTGTGTCTGAACTGACAGTAGTATTATTAGTGGAAGTATCACTAACTGTCTGGTCAGCTGATGATACTTCTGTAGATGTAGATTCCAATTCTTTTGTATTGTTGTTTTGGTCATTAGTAGAAGTGGTAGCGTTATTACATGCCATAAGGCACATTGACATGGCTGCAATATTAGCTAGTGTAAAAAATTTCATTTTCATAATCTGGTATCTCCTTTATTTTATATTATTCACGTATCTCCCGTATTGCGTGAACTAACGTAACTTGACGTCTATAATAGGATTATAAAAGAATTTACCAAAAAGAACTTTAATAATTTATAACATTTTTATATTCAAAACTTACGATATACTTAATATTTTGTTGCAAAGTGATTAATTATGTTACACTTGGTTTAAGATTGTTACAAAATATTTAGATATTCAAAATTTTTGAATATACAGATTATTAAAACAAGTTTTAGTATGTCATTTAAAATAAGTTGTTTAGCTTTTTTATGCAAGCATTACATATCATATTGCTTGTTTAACATGCTATTTTTTTAATAATCTGTTCAACTCTTTCTGTGCTTACAGATAGGATATCTGCGATTTCGTATGCAGAGAAACCTTTTCGGTTCATTTTGAGGACTGCCATTTTGATATGGTTCTCAAATCTTTGGTCAAACTGCTGTCTGGCATGTTCTTTGGCAGATGCCACGCCTTCTTCGAAGGCTTTCTTAATTAATTCATCATTAGGATTGCACATAACTTCTTTATCCTTTCAATATTCTGGGTGTTACTGGTATTATGTCAAATGGAGAGTTTCCACATATAATTCATAATCCTGCTTGTACTAAAGCAGTTTCTTTAGTTTTTACACTACTATTATGTTTATATAATGAACATTTGTCAATAGATAAAAAGGACTGTTATAGAAAAATATTATTGTTAAATCCTTGTCATAAAGCGACTTGTAATGATATGTAAAAATAAAAGTTTCCAAATTGATATGTGGAAAAGTAGTGAAAACTTATTTTGAAAATAAGGTTTGATGTATAAAAAAGATAATTGAAGCAATAATAGAATAATAACAGAGAATACTGAATGTAATATAGCGAAGTTGTTATGAATGATGTTTGCTAAACAGTACAAATCTAACAAAAATATTTAATAATATAAACATAGAAAGGATGATTAACATTGATAGAATCAGATACAATCAAACTTTTAAGAGAGTGTGATGCCGGAGTTAAGATGGGGATAACATCTATTGGTGAAGTACTTTCTTATGTAAGTGATGAATCTCTTAAAAAGTCGCTTAACAGATGTATAGATAAGCATATAGAACTTAAGGATGATATGCAATCATTGCTTGCAAGATATCACGATGAAGGTAAGAATCCTAATCCTGTAGCTAAAGGTATGTCATGGATGAAGACGAATGTTAAGCTTGTTATGAATGAATCTGATAAGACTATAGCGGATCTTATGACAGATGGTTGTAATATGGGAGTTAAATCATTAGAAAAATATCTTAATCAGTACAAAGCAGCGGATGATGAGGCAAAGAATATTGCTAAGGAACTTATAGGCTCAGAAGAAAAACTTCTTAGAGAGATTAAAAGCTATCTCTAGATTATAAAAAAGCAAAGAAAGACCTTTAGCTCAACGGCTATATATACCGAAAGAGTCTTTCCAAAAATGATATGCATACTAGTGTAAGAAGTCGGCTAATATTAGTTGATTAGCCGACTTCTCAATTATAGAAAAATAATTGCCCCTTTCAAATATTTTGATAAATATTATTCTAATAAGAATTATATTAACAGTTCCTATCTTATTTATTCAATACATATATAATTTTGGTAATTAATTGTCTTCAAATCGTGCATTGTTAAGTTCTTCAAGAGCTCGAATAAGTCCTGCCTGCTGATTAGGAAAGAAATGTGAGTATGTATTAAGAGTAGTTGATATACGTTCATGCCCAAGGCGTTCAGCAATTACAGCAGGAGGAAAACCAAGATTTATAAGCAGTGATGCATGACTGTGACGTAAATCGTGAATACGGATTTTCTTAATACCGGAGATAGAGCATCCACGTTTCATTTCTTCATATAATAGTGTGCGCCGACATTTAAATATTCTGTCATAAGGTTTGGTTATTTTATTTTTAATAATATAGTTGTTAAGTTCATTACATAGAAAAACAGGTATCGGAACAATACGGTTGCTTCCTGGTGTCTTAGGTGGTGTAATAATGCTTTTACCACGAATTTTGTGATAAGTCTTATTAATAGTAATAATATTTTTATCAAAATTAATATCATTAAGTGTGAGAGCAAGAAGTTCGCCTTCACGAATACCGGTCCAGTATAGCGTTTCAAATATAGTATGTCCAAGGCTTCCAAGCTCGAAAGCACAGATAAAGTTATTATATTCTGTTTCAGTCCAGAATTTCATTTCCTTTTTTTCAGGTTTTACAATACATCCTGCCATCTGGCAAGGGTTAGTTGCAAGCCCATAAAATCGAACTGCAAAGTTAAATAAAGCAGTTAATTGAACATTGATTCCACGAAGATAAGAATTACTATAATTTTTTGCTAATAGTGAACTTTGCCAGTTCCTGATATCAATAGGACGTATTTTATCTATATACATATTTCCAAAGTAAGGAAGAATGTGTAATTCGAAGATTTTATCTTTGGTAATTAAAGTTGATAGCTTAATTCTCTTTGAGATGTCATCGTAATACAACTTGTAGAATTCTAAAAACAAAATGTTAAGATTGGCTTCACCATATTCCTTAAACATAACTTCATATTTTTGTGCATCATACTGAGTCTGAAATCCACGCTTCATTTTTTGTCTTAGAACACCGGTCACGTCAGTGTAATAGAATTTAGCATACCAGTAGTTGTATTTCTTATCATAGTAAGCAGGCATATATAAGCCCTCCTTTAAGTGTTATAATATATGTATTTGCGATAATATGTTTTCGCAAGCGTTTAATATTATAACATCTTATCATAATTATTTAATAAAAAATCAAGAAAAGCATAATATTAGTATATAAAATTTTATCCGATAGATTAAACATAGAATTGTATAGATTGTATTTTAGCTAAACAATTTGAAAGAAGTACCTGGAGGGGGAGAAAATATATCTAAAATAAATATAGTGGAGGATATATTATGAAGTGCTTAGCAAGAGGAAAAAAACTAATATTGGCAGCAGTCCTGTCTTTAGCTATGGTATGTACATCAAATATGTATTATGAAAATGAAAAAATTTTGAATGTATATGCTGCAACTGAAAAAGAAGCAACTGACATAGGGATATCATCAACAGCCGATGTGATACTTTATGCCGAGAATGGAACAGGTGCTACAGCAAAGTTACAGGCAGCTAATACAGAATATCTTGAAACACAACTTACAGGTGGAACGACATTTAAGAAACTTGAATATTATTTTGAAGCTAAAAATATGGATAAGCAGTATGTTAATGATTGTTTTGTTATTAAAAAAGATAACGACACAACAGTATCTTTTACAGGAGGAAAAGCAGTATCGACACTTTCGACAGGCAAAAATGGAGTGCCAAAATTCTATATAACTGCCGGAGAAGGATACAGCGAAGGCGCAACACTTGAAGTTACAGTGACAATGTGGCTTACTAACAGAACAACACCAATGGTAAGACGTGCAGTATTTACACTTGATAATGGACTAACAGTTCCTACAGCTCTTGAGGTAACAGCGACAAGAGATATAATAAGAACAGGAGTTGAGACTGTTATTAAGACTAATATGCAGCCAACAGACAGTAATGCGACTATTTTTTATAAGGTAACTAAGGATAAGCAAAGTATTAGTGATGAACTAACAGGTGGAGTACATACACTACAATCTACAGATGGCAAGACAGAATATGCAACTTTTGATGAGAATACAGGTATATTTAAAGCAAGTGTGGCAGGTGTATATGAATTTATACCGGTGGCATCTGCATTTAGTGGAAAACCTATAACAAAAATAGTTAATGTTGTTGATTTATCTTTTGAGAATATAAGTGTTGAAGCGGGAAGAAGTGTTACAAAAGGTAACTTTATCTATGCAAAAGGTGATACAGTCGGAGGGCTTAATGCCAATAACTGTAAAGTGACATATGCGGTTGCTAATGAGAATATTGCTACCATAGAGAGTTCTGGCGAGGCGTATGGAGCTAATCTAAAAGTTACAGGTGTAAAACCTGGATTTACAAAGATTACAGCAACAGTAACTTCGATGGATAAAAATGTTAATTATTATATTACAAAAGAAGCATATATAGTTGTTGCACCAAAGTCTTCTGCGAAAGATTTTAGTATTACAGATACTGTTGGTAATAGTTGTAAAGAAGCCTATATTAATGAATTAGTAGCATGTAATAGAGCTAATATAGCAGTTCTTCGCAACGCAACAAAAGAACTTCTTAATGGAACACTTGATTCTGTAAAACTCTCAAAAGATGCAATTGAGAGAATGCAGGGAACTTTTGAAGCAGATTATCCATACTATTATTCTGAAAAAATAGATAATAAAGTAAGTACAACTACTATAACAACGACAGGACTTACACTTGCATTTGCAAGTAGTAAAGTTGTTGATTCAAAAGATCCACTTAATACAGTTAAAGTTGTTATGACATGTAATAAAACGGATTCTGGTGATGATGGTTATGTAATAAGGAATTCAGTAGTTAATTTCAAACCGTCATTTACAAGATATGGCAAAGATGCACAGCCGGATAGAGCATTATGGTTCACAGTTAAGAATAGTTCATTAAAAAACGGAACACAGTATGCTATATATAATAACAAGCAAAGAGTATGTATTCAGACAGCAGAGAATAACACAGTATCATTTGTAGTTGATAATCCGGGAGTAATATCAATATCAAAATCTCTTGATAATGGAGTAGCAGATACTAAGATGTCAGCATGGCTTATAGGTAAGGAGACTAATAATGGAGAAGTAGTAGACAACGGAAATGGTGGTTCTTCAGATAATGGAGATTCATCTAATGGAAGTTCTTCTGGAAGTGATTCATCAGGTGGAAACTCATCAGATTCGTCAGAAGATCCTGATGATGAAGTTGTTGCACCTGCACTTGATATGAGATTTATAGGATATGTTCAGGATGAAGGACTTAAGAATGAAGTGGTAGATACTAATACAGGAATAATATCACTTGGAACATATGGCAAGAGCAGAAGATTTGAGAGTCTTATAATATATGGAATTGATAAAGATGATATAAAAGTTACTGCACATATACAAAATAGAGGTGATGTTACACCATATGCTTATGATGAGTCGGGTGGACTTCCACTTGGAGATTCAGGAAGTGGACTTAGAATGGAAGCAATATCAATGCAATTACTTAATAGATATGGTAAAGCTTATGATATATATTACAGAGTTCATGTTCAGGATTATGGCTGGCTTGGCTGGGCTAAAAATGGTGAGATGGCAGGAACAAGTGGACACTCATTTAGAATAGAAGGAATAGAGATTGCTATTGTAAAAAAGGGTACAACATTTGACACATCAAAATATGTAAAAACGTATGAAGAAGGCAATAGAGGTAAAGACGGACAAGCAGCATATATGGACAGAAAGTAATGGGTGTTGACAGCAATATCTTATTAAGTGCTAATGAGTTTGAAATTGTGACAGGATATGATATTTTTGGCAGGAATAAATATAAAATTACTATAAAGTAAAAATGCATAATCTCTTAATAGAATATAATATGTTTTTATAGGCTAACTATATAACATATCATAACCGACATCATATTAGAGGGAGAAGAAGATATCTAACAATATTTTATGTCTGGGGGATATATATGAATATTTTGTTTAAAACGAAGAAAAGTAAAGTGGTTCTTTCAATTATATTTGCTTTTGTATTTGTAGTAACATCAGCAAATTATGGAAATGGCAAAAAAGTGTATGCAGCATCAGCCAATGTATCTGGAATAGAAATAGATACGACATCAGATATGGTATTATATCTGCCTGATAATGCAACATCAGGTTACTCAGTAACAGATACAGAAGCGATATATACAACACTTTCAGGTGGTACAGAATATGAAAAGCTTGAGTATCAATTTGAAGCATATAATATTGATGGAGTAGCTGGAAGTAATCTTTTCAGTATATCAAAATCTGTTAAAAATTCAGTTTCAGCAGTTGGTTTTTCAGGTGGAAAAGCAACAGTAACACTTAAAAATTCATCAGAAGATATTCCATCATTTGCAATAGCAGCAGGCAGTAGTGTTACAGAAGGTGCAGTTCTTGATGTAACAGTTTCATTATGGGTTAAAAATAGAACTAATCCTTATGTAAGAAGATGTTCAATAGTTGCAGAAACAGGACTTGTTCCTGCGATAGGAGTATCTGTTAATGCATCACAGAGTTTTATAAGCGTTGATGATGAGATTACAATTACTAATAAGGTTGAACCATCTAATTGTAATGCTAATATAAAATATAAAGTAGCTAAAACAGGCACAACGACAAAAGAAATTATATCAGGTAATGTACATAGAGTTAAATCATCTGATGGCAAGACTCTTTATGCGACATATAATGATGAAACAGGCTATTTTAAAGCAGAAGTAAGTGGTAAATATACAATAACACCAACATCAACAGCATGGCTTAATGGAACAGCATATACTTATCCTGCAACAATATATGTTGTTGGAACAGCATTTGATAATATGGCAGTTGAAGAAGGAAGAACAGCAGGTAATATTAATGGACTTAAAGATGTATCCGGAACACTTAACACATCATCAACTTATGTTGTTTATGATGTTGAAGATAGTGATATAGCTTCAGTTTCATACAATTCAAGCAGTTATGGTACAAAGCTTAGCATAACCGGTAAACAGATAGGCTATACTAAGGTAACAGCAACTGTTAAGACATATGATAATGTAAGTTCAGCAGGAACATTTACGCAGTCAGCATATATAGCTGTTGCACCAAAATCATCTGACAAGACATTTGATATTAATAATATTGAACATAAAGAAGCATATATTAATGAACTTGTAAAAGCAAATAAAGCTAATCAGGTAGTATTAAAGAGTGCAGTTAAAGGCATTATTGCAGGAACTATTGATTGTAAAAAATTATCATATGAAGCCTATGAACTTATAGAAGAATGTATGGAAGCAGATTATCCATATCATTATGCAGTAAGTAATTCTGCTAAGACAGATAAGAATAAGACAACAGTTGTCGCTAATGGTCTTACTATAGCTTATGCAGATAATGATATACTTAATGTTAAAGATCCGGTTAATCCTGTAGAACTTAAGTTAGTATGTAGTGATGTATTAAGCCAACAGTCATCTTATAAGATGAAGAATGCTATTACAAGTTTTACAGCATCATTATCAGCTAAGAATCAGCCAGAGCAGAATGAACCATTATGGATAGCAGTTACTAATACAGGATTTAATAATGGTGACAATTATACAGTATATCTTAATGGAAAAGCTATATATACAACTACAGCAGCAGATAGAAAAGTCAAATTTGTAACAGATGAGCTTGGTGTATTTTCTATAGCAAAAGCACAGAGTACACTTACTACATCATATTCAGAATGGCTTAATGAAGATACACTTGCAAAAGAAGAAGTACCGGCAATTGATATGGCATTTGCAGGATATGTAGAAGGATATGGTGAAATTGAAGAAGATTATGATGAATCAACAGGTATAATCAATGTTGGTACACATGGCGAGAGCAGAAGAATAGAGAGCCTTGAGATTAATGGAATAAGTTCAGATGATATCAAAATGACAGCACATGTTCAAAACAAAGGAGATCTTACACAGACAGTTACAGATGATGGTACAATAGTAGTTGGATGTCCTGGAGAAGGTCTTAGAATGGAAGCATTCTCAATAGAACTGCTTAATGATTATGCTAAATATTATGATATCTATTATAGAGTTCATGTTCAGGAATATGGCTGGCTTGGTTGGGCTAAGAATGGTGAAGTAGCAGGAACAAGTGGACATTCATTCAGAATTGAATCAATCGAGATAAAGGTTGTTAAAAAAGGTGAAGTTCTTAATGAATCATTATATCAAAAGACTCATGAACAAGGTGACAGAGGTAAATCAGGAAGTTCAAGTTATATGGACAGATGATTATAGAAGAATAAAAAAGTTATAAAAGATTTAATAACTTATCTAAAACAGGGATATTGCCTATATATAGGATGATATCCCTGTTTTATGCTTAGGTTGAACCTTATATAAAGGCTCTTTGTAAAGCTTTTTGCCGGGAGTGGGGATAAAATTCATTTTTTATAACTTTAGATGAGATAGTATATATATTATTGTAAGCTGTCCAAGGTATTGCAGTTATGTTATAATGTATTGAGAAGTAAATAGAATGTATTTGTTAGAATGTATTGAGATATGTATGGATAGTGAGAATATATAAAAAATGTTAGCAGTTAGAGTATGTAAGCATAGTTAGAATAGAAGAGTAATGTTAAAAACAGTTTAAATAGAATGTTTTATAAAATAGGGTTTGATAGTTAAAAAACAAGAAAAATGTAAGTATGGGGGAAAAATATGAATAAAAAGAGAGAATTGCATTATATTGATATTGCAAAAGGCATTGCTATATTTCTTGTAGTATTAGGACATGTATATATGACAGAGGATACATGCAATAGATGGATATATTCATTTCATGTACCTGTGTTTTTTATAATAACAGGGATGCTTATGGAACATAGCAATGGATGGAAAAAGAAAAAATTAACAGAGAATATATTAATAGAAGCAAAGAGGCTTTTGTATCCGTATGTAGTATTTTGCATTCTTGCGTATGCATATATTGTGTATGTATACTTCTTTGAACCGGGAAGAGTTGCATATAAGAGATTGTATACAACTGTATTTGATATACTGATATTAGAAGGAACAAGTGCATTATGGTTTTTGCCGGCGATGTTTTATGCAAAGATTATACATATTATCACATACAGAAGTAGAATATTTAATATTATCATGGCAGCTATGGCAGCAGCAGTTACATATATTATATCTGTGTATATTAAGACTGTAGACACATCACAGATTATATCAGCTTATAAAGTAAAAGTGATTATAGTTGCAGGACATTCACTGTGTGGATTTACATTTCTTGTAATTGGAAGATACTTGTATTATTTTTTTGAAAAAGTATATGCAGAACGTAATTATATTATAAAATTTATGGCTATTATTGTTTTACTATTTGCTAATATAATGATGCAGCAAAAAAGTGGAATGGTAGATGTGCATATGTGTGTATTTCCTGATTTTATAAGATTTTATATAGGAGCAGTGACAGGCAGTATGGCACTCTTAAGTGCTTGTAATATGATAGGAAGATTAAGAATTGCAGAGTATTATGGAAGAGATTCACTAATCGTTATGGCAACACACAAACCATTACCTGTGCTATATTATTCGATAAAACTGTTTAATTATACACAAAATCAGTTGAAAGATTATATAATAGGTATTGAATATAGAAGTGTTACAGGAAGAATTATAATTGCTATTATAACGATGCTGTTAGAGGTTCTATGTATAGAGATTATTAACAGATGGCTTACTCTGCTTGTAAGATATCCAAAGAGGAAAAAGTAAAGATAATAAAAAGTGTTTTACGAAAAGATGCAATTATGATACAATATCTCAAAATCAAAAAGATGAATTATATGAAAGAGAGAGAGAAGATGAAACAATTTTTACAAGAGAAGAGAATTGTTGTAGTGAGTGTCGTATTTGCAGTTATGTTTTTTGCGTTGCTGCAGATAGTTGGGGTGATAGACACGAACTATAGTATGGTGATTGCGTATGAGGATATTGTGGATGGAAGAGTCGGACAATTGTTTTATGATACAGGTAAGGGATTTAATGTTGATGAATGTATAACGTCATTAGTTGATGATAATCAATGTCAGTTTGTTATGAAGTATAAGTCACGAGATTTAAAAGCATTAAGAATAGATCCGATTAATAGATGTGAAACAATCGTAATTGATAAGGTATATTTTAAATGGTTTGGTCTTGCATTTGATGAGGTAAGGGGAGATGAATTATATACATACATTTCAATTTATGAAAATTGTAATCTTAAAGTGGACGATAGCAGCCTTGTTATAGAATGTGATTCAGATGATCCGTCATTTATTATAGATAATGAATATATTGGGACAATACATAACTTTTTTGTAAAAGTACGAGTAATTATGTGTATTATCAATATTATCATATCATTAATAGCAGCATTGGTTATAGATATACTATATTACTATATGTCAAAAGGACGTACTGTATTTAAGAATCTTAAGGATATAATTTTGTCAGTATTCTTTATATTCTATATTGCAACATGTCTTTTACACAAATATCATAATGTAAAATTTGCAACACTGACAGGAATGCTTCTTGGACCAGTTAGTGCAATTATATGGTTTGCAATTAACAAGCTAAAAAGAGATACAAAAGTAGATAAAGTAATAGATAAATTAAATGAACGAGTAAGATATGGACTTATTCCGGGAATGTTTGCTATAAGTATGATACTTATGTGGAAAACGCTTTTTGCTGGTATGAGCTATTTATATCTTTTACTTTATTTCATACCGATTATAATAAGTGCACTTCTTAGCAGAAATGTGGATATATCTGAAAAAAGAGATGTAAAAAAATATACATTTGGATATGTTCTCTTTTGTGCATTTTTTATGTGGGCATCAGGTCAGATGGCTGGTGAGTATGGAAGTACAATTACAATGTTATTTAAGTCATCACACAGTACACAATATCTGTTTAATATTATGATAGCTGTTACATCATGGATGGCAATTCTTGAGATATATGCATGTTTTACAAAAGATAAACAAAGCTATGCACTACCACATATAAATATTGCAAACCGCTCAGTGGTTGTATTTTTGGTATTACTATTAATTTATGAAATGGTTAATTATATACTTGGGTTTAATTATACATGGAGTGTAATTGCATATAATGTAATTAATTACTTTGCACAGCCGGTAAATCTGCTTAATATGTTCCTGTTTATAGTTATGTATCTTTGTGTGGCTTCGCTTATTAACAGAGGTGTAGCTAATATAATATTTGGAGCGGCATATATATTTCTCTTAGTAGGTAATATTGTAAAACTCATATTCCATGATACATATTTTACAATAGCTGATGTATTTCAGATATCAGATTTCTTTAGAATAGCAAAGGGATATGTTACTATTAAGAGAGTTGCACTTGTTCTGCTTCTTGTTGTTGTAATAGCAGTTGTAATATACCTTGAACGAAAGAGAATAAAAGATGCACTTAAAGTTAGAATAAGGCTATTTTCATTTTTACCACTTATAATATTGATGTTTATAAGTTTTGATGATGTAAAAAATAATGCATTTAGTGATGGACTTAATATTAATATAGGTCTTAACTGGTTAAGTGAGAGAGAAGATGCACAGATAAGAGGGATTGTTGTATATAATTATTTTAATGTGTTAAAATACAAAGAAATATTTCCATCTGCACCGGATGATTATACAGAAGAGATGATAGCACAGTACAGTGAATTGTTTGATGATATCGAGATTGAAAAGTACAGTGATAAAAAAGATGATGAAGTAAAGCCTAATATTATAGTAGTTATGATGGAATCACAGTTTGAACTTGACCGTTTTAGTGATGTTGATATAGACATGGTATTAGATCCTGTAACAAAAGAGAATAAAGTAGCAACACTTATATCACCAAGATATGGTGGTGGAACAGCTTCAGTTGAGTTTGAGGCATTAACAGGATTATCGGTTTCATTCTTCCCGGGAGATCTTGTACCATATACAACATTTTTTAACTCTAATAAGCGTTCATTACCATCATTAGCACAGGAATTTGATGATAATGGATATACAACAGTTGCTGTACATCCTAATACAGGTTCATTTTATAATAGAAATACAGTATATGATTGTATGGGATTTGATGAATTTATATCAGGAGATTCCTTTGATTTTAGCAAAGATAACTGTACAGCAGACGGATTTATGAAGAATAGTGTATTAGCAGATAAGATAATAGAGAAAGCTAAGGAAAGCGAAGATAATGATGAACCATTATTCTTATTTTCTGTATCAATTGAAGGACATAGAGAGTATCTTTCAAAATATACGGATATGGATGTCACTGTTAAAAATGATATGTTAAGTGATTCGGAACTTTCAGAAGTAAATCAGTATGCACAGACTGTTATTGAGGATGATAAATTTATTGAATCTATAATAGATTATGTTGAGAATACGGATACACCTACTATAGCATACTTCTTTGGAGATCATCTGCCTATGCTTGAAGCTTTTTCAGCGTATGGCTTTACGGATGATCCATATAATCAGTACAGTACACCTATTGTAGCATATTCTAACTATAAGGATATTGATATAGGATGTGAATATATATCACCGAATCAGTTAGCACCACAGATAATTCTTGATGCAGGTATTGAACACAGTTCATATTATGATTATATATATTCACTTAGAGATGACTATCCGGTGATAACTAAGGCATTTGTTACTGATACAAGCGGGTTAGATATATATGAACTAATCCAATACGATATAATGTATGGCAAAAAATGGTTTTACGAAGAAAAAACAGTGAATACTGCTAAATAGGCAGAATAAGGAATTGACAAAGACTTACAAGGTAGAATATAATCAATACTTGTAAAAAATGAATCTATTGCTGAAAAGTTGTTTTGCTAGTTTATGTAACACATTTATTAAAACAACGCGTACAATATTATGAAAAGAAATAAATTATGTAACCTAAAAGGACGATATATGTCATGTAGTGCTTTGAAGTTTAATAAAAATTTAGCTAATATTTCATCTTTGTTACATAAAGGAAAGACATAAGACTAGGCAGATGGGGATTATAGGGCTTCATTTTTAACATTTCATAGTGTACGTAAATTAAAAAAAGGAGTAGAGACGTATGAAAAAATGTAGGAAACTTGTTGTATTATTGCTTGTTATGTTGGTTGCGTTTACTGCTTATCCTGTGAAGAGTGTATCTGCTGCATCAGGAGATACTATATATGGTGGGATAGATTATTCGGCTGTATATGACAAAGACTATTATATTAGTCATAATCCTGATGTATATGCGGCAATCGGTAATAATGCAAGAGCTTTATTGCAACATTTTGTTTTTAATGGTATGCGTGAAGGACGCCAGGCAAGCGATGCATTCAGATTGTCTTATTATAAAGCTGCTTATTCTGATCTAAGAGCTGCTTTTGGTAATGATAATAAATCATACTATATGCATTATGTTAACAGTGGTAAAGCAGAAGGCAGACTTGGTGAATCTAAGACTGTATATGAAGGAGTAGATTATTCCAGAATATATAATACAGATGCATATTATTCACATAATGCAGATGTAGCCAATGCATTTGGATATGATCCACGAGCATTAATAAAACATTTTGTAACCTGCGGAATTAATGAGGGAAGAGCTTCAAGTAACGGCTTTGATTACTATTATTATAGAACACGTTATAGTGATTTGAGAGCCGCATTTGGTAATAATGTTGCTTCATATTATATTCATTATATGAATAATGGATATAATGAGGGAAGAAGTGGATATTCAACTTCTTCATACGGTGGAGTAGATTATTCAGCTGTTTATAATTTTGATTACTATTATAATAATTATACTGATTTAAGATATGCTTTTGGTAATGACTGGTACAAATTAATTCAGCATTTTGCAACAAGCGGAATTAATGAAGGACGTCAGGCTAATAGTAGATTTAATTATAATTATTACAGAAATAAGTATGATGATTTAAGAGCTGCATTTGGTAATAATGTAAAAGCCTATTATACACATTATATGTATAATGGTCAGTATGAAGGCAGAAAAGCTGCAGCAGATATGACAGGATGGCAGAATATTAATGGAAGATATTATTATTACAATGATATGGGTGATATTCGTTCATGGACTGGAATTGACGTATCAAGACATCAGGGAACAATCAACTGGGATGCAGTTAAAGGTGATGGAATTGATTTTGCCATAATAAGAGTTGGATATGGCGATAATGATGCAGATCAGGATGATGTAACAGCAGCAAAAAATATTTCAGAATGTGAGAGACTTGGAATTCCTTATGGAGTATATCTCTATTCATACGCAACATCAGATGACCATCTTCAAAGTGAGATAGATCATATGTTGCGACTGGTATCAGGTCATAATCCTACAATGGGTGTATATCTTGATATGGAAGATGACTGTATGCCAAAAGATCCTACGACTCTTAATGGATGGGCATATGCTTATCTTGAACAGATTACAAGAGCAGGATATATAGCGGGTATATATGCTAATAGTTACTGGTTTAACACATACCTTACAGATGGACGTCTTGACAGCTATGATAAGTGGGTAGCTGAATGGAGAATTGATGGATGTTCATATACTAAAAAGTATAAAATGTGGCAGTATACAAGCGATGGAAGTGTCGCAGGTATTAGCGGTAGAGTAGATATGAATGCATATCTTTTGGATTAATTTGAGAATGTAGAATATATTAGATTCCTCAGAAGATGATTGTTGGCATCTTCTGGGGAATTTTTTGCTATTTGTTAATATTAATAGATACAATGAAATAAATAAAGTTATATATATAGATGAATAAAAAGAACAAAATAAAGAATAAAAATAAAAAAACAGGGAAACTAAAATTATGAAAATTACAGCGGTTTTTGAAGAAAAAATAACTAAAAAAATATTCTAAAACAAGCAGAACTGACAGTTTGAAAATACCTTGTATTTACTAAAAATAAGAAACTCAAAAAATGCCCGAAACCCTAGGAACTAAGCGAGTTTAGACGGTTTCCATATAGCACTTAATTCCTATGAAAAAGCACTTGTTAAAGGTGATATTATGATGTTACAATGAATGAGTGATAATATGAGAAAAATATAAGCGACAACAACTATGGAGGGCAGAGGAAAAATGAAAAAGAAACTAATAACGGCAGTTTTATCTGTTATAGCAGCACTTTTCGTATTTATATGTATCACAGATGTAATTAATGAAGATGTATATGCTGATGGCAGCTGGTGGAACAATGGTTCAGAGTGGTGTCTGAACATGATTACACAGCAGATCTATGGCGATTCATCAGATGGTACATATAGCAGAGTCGCAGATGAAGTGTTTAAGATAACTGATAACACCGTACAGGATGAAACATCTACGGATGGTAAGAAAAAAACAGCAGTATTAAGTGAACATATCGAGAAGAAAGAAGATAATAATGTTACGAAGAATGACAGTGACGATGTTTTGAACCTTATAAAAGCACCACTGTCAGAGTTTGATACAACAACACCTTCAATAGGCGATGTAAAGGCGATTGTTGTTGAAGTTGAATTTCCAGACCTTGGATATTCAGATGACTGTCTGCAGGCAGACGAACTTAAAGAAGCGATATTTGGTGAAGAAGACAGAGCTTCAACATTTTATCCATTAGAAAGTGTTAGTACATATTATAAAAGGGCATCGTATGGTAATATGAGCATTGACGGAGATGTATATACATATACAGCGAAGAATCCTCGTAATTATTATAGTGAAGGTAAAGAATATGAGACACTTGTTATGGAAACATTGCAGGAACTTGATGAACAGATAGATTATTCTGATTATGACAGTAACAAAGATGGATATATTGATTGTATATCTTTTAATGTGCCGATTAATGGAACTTCAGACGATGATTTTTGGTATGGATGTCAGGCAACATGGTATATCAATCCAGAATTCAGTGTTGATGGAATAAGTCTAAAAGGATATGTAATCAATGATGAGCAGCCTTTAAGAGACGATATGAAGACATATAATGCGACACTTTGTCATGAGATAGGACATCTTATGGGGCTTCCGGATTATTATAAGTATAATACACCAGATGATTGGGAAGGTCTTAATGGAGAAGCAGGATATGAGAGAATGGATGATTCATGGGGCGATTTTGGAGCATTTTCAAAGTTGATGTTAGGATGGTTTAGGCAATCTGATGTTAGTATATGTGATTTATCACAGGAATCATCAACATATATTCTTAGGACAACAAGCAGTGAACAGGGCGGCAATATGATTATTGTTCCGGTAGGAGAACTTGATGAAAATTATTTTTCTGAATATTTTGTAATCGAGTATATAACACCAGAGAACAATAATTATGGAATATTTGATGATGGTGGTATAAGAGTTTTCCATGTTGATGCAGAAGCTATTACTGATGAAGATAATGAGAAGAAGTCATTTAAGTATAATAATTTTTCTAAGTATTATGATACAACAGATAAGGGCATAAGAGTAATAAGCCTTGTTAATGACAATAATGGATTCTATACATCAGGTTCAATAGTAGAGTTTGGAACAGATAATTTTGGAATGTATGATGAGAATGGACATCCAACGGTTGAACCGGGTTTTAAGATAGATATTGGAGAACTTGTTAATGGGCAGTATACAGTTACAATAACTACTAATTAATAATAAACATTGTGTAAAAATGATAAAGTTTATAGAAAGATAATTTGATTTAGGCGATAAAAGTTCGATACCTTCTGTATAAAATGTACAGGAGGTATTTTTTTATGTGGAAAAATTGGAAAAAGTATATAATTACGACAGCATTAACAGGAGTGTTCATGATAGCATATATGAAAACTGATGTCTATGCAGAAGATATTATTGTTGAAATTCCGGATACAAACATATATGAAGATAATCTTATAGATGTAGAGCAATATTCAGAGTATGGTTTTGTATATAGTAATGCGTCATTTAATGCAGTTAATCAGATTAATAATTATAAGAATGATTATGGTTATACAGATCTTTCAAAGAGAAGTAATAGTGCGGCAAGACAGCAGCTTTATATTGCAATTGAAGCGGTGTGTGATGCTTATGCAGTCAGCAGTAGAAGTCTTAGCGATATGACAACTTATGGTGGATATATAGTTGGTAAAGTTAATTTTAAAGCACTTGGACTTACAACTGAGGAAGCGATAGAGACTTATGTTGTATATAAATATGATAATCCAGAATATTTTTGGTTAGATGGATATGTAGCCTATGATTCAGCAGGTAATCTGTACGTAACATCAGATGCAGAATATGCGTCTTATGATGTAAGGAGAGGGTATGAGAATCTTGTTAATAATAAGATTAAGGAATATGTGAATGTAGCTTCTGTTAAGACATCTGATTATGATAAGGTTAAAGCAGTTCATGATTATATAATTAATAAAGTTGATTATGCTTATGATAAAGATGGTAATCCACTAACAACTAATTTTGCACATAATATACTTGGTGTATTTGATGAGAGTAATGCAGGTGCAGTATGTGAAAGTTATGCTAAGGCATTTTCGGTTGTACTTAATGCAATGGATATTGATAATGTATATGTTGTTGGTGTGGCAGCAGGAGGTGGTCATGCATGGAATCTTGCAAAAATGGATGATGGTGCCTACTATAATTTTGATGTTACATGGGATGATGGCAAGACACTTGGACCATTTTATAGTTATTTTGCAAGAGGAGAAGGTTTTTTAGTAAGTCATACACCTAATACTCCTGCTAATACAGGCGTTATGTTTATGTACGATGTTCCATCAGCACCAGCGAATGATTTTGATCCTTCCAGTATAGTAGAACGACCATCAGAAGAAGAGACAACAGATAGTAGTAGTGGTGGTAATAGTGGAATAGGTGACAGCAGTCAGATAAGCAAAGTAGTAAAGACTATTATACCATCTGATGCCAGTTACATAGATCTTGTTACAATCCCTGGAGCTTATGTTCAGGGGCATACAGCGAATGTTGGATGGGGAGATGAGGCAGATATATGCGGAGTATCAGGATATGAACTTCAGGCTATAAGATGTATTCCAAAAGATGCGAATAACAATGTATATTACAGATGTTATGTTGATGGATATGGATGGCTTGCATGGGCTAAGAATGGTGAGATTAGTGGAACAGTAGGGCTTAGCAAAAAAATAGACAAGATTCAGTATATCGTAACAAAGAATGAACAGGCACCTGATATGGCATCTGATGTTATATTTAAGAATGTAACGAGGGCAGCATTATATAAGAGTCATGTTCAGGATCATGGCGATATGGGATATTGTATACCGGGAACATTATCAGGAACAACAGGCGAGTCAAGAAGAATAGAAGGATTTTATATTGAATCAAAAGTAGAAGGACTTGGATTTCACATGAAGGGACATATTCAGATTAATGGAGACGTATCTTCTGATAATGGATATATAGGAACAAAGGGTGAAAGTAAACGTCTTGAAGCACTTACAATTACACTTACCGGCAATAAGGCATCACAATATAATCTTTACTACAAGGGACATGTTCAAAATGATGGATGGAGTGATTATAAAAAAGCCGGAGAAATGATGGGAACCAACCATCAGTCAAAGCGACTTGAAGGAATTATACTTATAATTGAGAATAAATCAACACAGAAACAGTAGAAAAGTGAATTGTAATTGTATATTTAAAATTTTATAAGAAAAGTTTTTTGTAGCGGAATACGTTTTTAGAAATTATTAAATGGATCACAAAAGGTCTGTAAACATAGAGTTTAATCGATAAGAAACTGATGATTAAATTTCAAGTTTACAGACCTTTTGGATTATATATTGTAAAAAATAATGGTATAGGCTGTTACATTATATATTTTGAACCAACGATAATGTTTGCAGCTTCTTTGTTAACTTTCATAGTTATCTCAGTTTGATTGCCTGCAAATTCGCCATCAATAACCCAAGGGATTGCTTCATCAGATGTAATCTTAAGTTCGTTAGTTTTAAAATATAAAAGTTTGTCCATTCTGTCAGGTTTTTGATTGAGTAAAGAAGCAAGAATGGATTGTAATTCAATTGCATTACGGGGAACACGTATGAAAGTTCCTTCAAAAAGTCCATCATTAAGTTTGACACCTTTACCAACAATGCCTTTAAAGCCACCGACAGATTTTGTATTGGTAAACATACCGAATATGAAGTCATCTTCGACAGTTTCGCCATTATATTCAAGCTTAAGATGCTTGGCTTTTATATTGCCAACCTGTTTTACACCTTCAAGAATATAAGCCTGATGACCAAGCATATTCTTAAGAGTCTGTGATGTGGCATAAGACACTTCTGTAAAAGCACCAAAAGCTGCTACATAATTAAAATAACGTTCATTAAAACTTCCTATATCACATAAGAAAGTTTTTCCGGCAATGATAGTTTCGGCTGCGTTTTGCATATCTTTTGGAATACCAAGGCTATGTGCAAAATCATTAGTTGAACCACTTGGTATATAACCTATAAGTGGTCTGTTCTCAGGTTTGTAATTCATAAGTCCGGCAATTGTCTCATTTAATGTACCATCACCACCACTGCAGACGATGATATCGTATAGCCCTTCACTGTTTTTTACAAGTTCATAAGCATCTAGACGAGCCTGCGTTGGATGAACAACCATCTCATAGTCATTAGCCTGAAAGAGGTTAAGAATATCGAGCAGACGGTTTTTGATCTGAGCTTTACCTGAATGTGGATTGAAAACAAATAGAAGTTTTTTCATTTGATTGCTCCCCTTTTCTCTATCTATTTTTAAAATTCTGATAAGATATCATAGCTCAATACTGTTAAATTTGCAACAAATTTTTTAAAATATATTGATTAAAAAACTTGAAAAACTTGTATAAAATCGTAAAATAAGTATTTAATCTTGTCATTTGTAATTCATTCGGCTATAATGTAACGTGGCATTAGATAGAGAAAGGATAAATGTAAGGAGAGAGAAAATGCAGACATTTATAAGTGTGGAAACAGTAAGGTTTCATTTAGAGGATAAGAATAAGCTTATAGTACAGTATGTGTACAGGGGAGACGAACCAGAAGCCAATAAGCTTAGAATATTCTTAGATGATAATGAACTTACTTATGAAGTGCAGGAATATAGCGGAATTGACGTAAGCCAGAGATATGCCAGATATGCAATTGGTATAAGTAAGGAATATTATGCACTTGTTACACTTCCAAAAAATTATACAGATTATAAGAAGTTTACTTTAAAGATTGATAATTCCACTTCAATGATAAAAATAGGCGAGTTAAAAATTAGTGATATTATTAAGAAACAAGATTCAGTTGATTATTGTATTGATAATATTGCAATTAATGATAAAAATGAGATTGATATACGTGGATGGTATATATCAAAGATGCCTGCAGATATACAGATATGCGATGAGAATGGGAATAAAATTGATGTAGATATAAAATATTCATACAGAAATGATGTTACTCAGGCATATAAAGAGACAAGTCTTGAAGAAAAATACGGATTTGAGATTAAGACAGCACCATTTACTGGCAAAACTCTTATGATAATGATACAGTGTGGAGATGACTGCACAAAGAAAAACTTTACAATTAAAGAGATAAAGAATTTTTCTAATTCAGGAAAAATAAATATTAGGCATAATGCTTCAAAAGCATACAGATATATGAAACACCATGGAATGAAGAGAACTTTGAAAAAAGTATATGCAAAAGTATTTAAAGTAAATTTGAACGATTATACAAAGTTTGTAAAGAAGCATCAGCCATCACAGGCAGAGATAGACAGACAAAGACAGACAAAATTTGAATATGAGCCAGTGTTTAGTATTATAATACCGTTATATAAGACTAATAAGAAGTTTTTGGCAGAATTACTTGAATCGTTAATTTCACAGACATATGGCAGATTTGAAATATGTCTTTCTGACGGAAGTGGTGACAAGACTATTCTAAAAGATATACTTGAACAGTATAAGCAGAAAGATTCAAGAATAAAGTATAGTCAGCTTGATAAAGCAGCACAGATATCAGAAAATACGAATAATGCATTGAAATTAGCTACAGGTGATTATATTGTATTATGTGATCATGATGATCTTGTTCCGGAATATGCTCTTTATGAATGTGCAAAAGCAATTAATGAGAATAGGAATATTGATATTTTGTATTCAGATGAAGATAAGATAGATATGGAAGGAAAAAAATATTTTGAACCTCATTTTAAACCGGATTTTAATATAGATCTTTTAAGAAGTGTTAATTATATATGTCATCTTTTTGTAGCAAAAAAGACGATTGTTGATAAAATAGGTGGATTTAGAAGTGAATTTGATGGTGCTCAGGATTATGATTTCATATTCAGATGCAGTGAGCAGGCAGAATGTATATATCATATTCCAAAAGTATTATATCATTGGAGAGCTCATATTGATTCAACAGCTGAGAATCCTGAGAGTAAGTTATATGCTTTTGATGCTGGAAGACGTGCAATTGCAGCACATCTTGAGAGAATAGGTATAAAAGGTCATGTAACAGATGGCGCATTTTATGGTATATATAGAACACATTATGATATTATAGGAGAACCAAAGATATCAATAGTTATTCCTAATAAAGATCATATAGAAGATTTATATAAATGTATGAATTCGATAATAACAAAGTCTTCATATAAGAATTATGAATTTGTTATTGTTGAAAATAATAGTACAGAGAAAGAAACATTTGAATTTTATGAAAAAATTCAAAAAGAGTATGATAATGTAAAGGTTCTATATTGGAAAGATGAATTTAATTATTCTGCAATTAATAATTTTGGTGTGAAGGAAGCAGATGGAGAATATATTCTCTTACTTAATAATGATACAGAGATAATTAATGACGATTGCTTATCTGATATGCTCTCTATATGTCAGAGAGAGGAAGTAGGAATTGTAGGAGCAAGACTTTATTATCCGGATGATACTATTCAGCATGCAGGTGTTGTTATAGGATTTGGTGGAATTGCAGGTCATACATTCATTGGACAGCCAAGATTTGAACCTGGATATTTTGCAAGAGCTATGTGTACACAGGATTATAGCGCAGTTACAGCAGCATGTATGATGACTAAGAAGAGTGTATTTGAAGAAGTAGGTGGGCTTACTGAAGAATTCAAAGTAGCATTTAATGATATTGATTATTGTATGAAAGTAAGAAAATTAGGTAAGCTTGTAGTATATGATGCATTTGCTGAATTATATCATTATGAATCCAAATCAAGAGGACTTGAGGATACACCGGAGAAAGTAGCACGATTTAATAGTGAGATTGAAAGATTTAGAGACAGATGGGAAGACATACTTGAAAAAGGAGATCCATATTACAATCCTAATCTGACACTTGATAAATCAGATTTTTCACTAAGAGAATATTAAGACGGAGATTGAATATGAAAGTAACAGTAGTAATACCAAATTACAATGGAAAGCATTTTCTAAAAGCATGCCTTGATTCACTTGCAGCACAGAGATATAGGGACTTTGAGACACTTATAGTTGATAACGCATCAAGTGATGGAAGTATTCAATTCATTGAAGAAAACTATAAAAATGTGACACTTATGAAGATGGATAAAAACTATGGATTTTGTGGCGGTGTCAATATAGGGATTAAAGCTGCAAATACAGAATATGTCCTGCTTCTTAATAATGATACAGAAGTAGATGAGAACTTCGTAGAATATATGGTAAAAGCAATTGAGAAGTCAGATAAGATATTCTCTGTAAGCAGCCGTATGGTTAATTTCTATAAAAGAGATATTATGGATGATGCTGGTGATAGTTACAATCTGCTTGGATGGGGAGCACAAAGAGGTGTAGGACAGCCAAACAGACGATATGACAGAGCATGCAAAGTATTCTCTGCATGTGGTGGAGCAGCCATTTATAGAAAGTCAGTATTTGAAGAGATGGGATATTTTGATGAGAATCATTTTGCATATCTTGAAGATATAGATGTTGGATATAGAGCCAAGACGAGAGGATATATTAACACTTATGAACCAAAAGCCATAGTATATCATGTTGGAAGTGGAACAACAGGTTCTAAATATAACAGCTTCAAAGTAAGAATGGCAGCACGTAATAATGTATATGTTATATACAAGAATATGCCATTATTACAGTTACTTGTTAATCTGCCATTCTTAGTGCTTGGATATATAATAAAGATAGCATTTTTTGCAAGAAAAGGTTTTGCAAAGGAATATTTTTCAGGACTTTTTGAAGGAATAAAGACAGCACATAAGTTGAAAAAGCAAAAATTCAGATGGAAAAATATAGGAAGCTATATTATAATTGAGTTTGAACTTTTAATAAATACAGTGATTTATTTTGTGGATTATGTAAGAAGGAGAATAAAATAATGAAAAAAATATTAGTAACAGGATGTAATGGACAGCTTGGACGTGCAATTAACAGAGAATACGAAGGAAGTACAGAATATGAGATATACAATACAGATGTTGCAGATCTTGATATTACAGATGTAGATAAAGTTATTGCACTTGTAGATGAAGTAAAACCTTATGCAATAGTTAACTGTGCAGCACATACAGCAGTTGATCTTTGTGAAAGCCAGTGGGATGCAGCATATAAGATTAATGCATTAGGACCACGTAATCTTGCAATCGCAGCAAAAAGAGTCGGAGCAAAACTTGTACATGTATCAACTGATTATGTATTTGCAGGTGATGATCCTACACCAAGAACAGAGTTTGATGCACCTAACCCACAGAGCGCATATGGTAAGACTAAGTTAGAGGGTGAGAATTTCGTAAAAGCATTTGCAGACAAATATTTTATCGTAAGAACTGCATGGTTATATGGTGAAGGCAAAAACTTTGTAAAGACTATGTTACGTCTTGCAGAGACTAATGATACAGTAAGAGTAGTAAGTGATCAGATTGGTTCACCTACAAGTGCAAAAGAACTTGCAAAAGCGATAGCTGTTCTTATACCTACAGAGAATTATGGTATATTCCATGGAACATGTGAAGGATTATGCAGTTGGGCAGATTTTGCTAAGAAGATATTCGAGATGAAAGGTCTTGCTACTAAAGTTGATTATATTAAGACAGAAGAATATCCAACACCAGCTAAAAGACCAGCATATTCAGTTCTTGATAATTATATGTTCAGACTTACAACTAATCATACATTTGCACAGTGGGAAGATGCACTTGCTGAATATATGAAGACATTATAAGATACAGTAAGTGAGTGCCAAGATTAGCTTATGGAATGTTCTAAGTATTGCATATACTAGTTAAGAGATAATATATAGAATCTAAGTTTATAAACTAAAAAAGAAACTTTAAAAGGAAATCTGGTTTTCGGATTTCCTTTTAATTATAATAAAATTGCGCAAATAGAGCAAATGTTAAGAAAATATTAAGAAAATGTTAGATTTATGATAGTTGATTATATTATCAGTTTAGGGTATTATACTTTTCAGAAGTTAAAAATCGCCATATAAATGGCAATACTATTAATGTTGCAGAAGGGAAGCTGCATCAAATAAAAATGACAGGGTGAGAAAAAGTGATAAAAGATAATCAAAAACATTTTAACAGAGCGCATGTAGTAATAGATGCACTGGTTATTATATTATCATACATTTTAGCGTGGCATCTTAAGTTTAGCTTTGGAAAAGGAACAACGTTCTCATTAGAGATGTATATGAATGTATGCTTTTTAATAATACCATTGTATCTGCTTTTATATTATGTATGTAATCTGTATACATCAAAGAGAATTGGTGGAAGGAAGATAGAAGCATTTAATATAGTTAAAGCTAACGTGATTGGTATATCAATCATACTTGCAGCATTATATATATTCCACCAGCCACATTTTTCACGAGAAATGTTATTTATGTTCTTCGTGATTAATATATGTATAGAAGTTGTTGTAAGAAATCTTATAAGAATAGCTCTTAGAAGTATGAGAAAGAATGGATTCAACCTTAAGCATATAATTTTGGTTGGATATAGCAGAGCAGCAGAACAATATATAGACAGAATAAGAAGTAATCCGCAGTGGGGATATGTAATAAGAGGAATACTAGATGATAATGTAGCACAAGGAACTACTTATAAAGGTGTAAAAGTAATAGGAGATATAGATAATCTTAATATTATTCTTCCTGAGAACAAACTTGATGAGATTGCTATTACACTTGGTCTTAGTGAATATGCAAAACTTGAGAAGATAGTGAACTTATGTGAAAAATCAGGTGTGCATACAAAGTTTATTCCAGATTATAACAAAGTTATTCCAACAATTCCATATATGGAAGATTTACAGGGACTTCCTGTAATTAATATAAGACATGTACCACTTACAGATCCATTAAATAGTATTATAAAGAGAACTTTTGATATAGTGGGTTCGCTGTTATGTATAGTTATATTCTCTCCAATAATGCTTGTTACAGCACTACTTGTAAAATTCACATCAAAAGGACCGATAATATATTGTCAGGAAAGAGTAGGATTGCATAATAGAGAATTTGAGATGTATAAGTTCAGATCAATGGCAGTCCAAAAACCTAGTGAAGAGAAGAAAGCATGGACTGTAAAAGATGATCCTAGAGTAACATGGATTGGTAAGATAATAAGAAGAACAAGTATTGATGAGTTACCACAGCTTTTCAATGTTTTAAAAGGAGATATGTCACTTATAGGTCCAAGACCAGAGAGACCATTCTATGTTGAAAAGTTTAAAGAAGAGATTCCAAGATATATGATTAAGCATCAGGTAAGACCAGGAATGACCGGTTGGGCGCAGGTTAATGGCCTAAGAGGCAATACATCAATTAAAAAACGTATTGAATTTGATTTGTACTATATAGAAAACTGGACTTTCGGATTTGATATAAGAATTTTATTCCTGACAGTATTTAAAGGTTTTGTTAATAAAAATGCATATTAAGGAGAAAAAACATAATGGGAAATGATAGAGATAATACAAGAAGTGGACAGGGAAGAAGTTCAGACAGACAGAGACAGCAAAGACAACAGAGCAGATCATATTCCCAGTCAGGAGAAAGAACATCAAATAGCAGAAGAACAAGAAATGAGTATGATGATGATTACAGTTATAGAGAATCAAATAGAAGAGTAAATAGGGAAGACGAACGTCAAAGTACAGGAAGACGAAGAGTATCAGAAGATGAACGTCAAAGCACAGGAAGACGAAGAGTATCAGAAGATGAACGTCAAAGCACAGGAAGACGAAGAGTATCAGAAGATGAACGTCAAAGTACAGGAAGACGAAGAGTATCAGAAGACGAACGTCAAAGTACAGGAAGACGAAGAGTATCGGAAGACGAACGTCAAAGCACAGGAAGACAAACAGCTACTCAGCGAAATACTAAAAATGGTCAGGCAAGACCAAAGATGACTAAGAAACAGATGCAAAAAAAACGTGCGAAGAAGAGAAAAAGAAAGATTATAGCATTTGTATTTGAACTTCTTTTGCTATGTATAATAGTTGTATTTGGATATAGTGTGTCAAAACTTCAAAAGATTAATTATAATCCAATTGATGAGAAGAATATTCTTATTAATGATGTAAAGTCTGATGAGATAAAAGGATATACTAATATTGCATTATTTGGAGTAGATGCCAGAGATACAACAGCTAAGTCACTTATAAAAGATGCACATAGTGATGCGATAATAATTGCAAGTATTAATAATAAGACAAAAGATGTAAAACTTATATCAGTATATCGAGATACATGTCTTTTAAGTACGGTTCCATCATCATCAGGCAGTGACATATATAGAAAAGCTACAGAGACATATTATTTTGGAGGACCGGAAGCTGCTATAAATATGCTTAATACTAATCTGGATATGGATATAACAGATTATGTTACAGTTAACTTTGAAGCACTTATTGAGACTATTGATCTTCTTGGCGGTATTGATCTTGAGATTGATGATAATGAGCAGTTCTACATTAATGGATATATGACAGAGACATGTGAGATTACAGGACGACCATACGAAGAACTTACAGAAGTAGGTAATGTTCATCTTACAGGACTTCAGGCAACTGCATTTTGTAGAATCAGATATGGTGGCGGTGATGATTACAAGAGAACAGAGAGACAAAGAGAAGTACTAAGTCTTATGTTTGAAAAAGCTAAGAAGATGGATGTTATTAAGCTTAACAATATCATAGATAAAGTGTTCCCTATGATATCAACAAGTCTTTCATCTTCAGAGTTAATATCTATGGCAAGTAGTGTTATGAGTTATAATCTTGTAGATACAACAGGTTTCCCATTTGATAAGAAGACAAAGACAATATCAGAGGGTGACTGTGTATTTGCAGTATCACTTGAATCTAATGTAGAAAAACTACATGAATACATGTTTGGAGATACAGATTATAAAGTATCTGATACAGTAAATAATATAAGCAATGTTCTTATTAATAAAACGGGATTTTATCCGGAAGAGACAACAACAGGTCAATAAAATATATTATATACAAAAAACAGGCAGAAATTTTTCTGCCTGTTTTTTGCAAATGTGTACTGTACTTAAGCGAAACTCATATATAGTTTTTTGAGATTGCAAGAGCATAAATAGCATCAACAAAAACCCGCTTTCGCTAAGTGTCCATCGTAACGGTACTAAGTTTGTTAGAAGCCATTGCCTTCTAACGCACTAAGTGCCGACGATTACCACATTGTTTTCTTTTGATGCTATTTATGCTCTTGCAATTCAATTTACGTTTCGATGAGTTTCGCAGCTATGTTTTCGCATAATATATACATTTGCATATATCTATGTGAGATGCTAAAAATCTACAAATTTATAAAAGCAGACCACTTGAAACATGTAACAATAATATGTTGCATAATTGTATATCATAAGCCAATAATCCATTTAAAAATCTCTGAAAAACGTATATTAGCAACGCCCGGATTAA
>SAMEA104315435__coassemble_613_pt1 | contig 28295 bp, 17 predicted proteins | sample SAMEA104315435__metabat2_low_PE_020 | metagenome-assembled genome bin SAMEA104315435 (sample SAMEA104315435) | gut metagenome | biome: Monkey gut; feature: monkey-associated habitat; material: faeces | place: China | collected 2013
TATATGGCACAGGCACTGTTAGATACCGTGCTTGGCAGGTTAGCAGACAAAGAAAATGGTACCCCAGCATATGAAGTATTAGAGACATATAAGGGTAAAGATCTTGAATATAAAGAATATGAGCCATTATTTGAATGTGCAGGCGAAGCAGCAAAAAAACAGAATAAGAAAGCTCATTTCGTAACATGTGACGGATATGTTACAATGTCAGATGGTACTGGTATCGTTCATATCGCTCCTGCTTTTGGTGAAGACGATTCACGAGTTGGTAAGAATTATGATCTTCCATTCGTACAGTTCGTTGATGGTAAAGGTGAACTTACTAAAGAGACACCTTATGCAGGTGTATTTGTTAAAAAAGCAGATCCACTTGTACTTAAAGATCTTGATGCAGAAGGTAAGTTATTCGATGCACCTAAATTTGAACATGAATATCCACATTGTTGGAGATGTGATACACCTCTTATCTACTATGCAAGAGAATCATGGTACATCCGTGAGACAGCAGTTAAGGAAGATTTAATCCGTAATAATAATACAGTTAATTGGATTCCTGAATCAATTGGTAAAGGTCGTTTTGGTAACTGGCTTGAGAATATTCAGGACTGGGCAATCTCAAGAAACCGTTACTGGGGTACTCCACTTAACATCTGGGAATGTGAAGGCTGTGGACATCAGGAATGTATCGGAAGCCGTGCAGAACTTGAAGAGAAGAGTAATAACAAGGAAGCTTTAACAGTAGAACTTCATAGACCATATATTGATGAGATTACATGCAAGTGTCCAAAATGTGGTAAGACAATGAGAAGAGTTCCTGAAGTTCTTGACTGCTGGTTCGATTCAGGTGCAATGCCATTTGCACAGCATCATTATCCTTTTGAGAACAAAGAAGTATTTGAAAAACAGTTCCCGGCACAGTTTATCTCAGAAGCAGTTGACCAGACTCGTGGATGGTTCCATTCATTACTTGCAGAATCAACACTTCTATTTAACAAAGCACCTTATGAGAATGTAATTGTACTTGGACATGTTCAGGATGAGAATGGACAGAAGATGTCTAAGTCAAAAGGTAATGCAGTAGATCCTTTTGATGCATTAAAAGAACATGGTGCAGATGCAATCAGATGGTATTTCTATGAGAATAGTGCTCCATGGCTTCCTAACAGATTCCATGACAAAGCTGTAAAAGAAGGACAGCGTAAATTTATGGGAACAATTTGGAATACTTATGCATTTTATGTTCTATATGCTAATATAGATGAATTTGATCCTACTAAATACGAACTTGACTATGATAAACTTCCAGGAATGGATAAATGGATTCTCTCTAAATTGAATACTCTTGTAAAAACTGTAGATAATAATCTTGCTAACTATAAGATTACAGAGACAGCAAGAGTACTTGAAGATTTTGTTGATGAACTCAGTAACTGGTATGTAAGAAGAAGCCGTGAACGTTTCTGGGCAAAAGGAATGGAGCAGGATAAGATTAATGCTTATATGACACTTTATACAACACTTGTTACATTATGCAAGACAACAGCTCCTATGATTCCATTTATGACAGAAGACATCTATCAGAATCTTGTAAGAAGTGTAGACAAAGATGCACCAGAAAGTATTCATCTGTGTGATTTCCCTGTAGCTAATGAAGCATGGATTGATACAGAACTTGAAGATTGCATGGAAAAAGTACTCAAAGTAGTAGTTATGGGCCGTGCATGTCGTAATGGTGCTAATATCAAGAACAGACAGCCAATCGGAACTATGTATATCAAAGCTCCTTGGGAACTTGATGAATTCTACAAAGAGATTATTGAAGATGAATTAAATGTAAAAGAAGTTGTATTCACAGATGATGTAAGAAACTTCACATCATACAGCTTCAAACCACAGCTTAAGACAGTTGGACCTAAGTTTGGTAAACAGCTTAATCAGATTCGTACAGCACTTACAGAACTTAATGGTAATGAAGCAATGGATGAGGTTAATGCAACAGGTGAACTTAAGTTAAGACTTGGTGAAGAAGAGATTGTTCTTCTTAAAGAAGATCTTTTAATAGATATGGCTCAGATGGAAGGCTATGTATCAGAAGGTGATAACGAAGTTACAGTTGTTCTTGATACTAATCTTACAGAAGAACTTATCGAAGAAGGATTCGTAAGAGAACTTATAAGTAAAATACAGACAATGCGAAAAGAAGCAGATTTTGAAGTAATGGATAAGATTACTGTATACAATGACAAGAATGATAAGATTGCACAGCTTTTTGAGAAAAATGCTGAAGTGATTAAGTCAGAAGTACTTGCAACCGATATACTCCATGAAGCTCCTAAGGGCTATGTAAAAGAATGGAATATTAATGGTGAAAACGTAGCCATAGGTGTAGAAAAGAATTAAGTAATTTTCGCAAATTCAATTAAGGGTATAATCAGATGGTTATACCCTTTATGTTTATGAAACAGAGGTATTTACAATGGCACTTATATTTTGCAAATGTCTACTGTTGATGATTTGGTAGAATTTAAGGGAGGTAAAGTTTTATGGCAGAAAAGAATGTTTTTGATAAGGAAGAATTCAAAAAGGACGTCTGTAATAATGTGAAGACACTTTTTAGACGTACAATTGATGAAGCCGATAAACAGCAGATATTCCAGGCTGTTGCATATTCGGTTAAGGATTATGTAATTGATGAATGGATTGAGACACAGAAAGCATTTGAAGAGCAAAAATGCAAAAAAGTACTTTATATGTCAATGGAATTTTTGATGGGAAGAGCATTAGGCAATACAATGATTAACCTTACCTATTATGACAAGATGAAAGAAGCTCTTGATGAACTCGGACTTGATATTAATGTTATCGAGGATGAAGAACCAGATCCAGCCCTTGGTAATGGTGGTCTTGGAAGACTTGCAGCATGTTTTCTTGATTCATTATCAACGCTTGGATATGGAGCTTACGGTTGTGGAATAAGATACAAATATGGTATGTTTGCACAGAAGATAGAAGATGGATATCAGGTAGAAGTACCGGATAACTGGCTTGTTCATGGTAACCCATTCGAGATGAAACGTCCGGAGTATGCAACAGAAGTAAAATTCGGCGGATATGTAAGATGTTATAGAGATGACACAGGAAGAGACAGATATGTTCAGGAGAATTATCAGTCAGTAATAGCAATCCCTTATGATATTCCGGTAGTAGGTTATGGCAACCATGTAGTTAATACACTTAGAATATGGGATGCAGAACCAATGCAGAAGTTCAATCTGGCTTCTTTTGACAGAGGTGATTACAAAAAAGCAGTAGAAGAAGAGAACCTTGCTAAGAATATAGTAGAAGTATTATATCCTAATGATAATCACTATGCCGGTAAAGAATTAAGATTAAAACAGCAATATTTCTTCATATCAGCCAGTGTACAGCTTGCAGTCAAAAAGTTTTTTGCAAATAATAATAATCTTAAGGAATTTCCGGATGCTTATACATTCCAGCTAAATGATACTCATCCAACAGTTGCAGTTGCAGAACTTATGAGAGTACTTCTTGATGATTATGGACTCGAATGGGATGATGCATGGGATATAACACACAGAACATGTGCATATACTAATCATACAATAATGGCAGAAGCACTTGAAAAATGGCCAATTGACTTATTCTCAAGACTATTGCCAAGAATCTACCAGATTGTTGAAGAGATTAACAGAAGATTCGTATGTGAGGTAGCTGAGAGATATCCTGGCAATGAAGAGAAGATTAGAAAGATGGCAATTCTATATGACGGTCAGGTAAGAATGGCTAATATGGCAATTGTTGCCGGATATTCAGTCAATGGTGTTGCAAGACTTCATACAGAGATTCTTAAAAAACAGGAACTTAAAGATTTCTATGAGATGATGCCAGAAAAATTCAATAATAAGACTAATGGTATTACACAAAGAAGATTCCTTCTTCATGCCAATCCACTCCTTGCTGATTGGATTACAACACTTATTGGCGATGGATGGATTACAGACTTATCAGAGATTGGTAAGTTAAAAGCATATGTTGACGATCCAGAGTGCCGTAAAGTATTTATGAATATCAAACATCAGAACAAAGTAAGACTTGCAAGATATATTAAAAAATATAACAATATTGATGTAGATCCTAACTCAATATTTGATGTACAGGTAAAACGTCTGCATGAATATAAAAGACAGCTTCTTAATATTTTGCATGTTATGTATCTGTATAATAAGGTTAAGGAAAATCCAAACATTGATATGGTTCCAAGAACATTCATATTTGGTGCAAAAGCAGCAGCAGGATATAAGAGAGCCAAACTTACAATTAAACTTATTAACAGTGTTGCAGATGTTATAAATAATGATCAGTCCATAGGCGGCAAGATAAAAGTTGTATTTATTGAGAATTACAGAGTATCTAATGCCGAGATAATATTTGCAGGAAGTGATGTAAGTGAACAGATCTCAACAGCCAGTAAGGAAGCTTCAGGAACAGGTAATATGAAGTTTATGCTTAATGGTGCGATTACACTTGGAACAATGGATGGTGCAAATGTTGAGATTGTAGAAGAAGTTGGAGCTGAGAATGCAGTTATATTCGGACTTAGTGCTGATGAAGTTATTAAGTATGAGAATGAAGGCGGTTATAATCCGATGGATATCTTTAACAATGATCAGGATATAAGAAAAGTATTAATGCAATTAATTAATGGAACTTATTCACCTGATGAACCAGAATTATTCAGAGATATCTATAATTCACTGCTTAATACTCAGAGTTCAGACAGAGCAGACACATACTTCATTCTTAAAGACTTCAGATCATATATTGATGCACAGAATAAGATTAATGATCTATATAAAGATAAAGACAGATGGAGTAAGATGGCAATGCTTAATACAGCATGTGCAGGTAAGTTCTCATCAGATAGAACAATACAGGAATATGTTGATGAAGTATGGCATCTTGATAAGATTAATATTAACAGATAATATACAAGATAAGCTTAGATTATTTACTAGTCTAAGCTTATTTTTTTGCTTTTTATTAAGAGTGCGGATAAAATCAGGGCGTTTTGTCAAGTGGGAGTCAAAACAGATAATAGAAATATACTATACATGTACTAAAAATATATATTCATATATATTAAACTAAAAAATATGATAAAAGCATATAGATAACAGGAATAGTATTAGAATAAAAGCATATAATTATATGATGTAGAATAAATATGAATGTATATTTTGCATTATGAATAATAGTAAAAGAGTCTGGAGAATATATTCTCTTAAGTATGAGGTGAGCAATATAATAAGAAAAAATCTATATAAGAAAATATTTTTTGGTACGTTATTAGCAGTATGTACATTGTTTTTGCCATATTTTTTTGTAACATTATATAATGATAGAGAAGAAAGCGATATTAATAAAGTCAAAGTTACAGACAGTAACATAATGATTGAAGTTGCAGATCTAAGTGACGATGGAAAAAAGAGCTGTATCGCAATAGATGAATATGTAAAAGGAGCACTTAGCTGTGAACTTAATAAGATAAGAGATGAATTTGAGATAAGTGATGAGACAGCTAAAGTTCTGGCAGTGATTATTCGTACACATGTATATAAAATAGAGGAAAATGTGGAAGAAAACATTATTACCGAAGAAAAATGTGGATATGAATATACATCAGATTATGATAAACAGGCTGATATGGCAGTTGATGCGACTGATAATATTATAATTGAATATAATGGTAAAGCAGTAGACTGTTTCTACTGTATGAGTTCTGGTGGAATGACAAGAGATGGAGCAACAGATTTGGAAGGAGAAGATTATGCATATCTAAAGAGCGTTACAGTAAAAGAAGATTATAATGCACCGGAATTTCTTACACTATGTTATTACAAAAATGATGAATTTAGAGAAATTATCAGCAAAGAATTTGAAATTACACTTAATGATAACTATACAGCAGCAGATTTTGATATAACAGATACATATAGTGCCGGATATATAAGAAATGTAATGATTAAGACAGCAGATACAGATGACAAAGCAATTATGAGTAATAAAGAGAGCGATAAGAGATATAAAACTGTAAGTGGAGAACAGTTTGCAAAAACATTTGATTTGCCATCACAATGTTTTTACATAGAAGACTTTAATGGTGGAATACGAATTGTATCAAAAGGCAGAGGACATGGATTTGGAATGAGCCTGTATGGAGCTGAGATGATGTCAAGAGATAATAAGACGTATGAAGAGATTATCAACTATTTCTATCAGTCAATAGTCTTTGTTACATTATAAAAAATTATAGTATCTTATATTATGATTTTTATTAAGATTATAGCGATTAAAAAGTATAAGAGATATTAGAATATACGAAGATTGTCAGACCTGAAAAGTATGACATATATTAAGATTATGGCGATTCATAAGCATATTAGTGACAAAAATTATATTATAAGTAGTATAACATTAGTATAAGGTGGGAACTCTATAATTACGAGAGGTGATTATAGTGAAGAATTTAAAAAAGAAAAGTGGAACAAGAGAAAAAGTGTTATCGGGTGTTGTCTCACTTGTACTTGCCGGGGTGATTGGAATTGGAGGAGTGACAGTCTATAACAGACAAAAAACAGGCGATAATAAGAATTATATTAATCTTAACGAAACTGATGAATATGCGAATAATACAGATGATAAGAGTAATAATAACAATATAAAAAAGGATACAGCAGATTCACTTATAGATGAAGGTGGCGATACAACAAGTCTAAAATCGCCAGATAGAACCGGTGATGCTGATGATGAGAAAAAAGAATTGGCAAAAGCAGGTGATAGTATAGCAGAAACTACAGATGGTACAGAATCAGACGACATATCAGATGATGAGCAGATAAAACAGGATATGGAGATTGCAGCAGTTGATAACAACAGTGCAGTTCCAATAAATCAGACGATAAGTTATACATTCCCGGAAGAAAAGACACTGTCATGGCCAGTTATAGGTAATATAGTTCTTGATTATAGTATGGATAAAACAGTATATTTTCCTACACTCAAAGTATATAAATGCAATCCGGCAGTTATTATATCAGCAGAACATGGAAGCAGTGTATGTGCAGCAGCTTCTGGAGTTGTTGAGAACATTGAGACACTAGATGAGACAGGAATAACAATGACAGTTAATATAGGAGATGGATATACAGTCAAATATGGACAGCTTAGTGAAGTTACAGCAGGTACCGGCGATGTTATAAGTAAAGGGCAGTCAATAGGAACAATAGCTACTCCAACCAAATATTATAAAATAGAAGGAGATAATCTGTACTTCCAGTTACTTAAAGATAATGAACCAGAAGATCCTGTAGTATATTTTGAATAGAATATGTAAGTTAAGGATATAAGTAATTACATTAATGTTTTATATAATATAAAATATGTAAAAGTAATGCTATGTGCATAATATGAGATATATAAGATGCATAGGACAACAGGAACAACTATTAAAAAAATGAGTATAATAAGGTATGGCATCTATATTATGATGTAGGGGGCAAAAGCCACGACTTTGATGCCTACGAATTGCTCCGTGCTATGCACTCCCACAATTCTCCCCCATATTCGCATATCATGGGATTGTCATCCCACTTTTATGCTCATATCGGGGCGGGTCCCAAGGTCTTTAACTCACATATGAGCAAGCTCATGTTAGCTTAGACCTTTTGACCCTGGCATCATATATTATATATGGCATTATGAAAAATAAGCAAATCCGGAATTTTACGACGCATAGCGTTCAATAACTAATCCCCCGGAAGCTTTTTTAATAAATCTCCAAATAAAATCATAAAAAGGGAAACGATAGAAATACCGTTTCCCTTTTTAAATGTGTCAAATTATATCAAAGAAACCTGATACCTATGCACCAGGTTTCCAATAGAGAATTTTTCCACCACTTTTGACAAATAGCCATTTTTCCTCAACTTTTAACAAATAGCCATTTTCCCCAAACTCTTGACAAAGAGCCAAAATAACTGACACTACTTAATATTGATAATCACAATGCGAATGATTGCAATTAAAAGCAAGTTGCTAAGTTTTAATGAACAAGTGGCATTAGAGCAACATATTTAAACATAAAAACAAAGTGACATACACTTCCGGCCATTACGAACAGGTGAAATATCTCATGTGTACCAAAATTCTTGTGAAGAGCATCAAAAACAGGTAATTTAAGAGCATATATGATACCACCAAGAGTATATATGATACCACCGGTAAGCAGCCATAAGAAAGCAGGACCTCTTAAAGCTTCAATTATCTGTGAAAAAGCAAGCACGCATATCCAGCCCATTGCTATATATAGTACAGATGATACCCATTTTGGACAGTTAACCCAGAACAACTTGAAGATAATTCCCATAATAGCTACACCCCATACGAGAGAAAGCAACATAAGTCCTGTTTTACCACCAAGTACGATAAGACATACAGGAGTATAAGATCCGGCAATCATTATGAAGATCATACAGTGATCAAGCTTCTTTAAGATCTGATTGGTCTTTTCGGAAAAATTAAAAGTATGATAAATTGTACTTGCTCCATATAGAAGAATCATACTTCCGATGAATATGGAAAGAGATACAAGATGAACAGTATCAGGTGCAGTTGCAGCTTTAATTAACAGTGGAGTTGCAGCGAATATTGCCATCAACATTCCGATAAAATGAGTAATTGCACTACCAGGTTCTTTAACTTTAAAATTCATAATATAGACCTCCTCAAATATTAATATTACAATATAAAAGCCAGATATGAAGATATTAAACTCATATCATAAAACACAAATAATTTGACATGTAGTATTAAATACTACATGTTGATATAGCTATATTACACCAATGATCAATAAAAATCAATATATTTAATAAAAAATTAAGACGTTTAATACATAGATTTGTTGACATAAGTTCTCAAATCTGTTATTCTAGCTACTGTGACTTTATATGGATTACTGATTTAGAACAAGGCTCTAAACTTTTAAAGTTTATGGAGCTATTTTTTTTGTAGGAAAACTTTGCATATGGTCAAAGGTGGGTTAGAGATTTACTAGTTATTATTAGTATAGTTTTTATAATAAAAAAAGAATAGAAAGGACATTTTAGATGGATACAATTAGATTTGATGAGTTAAATTTATCACCTCAGATATTAAGAGCAGTAACAGAGATGGGATTTGAGGAGGCCTCACCAATTCAGTCAAAAGCAATTCCTGTTGAACTTACAGGAAGAGATGTTATTGGACAGGCACAGACAGGTACAGGTAAGACAGCCGCATTTGGTATTCCACTTCTTGAGAAAATAGATCCTAAAGAAAAAAAATTACAGGCATTGGTTTTATGTCCAACAAGAGAGCTTGCCATTCAGGTAGCAGACGAATTCAGAAAATTATCAAAATTTATGCATGGAATTAAGATTCTTCCAATCTATGGTGGTCAGGATATCGTAAAACAGATTCGTTCACTTAAAGCCGGTACACAGATTGTTATCGGTACACCAGGTCGAGTAATGGATCATATGAGAAGAAAGACTGTTAAGTTTGATACAGTAAAGACAATTATTCTAGACGAAGCAGATGAGATGCTTAATATGGGATTTAGAGAAGACATAGAGACAATTCTTGAACAGATACCACAGGAAAGACAGACAATATTATTCTCAGCAACAATGCCAAAAGCAATACTTGAGATAGCAAGAAAATATCAGCATGATGCAGAGACAATAAAAGTAGTAAAAAAAGAACTTACAGTTCCAAAGATAGATCAGTTTTACTTTGAAGTAAAACAAAAGAATAAGGAAGAAGTTCTTTCAAGATTGCTTGATATATATGCACCAAAACTTTCACTTGTATTTTGTAATACAAAGAGAATGGTTGATGAACTTGTATCAGCACTTCAGGGACGTGGATATTTTGCAGAAGGTCTTCATGGAGATCTTAAGCAGTCACAAAGAGACAGAGTAATGAACAGTTTTAGAAATGGCAAAACAGAGATTCTTGTAGCAACAGACGTTGCAGCCAGAGGAATTGACGTTGATGATGTTGAAGCAGTTTTCAACTATGATTTGCCTCAGGATGAAGAATATTATGTACACAGAATAGGAAGAACAGGTCGTGCAGGCCGTACAGGTATGGCATTCTCATTCGTATATGGAAAAGAGATGTATAAGTTAAAAGATATTCAGCGTTATTGTAAGACAAAGATTAAACTTATGCCAGTTCCATCAATGGATGATGTAGCCAATACAAAGATAGAGAATATTTTTGAAAAAGTAAGTAATATAATTAAAGAAGAAGATTTATCAAAGATGATAGAATATATTCAGAATAAACTTGACGTTGAAGATTATACATCACTTGATCTTGCTGCTGCATTCTTAAAGATGGAATTAGGAGTCGATAATAGTGATTCTGATGTTGAAGAGAATGAAGACTTTGGAGATACAGGTGCAGAACCTGGAATGGTAAGATTATTCATTAACATTGGTAAGAAGCAGAATATACGCCCAGGAGACATTCTTGGAGCGATAGCCGGAGAATCAGGTATGCCAGGTAAGTTAGTTGGAAGTATAGATATGTATGATAAGTATACATTTGTTGAAGTTCCTGGAGAATATGCAAGAGACGTACTTAAAGCGATGAAGAATGTTAAGATAAAAGGTAAATCAGTTAATATAGAACCTGCTAATCATAAATAATTCTAAAAGTCAAATGTCTTTGTATGGATGCACGATATTTAAAAATATCGTGCATTTTTTGCTATGGAAAGAAAAAGCAGTTCTGATATAATTAAGGAAGTTCGAAGGGGAACGGTCTTAGATATATGGGGATATGTCTAAGGCATAATAGCTGATAGGGTAACAGCTATTGTAAATAATTAATAAGGGGTAGGCTGCAGCTTAGGCTGCAGTCTCGACATGAAGATGTTAACAAAGCCGATATAAAATATAAACAATCGGTATAAATAGTTAAAAGGGTACAATAAATATATAAATATAAGGAGAGATAAATATGATATCTATTAAGAATTTTTTTGACAATCCAAATGTAGAGCAAGTTGCAGGAATGGGAAATGTAAGAGTATATGAATACAAGAAAGATATGAGTGTTCATTCACCGGGCGAAGCGATGGCAGCATACTTTGCAGAGAAGATGAATCACAGAGTACGTCAGGTCCTTATCGAATTAAAAGGTGATTCATACATTCTTAGTGCAGGAGCAATGCAGTGGATGGCTGGTAATGTAACAGCAACTTCAGATGTAAAAGGTGTTGGAGATCTTTTCTCAAAAGCCATAAAAGGAAGGGTAACTAATGAATCAGCTGTAAAACCAAAATATTCAGGTAATGGTCTTTTAATGTTAGAGCCAACAACTAAGTATATACTTCTTGAGAATGTAGCTAACTGGAATGGTCTTGTTGTAGAAGATGGAATGTTCCTTGCAAGTGCAGCAACAGTTAATCATAATATTGTATCAAGAGCTAATTTCTCATCAGCAGTAGCAGGTGGTGAAGGATTATTTAACTTATGTATGAATGGTCAGGGTGTTGCAGTTCTTGAAAGTCCTGTACCAAGAGAAGAACTTATAGAGATTAATCTTGAAAATGATGAGATTAAGATTGACGGAAGCATGGCAGTATGTTGGTCACAGACACTTAACTTCACAGTTGAACGTTCAACTAAGAGTCTTATCGGTTCAGCAGTTTCAGGTGAAGGACTTGTTAATGTATATAGAGGAACAGGAAGAATTCTTATGGCACCTGTAAGATTTTAGTAAATAAAAACATATTAAGAGATACTTAGTAAGTAAATAAGATACAGATATAGATAGTTCAGACGTAATAGAATTAATAAATTGTAATATAAAACAAATAAGAAAAACAAACACTGACATACAACAATTTAAGATAGCATCAAAATATATAATCATAAATCATACATTGGCATACACATATCAATAGCTATATACAAAGCCAGAGTTTATACTCGTAATAATAAAGAATATAAACTCTGACTTGTTGATGTATATAGATGAAATATCTAATCACAAATAATCCAAAATATAAAAATATTGTATACACTAATTAATCTATTGTATAAAAAATAAAACTATGATAGAATAAAAATCAGATTTATTATAATAAGTATAAGTATAACATTTTTATCAAATCAGATTTAATAATTTAGTTAGTAAGAACATAATCAACACTAATGATAACTAGAAAAAGAAATCAATTCTTGTATCATACCAATTAAGAAAATTGAATACAAAAATGAGTATTCATGTAGGAGGAATAATTAATGAGATGTAGAAATTGCAATGCAGAAGTTGCACAAGGGTCATTATTCTGTACTAACTGTGGCAGTAGAATAAGTAATGAGCCAAGTAATCAGAATAAACAGGTACAATTTAACACGACTAATAATGGGGCTAATTTTAATAATATGCAGACAGATCCTTCATTTTATCAGGGGAATATGGGAGTTGAACCTCCTTTTAATAATAACAATCAGAATACTAATAAGAAAAAACCATTAAAGAAAGGCAAGATTATACTGGCAGTGATAGCATTATTAGCGATTATTGCAGCAGGTTTTGTAGGAACAAAAGCATATCTAAAAAAAGACAGGGTTATTAATCTTAATGATTATGTTGAGATTAAACTTGAAGGTAGTGAACATTATGGAACAGTAACTTATTCTTATGATTTAGCTAAGTTTGAAAAAGATTATGGTAAAAAGCTTGATAATAAGAAAAAACTTAAAGAGTATTCATATGTAGATGCAACAGATATGATATTTGAGTTGTGTATATCAGGTTCATTTGATAAAAATGATAATCTGTCAAATGGAGATAAAGTAAAATATAGCTGGAAGTGTGATGATAAACTTGTAAAGCACGTTTTTGGATATACACTCAAATATAGTGATATTGAGTACGAAGTTAAAGACTTGCCGGATACTAAGGATATAGATGTATTCGAGAATATAAAAGTAGAGTATGCCGGAACAGAACCTTTTGGAAAAGCAAGAGTTGTTAATGAGAATAGTTCATCATCAAGACTCTATAATATGCAATATTCTATTGACAAAGATACAGATTTATCTAATGGTGATACTGTTACTGTGACATTTAATAACGCAGGCAGAGATGATATTGTAGAGTTGATTGGTGGTACACCAAAGGAGACAACTAAGGAATTCAAAGTCGAAGGACTTTCATATTATGCTAAGACTTATGATGAGATACCAGAGAGTACCAAAGAGAAGATGCTTGATGCAAGTATTAATAAGATAAGAGAGAATGTAGCAAAATATGGTGAGCATACTTCATATGTATCAGCAACTTATGAAGGCAATTACTTCTTTCGTCTGAAAGAAAAGAGCAATTATTATGATAATAATCTTGTATATATGATATATGCTGTAACTGCTAATATTAATAATCCTGATGAGAACCTTAATAAGACAGAAGTATATTATACATCAGTTGAGTTTAAAGATGTATTGATTGATAGTGAAGGAAAAGCAACGGTTGATTGTGATGATATCAAGCTGCCTATAAAAAATGCAACTTTTAATTACTATGAAGAAAATTCAGAATATACAACATATACATTTGATGGATATAATGATATTGCAGAAGCATTTAATGCGATAATAGGATATAACTATGAACGCTATGAATATGATGACAATATAGAAGAGAAGACAGATGATGTTAAAACAGTAAATGATTATTATACAACAATTGACAGTAATAAGGATGACATATATGCAAGTCTGTATTTTGCAGGTTATGGTGATGATGAGAAGGCAAGTAATATGGTAGCTTTTTGTGAAAAATACAATATGAAAGATGTAGATTTTGATAAAGTTGAGGATGCATATAATGAAGAATGGTATGTAGTTATTCCAAAATATCAGGATACAATTATTGAAGTATACCATGTTGAACTTGATGATAATGGCAACCTTAGAGAGACAGAACTTTTAACTGCATCACAAAAACCAGTGAGTATATGTTGTAATACAAGTGATATAGTACCATCAGTAAGAGTAAAAATAAGATATAAAGATAAAGTGATTCAATTTGAACCGGGAATAAGTCTTGAAGATGGAAGTGTTCTTAAGTTTGATGGAATTGAGACAATCGAATAGTAAATAGACATAATTTCCCCCGCTCTTGACAAAGAGCCCAAAAGAAGAAGGATAGCAGACTTAATGTTGCTATCCTTCTCTTTTTAATCTAAGTATACAATTGTTAATAGTAACCATAATTATTAATAACATATCTATCTATGTTATATTGCGTTATTATAGGTCTAGAGCCACAGCTGATTATAAGAGAATCACAGGGATTACTTCTTATGATTAGCCAAAGCGACTCTTAGTCAAAGTAACTCTTAGTCAAAGTAACTCTTAGTCAAAGAATCTTTTAGCCAAAATATCTTTTTAATAGACCTTCAAAAGCTTTGCCATGTCTTGCTTCATCTCTAGCCATCTCATGAACTGTATCGTGAATTGCATCAAGATTAGCAGCTTTAGCACGTTTAGCCAGATCAGTTTTACCGGCAGTTGCACCATTCTCAGCTTCAACTCTTAATTCGAGATTTTTCTTAGTTGAATCAGTTACAACTTCTCCAAGTAATTCAGCAAATTTAGCAGCATGTTCAGCTTCTTCATAAGCAGCTTTTTCATAATACATACCAACTTCAGGATATCCTTCTCTGTAAGCTACTCTTGCCATTGCAAGGTACATACCAACTTCGCTGCATTCACCCTGGAAATTAGCACGAAGATCTTCAATAATATCTTCACTTACACCTTTGGCAACACCTACAACATGTTCTGCAGCCCATGTTCTGTCACCTGACTGCTCAGTGAATTTTGACTTTGGAGCTTTACACTGTGGGCAAAAATCTGGTGCTTCTTCTCCTTCATATACATAACCACATACCTGACATACAAATTTACTCATACGTTATATCTCCTTTTCTTATATAAATTTTTATTTCCTTTAAAATAATAATAGTAATTGTTACTGATATTAAAATATCACAAATAAAATCATTTGTCAACAGTATCTGTAATAATTATCGGAAGAAATCTGATTGACATAAAAGCAAATGTAATGTAATATAATGATAACAGTTACTATTATTGAGTGGAAATCTAATATACATTATTAGTATTCCCAAGATTGTATGTTTTATTAGAAAGTACTATTATAAAAAGATATTTAGTAATTACTTATTGATAATCCCACAATGTGTGAATATCTGGTAGAATTATGGGAGCACGTAGCATAGAGCAATTCGTAGGCATCAAAGTCGGGCTTTTGACCTCGACATCATTTAATAGGAGGAGAATATATGGCAAATTTAAAATATAGCAGACAGCGTGAAGCAATTAAAACTTTTCTTATGACAAGAAAAGATCACCCGACTGCAGATGTAGTCTATAATAATATTCGAAAAGAATATCCTAATATAAGTCTTGGTACGGTATACAGGAATCTCTCTCTGCTTGTGGATATTGGCGAAGCGATTAAAGTGCCAACAAGTGATGGTGCAGAACATTTTGATGGCAATGTTATGCCACATTATCATTTTGTATGCACAAGATGTAATAGCGTAATAGATCTTGAGATGGAAGATATAGATTATATTAATGAAGTAGCAGCTAAGAATTTTTTAGGCAAAATAGAAGGACACAGTACATTTTTCTATGGACTGTGCCCGGAATGTATGAATAAAGCTGATAATTAGACTATAATGTTTAACTTCATATTTGAAAAAGTTGTCTAACAATCCGTAATTCATATATGTAATAAGTTTGGTATTAAGTTAGTGTTTTATATAGCAAATGCTTGATATGGATATCTTACTATTATAATATCATATCACGAAGTTTACACAGATAGGAAGCAGCAGTCTTTCTATCTGTTTTTTTAAGTGGTTCAAAAGTCTTATTAATTAAGCCGAGCTTTTTGGCAGTATATATATATTGCTCACTCCATTTGCTGCAGTTATAAGATGTATCGCAGCTACTAGCAAAATCAAAAGTTTTTCGGCTCTTAAGTCCATTAATTATATATGATATAAGCATCTCGTTAGTAGTATCTGACAGAGGAAGAAATTTATCGCCATCAATAAGTGCTTTATCAACGATACCATTCATATATGTACATTCAACAGTGCCGGCATACCATTCATGTCCTACAACATCACTATACATATCATTATAGACATTGACAGGAACGAAATTGACACATTTAGTAACCATTGATAAGACTTCAACTCTTGTGATTATATCATTAGGACGAAAGACATCATCGCAAGGTATAATTCCTGATTTGGCAAGTCTTATAATATCTTCTTTTTCTGGTATATTATCTATATCAGTAAAATGAGGCTTGAATGGCTCCATATCAGATGGAAGGGTTATATTTTCATATCCTTTTGGTGGATGTGCAGCTTCATTACAAGGTGGTGGTGTTAATTCATACACACAAGTATCAATATAATCTGAGAATGGAAGAGCATCGCCTTTTAGTTCTTCGGCAACAAAACCTGCCATTACATAAGCACCATAATCATTAGTATGTGTAAAATCATTATAGAAGAAATAACGTTTAGAGTCATCAAGTCCATGAGTTTTGATAAAATCAATACTGCGTTTGTGAAGATCTATAAGTGGCACTTTCATTTCTTTTGCTACACTAATGCAGGCATTGGCATGGTTTTCTAGAAGATCATTGTAACTATTATCAATGCCTTTCCAGGTATTTCTTCCGATAGGTGTCACGATAATTGGATTAGCACCATAGGAGCGAATCTCCTCTATATATTTTTTAAGATTAGAATAATAACCTGTATATGCAGCGAGTTCTGGAAGTTTTTGATCATTATGACCAAACTGGAATAGAACATAATCACCTGCTTTTATATTGTCTTTAATAATCTGGTAGTGACCTTCAGAACGAAAAGATTCGGTTGTAAGTCCTGAATGTGAGTGGTTTGATATAGAATATCCGTCATGTAGATACATACCAAGCATCTGAGCCCAGCCACAATAACTTTTTACAGGAATATATGGATATGAAGCCGGTTGATCAGTAACAGTAGAGTCACCGGCGATATATATAGTATTACAATTAACTTCCCTGATTGTAATAGATGTAAGTTTAGGAAGATTGCCTGTAAGTGTAATATCTATTGTGTCATCAACATAAGCTTTAGTCTGATTCCTTGGGATTATGCTGCATACATTAATAAGTGAACGAAAGGTATAATTTTCGTTTTCTTTTATAATATCTTTGCAGTCATATAATTTTCTTCTTCCTAAGAAAAGCATAGGCGAATTTATAGCTTTATCGTCATTCTGAATAGTGACTTCAACAAGGTAATTACCGGCATGAGGAACTTTAACTTTGAAAGAGAGGGGAATCATCCCCTCACTTGCTTTCTCATTAGTTATAGTTACACCATGTGCATATTCTTTAATATAAGTAAGTTTTTCACCGGTATACCAATAATAAGGCTCAAATCCACTATTTATCTCCGGGTAAGTGAATTTTTCATCTTTTTTTCGTAATTCTTCGGTATAAAAACCATAACCGGTCTCATCATTATATAGTTCATCTGGTTTTACAAGATGATCATATCCGTTTAGAGCAGAGCTAAACGCAAAAGTTTTGCAATACATAGAAATATCCTCCTGATAATTATTAGTAATTATTGCCATCCGGCAAGTTCAAGAACAGTTAATTTATCTGGTTTAGCATCACTTTGCTTAGCTCTGTGCCGCCATTCTCTTGGAGATATCCCCATCACTTTGATAAAATATCTGTTAAAACTTGATACAGAATGAAAACCAACCTGCTCTGAGACAGCTATAATAGAATACTCAGTACCACGAAGATACTGACATGCTTTGTTAATCCTTATGCTGTTGATAAAATCAAGAGGAGTAGTTCCTACCATCTGATTAAAAAGTCTTCTAAAGTGTGTGGCACTTAAGTGGCACATATCAGATAGAAGTTCTACATGAAACTGTTGATTATAATTTCTATATATGTAATTAAGTGCAGGCGAGATAACAAGTAAGTTATCATTATGTACAACATCATTATTAATATTTTCTTTTGTATATGTTTCCTGAATTCGCATTATCTCTATACATGTAGCCAAGAGAAAAGCTCTGATATTACTAAGATATCCGGTTTTTTGATGCTTATTCTCTTTTAAAATAGAATGAACAAGATAATGAAGTTCAGGATATTCATCTCTATATATAATACATTTAAAATTGGAAGCCATAGTAGTAAACTGATCAAAAAAGTCAGAATTAGCTAATAATCCCTTGAATAACTCATCTGTATCAAGAAATATATATGACCATTCGCTTTTTACACCAGGTTTACTATAAGTTGTGTGAACAAAGTTTCTTGGAATACATATCATATCGCCTGCGTTAAACTCGAAGACCTTCCCATTAACTTCAAGATATCCGCTGTCAGAATGACATATACCAATTTCAAGACAATTATGAAAATGCAGATATTCTGCTTTTTCATCAGAGATCTTTAAGCGATCCTCATCTAATATAAGAACAGGAAAGCTTATTGGCAGTGTATAGTGGCGATACTCAGTTATGATTTTCTGTTTTGGCATATTTTTCCCTCCCTATAACCAAAAGAATATAAAAACAAGTAATCATTTCATATTAATAACATTCAAAGACTTAGGACTGGTGCTTTTGATGAAGCTTAAAGAAACCATAATCCTATGAAAGATTACAAAACCACAATATAAGTATTAAAATCTGCGTTTGTGTTTGTTTTGTTGTCTGTATTCAATTGTAACCATATTATAATACGAAAAAATAGTAATTTCAACCATAGGATTGCAAAAAAAATACAACAATTTATGCAAAAAAGCGAAACAATCCAAGGCATTGACAAAGAAAAACATAAAAAACAACAAAAAAAGTCGTTGTTTTTCTGCCTTTTTTAAAAAGATGGTTATTTTTGCATAGTTTTTTAACAAAATTGCATAGAAATATTTTAAAAAATTGTGTAATATATATGTAATGAAACGGAAAACAAAAAAAGTAATTAGCAAAAATTACCAATAGTTTTCGGGACGATAAAATTCGAGGAGGCAAAGTATGGGAAAGAACAAAAACAATCAGGCAGCAGTTCAGGCAAAAACAACAACATCCTGGAAAGTTGCACTGAAAAGGGACTGGCAGTTATACTTACTGCTTATTGTACCGGTATTACTTGTAGTGGTATTCAAGTATGCATCTTATCCGGGATTGAGAATGGCATTTTACAATTACAAACCTGCTAAGGGATATGCAGGAAGCGAATTCGTAGGACTTGAAATCTTTAAGAAGATATTCAAAGATAAAGACTTCTTAAGAGCACTTAAAAATTCAATTATCTTTAACTTCTTAGATTTATTCATTGGATTCCCAGTACCTATCATACTGGCAATTCTTTTAAATGAACTTAGATTTCCAAAGTTCAAAAAAGTAACACAGACAATATTATACTTACCACATTTCTTATCATGGGTTATCGTAGCAAGTGTAGGATATACACTATTCAAACCTGAAAGTGGTCTTGTTAATATCTTATTAGTAAAGAATGGCATTATAGATTCAGGTATTCCATTCCTTACAGAAAAATGGCACTGGGCAATAAGTTATCTGCTTATCGGTGTATGGCAGTCAATGGGATGGGGAACTATCATATACTTAGCAGCAATCACAGGTATTAACGGAGAATTATATGAAGCAGCAACAGTAGACGGTGCAGGAAGATGGGCTAAGATAAAACATATTACACTTCCTGGAATCAGAACAACAACAGTAACTCTTCTTATTATGAATCTTGGACGAGTAATGGGAAGTAACTTCGAAAGACTTGATTCATTCGGTAACGTTCAGGTTAAAGATTTTCAGTATCAGTTAGCTGTATATATCTATGAAAAAGGTCTTGCAGGAATGAATTTCTCAAGAGCAACAGCAGTTGGTCTGTTCCAGTCACTTGTTGGACTTATTCTTGTAATTGCAGCAGACAGATTTGCCAAAGCACTTGGTGAAGATGGACTGATATAATCGGGGGGTGAAAAGATGATGGCAAAAAAGACAGTAGCAGTAGCCAGAGATGCAGAAGTTGAACGTTCAGATTCTCATGGCGTTAATAAAATAAAAATTGGCGACATTTTAATTATGATAGTTATAGCACTTTTATGTATGACATGTGTTATTCCGTTCTTACATTTAGCAGCCAAATCAGTCAGCAGTAACTCGGCAGTACTTGCCAAATCAGTCTACTTATGGCCAAAAGGATTTAACTGGGATGCCTATAATACAGTATTTAAAGACGGACAGCTTGTACATTCAATGTGGTACTCAGTACTTGTAACAATAATATTCACAATACTTGGTATGGTAGTTACAATATGTGCGGCATATCCATTATCCAAAAAGAGATTAAAAGGAAGAAACTTCTTCTCACTTGCTCTTATGTTCACAATGTATTTTAGTGCAGGTCTTATTCCAGAGTACTTACTTATGAAAGACTTACATTTACTTGATAATATGTGGGTACTTATTTTACCACTTATCTTCTCTCCATATAACATGCTTATTATGAAGAGTTACTTACAGTCATCAATTCCTGACAGTTTGGAAGAATCAGCATTCCTTGATGGAGCTACTAACTTCCAGATACTTACAAGAATTGTACTTCCGCTTTCAAAACCTATCATAGCAACACTTTCATTGTTCTATGCAGTAGGCCGTTGGAATGCGTATGCAGATGCAAAATACTACATAACTAAAAAAGCATTACAGCCAATACAGTTATTACTTTCAAATATGGTACTTAATAGTGGATCAGATGCAGTAAGTTTTAGTGAGGCAGCAGAAGTTGTAAGTACACCGGAAGTATTACAGGCAGCATCAGTAATGTTCGCAACAATACCAATTATTTGTATTTATCCATTTTTACAGAAATATTTTGTTAAAGGTGCTATGATTGGTGCCGTTAAGGGCTAATCTTTAGTATATAAAAGGGTATGGCATATTAAAGGAGGATATTTTTATGAGAAAGAAAATCACAAAAACTGTAGCTTTAGCGCTGACAGGAGCTATGATTCTTGGTAGTTTCGCAGGCTGTGGAAACAAAGAGACTAAGACAGATGAGAAAAAAGACACAAAAGAAGAGTCAAAAGCTGATGAGTCAAAAGCCGATGACAAAAAAGATGATAGTGCAACAGGAATGGATTCATGGGAACCATTCTCAGATAAAGTAACTATCACAGTTCCAGTTTATGACAGAAGTAAAGACGGTTATCCAGCAGTTGATGATAACTATTGGACAAAATGGGTACAGTCAGAATTTGGTGATAAATATAACATCGAAGTAGATTATGTAGCAATCCCTCGTGGAGATGTTATGACAAAATACTCAATGTTAATCGCAGCTGAGCAGACACCAACAATCCTTATGGAATATGACTTCCCAAAAGTAGCTCAGTGGGCTAATGATGGTGCAATGCAGGAAATCGACCTTGATGAATTCGCAAAAGTAGCACCTACATACTATAACAAGATGGTAGAAAATGATCAGTTACAGTATACAGATTTAAATGGAAAATCATATTTTGTATTATCAGAAAGAGCATATAATGAAACAAGTTATACATACTGTACATTCGTAAGAAAAGACTGGTTAGACCAAGTAGGCAAAGAAGTACCTACAACATACGAAGAATACTGTGACTGCTTAGATGCAATTATTGCAGCAGGACTTACAGACAAAGCACCAGTAAGTACAGCATTACCAACAGCAGCTTATGTTAATAACTTCTCATTCAGAGATTATCCTGTAGATGAAGAAGAATGGGCACAGTACTCATCACTTGGTACACCTTGTTTTACATGGGATGCAACAAAAGCAATGATTAAGAGAGCTAATGATGCATATCACAAAGTATATACATCAAAAGAATTCGACCTTGCAAAAGACGAAGATGTAAAATCAGATTTCGTTAATGGTAAATCATTCAGCTATAGCGGATATATGTCAGCACAGGTAGATTGGTTAACAGCATTCTATGAGAACAACCCAGGTGCAGAACTTGCACTTGCAAGCAACTATGCAGTTAATGAAAAAGGTGTAGCAGAAGCAACACTTAGAGCAGATAACCCATTTGGTATGATTGTTGGTTTCAGCTCACTTGCAACAGAAGATCAGTTAAAAGCAGCTTGGATGTACATGGAATGGATGAGCCAGGACGATGTATTATTCACACTTGAAAATGGTATCGAAGGCAAGACATATACAATGGTTGATGGAATTCCAGAAGTAGATGCTTCATACAGAGGCGATGACATGCTTAACCACAACTGTAACATTGATATGACATGTATCGTACATGCTTCAAAGACAATTGGTAACACAATTGAAGATGCAATCAAAGCAATCTCACCTAAGGGACTTCCTCAGGACTTTACACAGGACATCATTGATAATTACTATGAATTAAAAGATATTGCTGATTCAGGAAGAGCTTATACAGATCCAATCTTTACAGTAGTAATTGATTCAGAAAGTGAATACAATGCAACATTATTAAGCTTATATCAGGAATACTATGCAGAACTTGTAAAATGTGATCCATCAGAATTCGATAGCTTATATGAGAAATATAGCAAAGAATACTTAGACGCAGGTTACCAAGAGATCATTGATGAGAGACTTGAAGCATTAAAAGATGGTAATGTAGCAAACAAACCAAACTAGTATATTAATTGCAAATGCTTAAACAATTTGGCAAACTAAGTTAAAATACTAAATTAAAAGAAATAGTTAAAAAACCAAATCAAAAGAAATGGTTAAAAAACTAAATTAAGAGAAATAGTTAAAAAAACTAAATCAAAATAGACAATATCGTCTGGGGTAAATACAGAGCGATATGTTAAAAATAAAAAGCCCCTTGCATCTGTGCCAGGGGCTTTTTATAAAAGAAAATACAAAAGAAAAGTAATAAAAATAATATTATTAATTTTATATTGATAATATAGACAGGATATATTTAACACGAAGAAATAAATATATAAAAATCAGGAGGGAATATTATGTTAAAACTGGAATTTGACAGAAAAGAAGTAGAAGAAGCAGTAGATAGAATAGTAAGAAAAACAATGAAGATGGATATGGTATGGGACTGGCCATGTGGCGTTGCATACTATGGAATATGTGAAGTATATGACCTTACTAAGAATGAAGAATATCTCAAATTATTAAAAGATAGAGTAGATGAACTTATAGAACTTGGACTTCCAACATGGACAGTCAATACATGCTCAATGGGACATTGCCTTATAACACTATATGAGGCAACAAAAGATCAGAAGTACATGGATATTATAGATAGCAAAGTAGAATACTTAAGAACAAAAGCACTGCGTTTTGGTGACAATGTTCTTCAACATACAGTATCAGCTAATAATGATTTTCCGGAACAGGCGTGGGCAGATACATTATTTATGGCAGCATTTTTCTTATTAAGAGTTGGTGTTATGAAGGATGATAAAGACATTATAGATGATGCACTTAACCAGTATTATTGGCATATCAAATATCTTCAGGATCCTGAAACAGGACTTTGGTATCATGGATATAACAACATAAATAAAGATCATATGTCAGGATTCTATTGGGGAAGAGCCAATGCATGGGCAACATATACAATGTCACAGGTAGGAAGAAGATTACCTGAATGTTATCTCTATCCAAAATATATGGATGTAGCAGGAAGTCTCGGAGAACAGTTATCAACAATCAAGACATTGCAGACAGAAAATGGATTATGGAGAACAATTCTTGATGATGAAGAATCCTATGAGGAAGTATCAGCATCAGCCGGAATTGCAGCCGGAATGTTAACAAGAGGTAATCCACTTCATAGCAAATATATCAATAAAGCTATAAGAGGAGTGCTGGATAATGTTAATTCTGACGGAAAAGTAATGAATGTATCTGGTGGAACAGCAGTAATGAAAGACAGAGACGGATACAGAAACATATCAAGAGACTGGATCCAGGGCTGGGGACAGGGACTTGCACTTGCATTATTTGCAGGAGCACTTGGCGCAGACCAGTTTGTAAGAGACGGCGCATTATAGGAGGAATAGGCAATGGGAATGAAAGGCAGTTTCACTTTACCAGGTGAATCCGGATATGAAGATTTAACATTAAAGATGGCAAAAAAATGGGGAGCAGATGTAATAAGAGACAGCGATGGCACAGTACTCTCGGATGAGATAATCAATGCAGGGTACGGAATATACTCAACGATCTGCATAATAAGAGATCATAATGAATGGGCTAAGAAGAATATGGACAAACTTCAGCAGACATTCCTTATGACAAGTCCACAGGTAAGCACAGAAAGAGAACTTACCATAGAACTTATGAAAGATTTTTTCGCAGAGCAGTTTAGCATCAATTATACAGAAGAAGCACTACGCTATATGCAAGTATATGACAGAACAGCCAATAAGCTGATCTCATCAGCCAACTATACAGTAGACACAGAAAAAGGCACAGTAACAATTAAGGATATAACACCTTTCCATAAATATACAGTAAGTTTTCTTGCATATAGAATATGGGAAGAGATATCAATGTACAACCATACAACCAATAACTGGGACAAAGAACATCTTATGCAGATTGATCCAAGATATATAGAAACACAGCAATATATGACAGAATGGATGGAAGAATGGTGTAAGACACATCCTGCGACAACTGTAGTAAGATTCACATCAATGTTTTATAATTTTGTATGGATATGGGGCAGCAGTGAACGCAACAGAAATCTTTTTTCAGATTGGGCATCGTATGATTTTACAGTAAGTCCGAAAGCTCTTGATGAATTTTCACAAAAATACGGCTATACCCTTACCACAGAAGATTTTATAAATCAGGGCAAGTTACATGTAACACATATGCCGGGCAATAAGAAAAAAACAGACTGGATGGAGTTCATTAATGACTTCGTAGTAACATTTGGTAAAAAATTAATAGACATAGTTCACAAGTATGGCAAAAAAGCCTATGTATTCTATGATGACAGCTGGGTAGGTGTAGAACCATACAGCGATAGATTTACAGATTTTGGATTTGACGGGTTGATAAAATGTGTATTTTCCGGATACGAAGCGAGACTCTGTGCCGGAGCAAAAGTTGCAACCCACGAATTAAGGCTTCATCCATACCTCTTTCCAGTAGGACTTGGAGGTGCACCAACATTTATGGAAGGAGGAGATCCTACACTTGAAGCTAAAAAGTTCTGGAATAGTATAAGGCGAGCACTTTTACGCCAGCCGGTAGACAGAATAGGACTTGGAGGATATCTTCACCTTGTAGAACCATTTCCAGATTTTTGCGATTACATTGAGAAAGTGGCAGATGAATTCAGAACAGTAAAAGACTTCCACAAAAAAGGTGCACCATACGAGATTAAGACAAAAGTAGCAGTACTTCACAGTTGGGGCAAGTTACGTTCATGGACACTTTCGGGACACTTCCATGAGACATATATGCACGATCTTATTCATATCAACGAATCACTGTCAGGACTACCTGTATCAGTCAGATTCATCAATATGGAAGACATCAAAAAAGGTGCGTTAAAAGATGTAGATGTAGTAATCAACGCAGGTTATGCAAAAAGTGCATGGAGCGGCGGAGACATGTGGAAAGATGATGAAGCAGTCACAATACTTACACAATGGGTATATGAAGGCGGTGCATTCATCGGTGTAAACGAACCATCAGCAGTAGAAGGCTATGATACATACTTTAGAATGGCACATGTTCTTGGAATTGATGAAGACACAGGAGAGAAAGTATGCCATGGAAGATGGGATTATGACATCGAAGAAGAAAAAGGACTTTTCCCAACAGGAGCTTATGTAAAGACTAACAACAAAAAAATGTATCTTACAGATGGAAAAGCCAAAGTATTAAAAGAAGAAAAAGGAATCCCAACATTCACAATAAATGAATTTGGAAAAGGAAAAGGAGTATATCTCTCTACCTATGAAATAAACCTTGCTAATACAAGAATGCTTCTTAATACAATACTACTTGCATCAGGAGAAGGACTTAATGGCAGATACTTAACAGATAACAGCAATACAGAATGTGCATATTATCCGGCAAGTAATATGCTTGTAGTAATCAATAACAGTAATACAACACAGAACACAAGCGTAGATACAGAGGGTGGAAAAGTTACAGTAGAAGTAGAAGCCTATGATACAAAGATAATAGAATTGTAAAAGCTTATGATACAAAGATAATAGAATTGTAAAAGCGATAATAAAGACAAAATTTAGTTGATATCCACTTTGGTTTAAATTATAACCTTTTGCAATTTCTTAAATAGGAGCACAGCTCCTTAAAAGTCCATTACCTTTAGGCGATGGGTAGTTCACTACAGAAACGAATGGTTCGTTATGAACAGACAGGTTAACTTGTAATATAAGAATGATAAAAATAGTTGAATTGTAATGGCAGAATGTATATAATTATAATGTAAGCACTTACAATGTAATTGTAAAATAATTTTCTTGAAAGGAAAAAACATTATGGTAGATAACAATTGCGCATATTGCGTTGAAGGTGAACTTGTAGCAAAGTTTGGAATTAAAATTTGTGAATTGGAGACTTCAAAAGTATATTTATTCAAAGAACAGAGCCACAAAGGCAGATGTATCGTTGCACACAAGAAACATGTAGGCGATATGAATGAACTTACAGCCGAGGAGAGAAGTGCATACTTTGAAGATGTAGCAAGAGTAGCAAGAGCTATTATGAAAGCTTTCAATCCAGACAAAGTCAACTATGGAGCATATGGAGATACAGGACATCATCTTCATTTTCATCTTACACCAAAATACAAAGATGAATTTGAATGGGGAGGAGTATTCTTAATGAATCCAGATCGAGTATATCTTAAAGCTGAAGAATATGACGAGATTATTGCAAAGATAAAAGAAAATTTATAAGCTAGAGCGTAACCCTCACTACCTTTAGGTGATGGGTAGCTCACAATAAGCCCTACCACATAATAAAAATTCTAAACAGATAGTTGTAAAAGACTATGCCTAATTAGTATTTTGCAACTATCTGTAATATAAGAAACTGAATAATCCGATAAGAACCATTAACATAGACATTTATCTTTATCCTTTTGTTACAAACAAACTTCTATATATTATGCAAACCTTATTGTAATTAGCTTTAACCGGATCATCATTCTCTAAAAACTTTCTAGCTATCTATTATCGTACATGTCTTGTATAGCTTTAACTGGCTCTCATTATTCTCTAAAAACCTTCTTCCACTTGCATAACATTCCACAGTTAGAATAACAACAAGTCAAATATTCCACAGTTAGAATGACAACAAGCCAAATATTCTTAAGTTAGAATAGCAACAAGTCAAATATTCTTAAGTTAGAACAACAACAAGTCAAATATTCCTCGGTTAGAATAACATTAAGTCCAACATTCTGAGCTTTATATTGCATCATTTCAATGAATAATCTCATAGGTGAAATTCCTATAAACGATTGTTTTACGTTCTTATTCATAGAGAATTTTTATTTTTATTTTTGTTATTTCCATTATCAGTTAGAGTTTCGCCTGGAACTTCAATATTATACACAAATTCTACAGTGATGATTTGTAATCAGGAATGAATCTTATAATAATAATATTTTAGAAAGGTTGGCTATACTTCTAGGTTGAAAGACAGAAATTTACCAAAGCACACCTAGAATTTGAATATAATAATGAGAACGTTGGATTGCTTGGTAATAAAAGCTCTTAGTTAAAAAAATTTATATATATCTGTAGTTGAAAGCCTGAGAATAATGTATGATTACAAACTAAACCTGACAGTAAAAATCATGCAGGATTGTCTATGAGAGTGAACAGGGAAAAATGAAAAATTATATACATAGTATAGTGTTACATCTTTTTTGTGTTGTATCTTTCGATACTGTTTTTTCTCAGATGTCTTGTCAATTAATCATCTTAAAAATAGAATATTAAAAAATAAATAAAAAAAGTTAAAAAAGAGGTTGACATAACTTGTATGGTATGATATCATCT
>SAMEA104315435__coassemble_616_pt1 | contig 27614 bp, 24 predicted proteins | sample SAMEA104315435__metabat2_low_PE_020 | metagenome-assembled genome bin SAMEA104315435 (sample SAMEA104315435) | gut metagenome | biome: Monkey gut; feature: monkey-associated habitat; material: faeces | place: China | collected 2013
TGGAGCACCTCCTTGCCAAGGAGGGGGTCGCGGGTTCGATTCCCGTCTCGCGCTTCCATCTTTGGAACCACAGTTATAATCCAATCCCGATACTGTGGTTCCTTCTTTTTTTGTTCTGGAATATAAGTGAATTTGTTTTAGAATATAAGTAATTTTATCCCAGAATGTAAGTGATTTTGATTCAAAATAAAAGTAATTTTATCTCAGCATATGAGCAACTTTATTCTAAAGTATAAGTAATTTTGTTTCAGAATAAAAGTAATTTTAGCTCTAAATATAAGCAATTGAATATTATAATATTTTGAAGGTATTTTTGTTAAAATCAATGATACCTTCTTTTTTTAATTTGGATAATTCAACAGTCATTGCACTTCTGTCAACACATAAAAAGTCTGCTAACTGCTGTCGGTTGAATGGAATGGTAAATGTACTGTCGGATGTAGATGAAGCCTGTGTGGACAGATAACTTAGAAGTTTTTCTCTTGTACTTCTCTTTGACATATATTCAATCTTTTTATTAAGCATATAATTCTTCTCTGTAAGAGACATCATGAGATTGGCAATTAAAGCCTGATGGTGTGTGCATGAGGAAGAACAAGTTCTTAGGATTTTTCCTACATTAAGGAACATTATACGACAATCAGTCATAGCATATACATTAACTTCAGAAGGAAGATCACCTTTTATTGCATATATCTCACCAAACATATCTGATGAACTATATTTATTAATCAATGTGACATTTCCCCAATAGTCTTCCCTTGTGATGTGTATTGTACCATCAAGAACAATTCCGATATTATTAGTACATTGACCAGCACGAAGAATAAGTTCACCTTTTTTATAATCCATAATTCTGGCATCAAGACATTTTATCATCGAATGAATATTGTCGGGTGTAATATTATAAAAAAGGTTACTTTTAATAAGAATCTGGTCATAAATATCATTATAGATGTTGTTGTTAATAATATTATTCAAAATTGTCACTCTCCCAAACTAAGTAATAGCGAAAAAAATATAAAATGTTGTAAAAACAACAGAATATAACCTGATGATAACATATAATGTTCAAAGAGTCAAAGAAACAGTAGAAGTAGTTGTATGGTGAGTATATGTGTTTATAAGTAAAAATATCCATATAGCTGCAAAGAAAGGAAATGACGTATGGTAAGAAGAGTTATTGAGATTGATGAAGAAGCCTGTATTGGTTGCGGATTATGTGCGAATGCCTGCCATGAAGGTGCAATAGGAATGGTTAATGGCAAGGCAAAGCTTATGAGGGACGACTATTGTGATGGATTTGGCGATTGTCTTCCTGCATGTCCGGTAGATGCAATTAAGTTTATTGAGCGAGAGGCAGCAGCTTATGATGAAGCCGCAGTACTTGCAGCGAAAAAAGCCAAAGAGACAGCTAATAAGTTAAGCAGTGCTATGAGCAGCATAAAAAATAATAATGCCAAAAGTAAGAATGAGATGAAAGACAATTTTACTGATGCAAATGGTAATTATAGTAAACATAGAGATGCAGATATGATAGAGCCTTGTGGATGCCCTGGAACAAGAGCACAGACTATAATTCATGATAATAGCTGTAATGTTAATAATAATGTAAGTGAAAAGATTCAGTCAGAGCTTACACAGTGGCCTGTTCAGATACAGCTGCTTCCAGTGACAGCACCATTTTATAACAATGCAAATCTTCTCATTGCAGCAGATTGTACAGCCTATGCTTATGGTGATTTTCATAGAAAATTCGTTAAGAACAGGGTAGTTCTTGTAGGATGTCCTAAACTTGATGATGCTGATTATCAGAGTAAACTTACAGCAATAATATCACAGAATGATATTAAGAGCGTGACAATAGTAAGAATGGAAGTTCCATGTTGTGGTGGACTTGAGAATGCAGCAAAAGAAGCTCTTAAAGCTAGTGGTAAGTTTATTCCATGGCAGGTTGTAACAATCTCAACAGATGGAAGAATTCTTGATTAATTAAATATATAAGTAAAAATAATTATAATATGTAAGTAAAAATAATTATAATGCACAATATAGTTTTTTGAAAAATTATTAAAAGTTGATTATAAATATATCAAAGAGTATGGAGGAAATAATATGTCAGGTAATATGTTTTGTTTTCAGTGTGAGCAGACAGCAGGATGCACAGGATGTACAGGTAAAGCAGGAGTATGTGGTAAAACAGAGAATACAGCATTACTTCAGGACGAACTCACAGGCGCACTTGTAGGACTTGCAAGAGTATGTCAGACTAACGAGAGAACTAAGAATGCAGAGAGATTAGTAGTGGAAGGTCTTTTTACGACAATTACTAATGTTAACTTTAATGATGCGACAATACAGAAATTAATAGATAGAGTGAATGAAGAAAAAGCGATAATCTCACCTGGATGTTCTGCTTGCGTGTCAAGATGCGGTAATACAGATAATTATGATATGAAAGCGGTATGGGAAGCTGATGAAGATATTAGATCACTAAAATCACTTATTCTATTCGGAATAAGAGGAATCGCAGCTTATGCATATCACGCAGCTGTGCTTGGATATGAGGATTCTAAGGTTACAGATTTCTTATTTAAGGCACTTGCAGTTATTGGCGAAGATCTTGAGATGGAGCCACTTTTACAAGTTGTTCTTGAGACAGGAGAAGTTAACCTTACTTGTATGGAACTTCTTGACAGAGCTAATACAGAGACATTTGGCAATCCGGAGCCTGTAACAGTTACAAAAGAGATTGAAAAAGGTCCATTTATTGTAATAACAGGGCATGATCTTTATGATCTTAAGTTATTATTAGAGCAGACAAAAGATAAAGGAATTAATGTATATACACATGGTGAGATGCTTCCTGCACATGCATATCCGGAACTTAAAAAATATCCACATCTTAAAGGTAACTTTGGTACAGCATGGCAGAATCAGCAGAAAGAATTTGATAATATTCCTGCACCGATTATCTATACAACTAACTGCCTTATGCCTGTAAAAGAGAGCTATAAGGATAGAGTATTCACAACAGAGGTAGTATCATATCCGGAGATGGTTCATATTGGTGAGGATAAAGATTTTACACCGGTAATTAATAAAGCACTTGAACTTGGTGGATATAAAGAGAATGTTGTTATGAGTGGAGTTAATGGTGGTAATACTGTTATGACGGGATTTGCAAGAAATGCAGTTCTCTCATCAGCAGGTGAGATTGTAGAAGCAGTTAAGAATGGTGCAATAAGTCATTTCTTCTTAGTAGGTGGATGCGATGGTATGAGAAAAGAAAGAAGTTATTATACAGATTTTGTAAAAGCAACTCCTTCTGATTCGATTATTCTTACACTTGCATGTGGTAAGTATAGATTTAATGATCTTGACCTTGGTAATATAGGACCATTCCCAAGAATTATGGATATGGGACAGTGTAATGATGCTTATAGTGCAATTAAGGTTGCACTTGCACTTTCGGATGCTTTTGAATGTGGAGTTAATGAACTTCCACTTACAATGGTTCTATCATGGTATGAGCAGAAAGCTGTAAGTATTCTTCTTACACTTCTCTATCTTGGAATTAAGGATATATACCTTGGACCAACACTTCCTGCGTTTGTATCACCTGGAGTATTGAATTTCCTTGTAGAGAACTTTGGAATAAGACCTGTTTCAACACCAGAAGAAGATCTTAAGAATATTCTTGGTAAGTAATGTACCAGAACTGTTAATAGTCTTGAGATGGCAATGAGAGAGAATATAATGAAGTCAAATGATAAAAAAGGTAATAAAATCGAATGTTAACTTACAATAACAATTAGTTGACAAATATACGAAAAAGGAATATTATATAATCTGTAAAAAATATTATGCAATATGCAGTGGAGGGTTTTATGGATAGTAATATTTCAATAAGTGAGAAAAAGATGTCAGTCAAGACTATAACAACAGTTGGAATGTTTACAGCAGTTGTATGTATACTGTCAGTTCTACAGATACCACTTCCAACAGGAGTACCGGTTGTATTACAGACTTTTGCAGTAGCACTTACAGGTTATGTTCTAGGCGAGAAAAAGGGAACACTTGCAGTGTTATTATATGTACTTCTTGGAGCTGTAGGTCTTCCAGTATTCGCAGGGATGAGTGGTGGCTTTGAAGTTATAATAGGTAAGACAGGTGGATTCATATATGGATATATTGTATATGCATTCATGTGTGGTATCGGAAGTCGCTTTAAGAATATTGTAATTCAGTATCTTCTTGGAGCAGTTGGTATGACAGTATGTTATATATGTGGTGTTGTACAGTTTAAGTTTGTTATGGGACTTAGTTGGGCTTTATCATTTTCTTATGCAGCAGCACCATTTATTATAAAGGATTTAATATTCCTTGCACTTGCACTTTTTGCAGCAATGGCAATTAAAAAAGGACTTAGAAAAGCTAATCTTTTATAATATAATATTAATTATATAAAGACCACGACATCATATTATAAGCATATGTCTGCAAGGTAGTTTCAATGTATAGCAGTCAGATGATGTAAGATAGTAGTATCATAGAAAATATAAAAAATACCATAAAAATATAAGAAAACAGGTTAATCATACTAATACAGTGAATTGTAGAGTGAGTGGTTAATCTGTTTTTTTATAATTTAAATTTATCTATTAATCCATCTAACTTTCCCCGATTTTCAAGGCTTTGCAGCACTTGAAAATCTGATATACATGTCCTTTTCCCTTGTTTTTGTCCTTATGAGCAGCTTACAAGGGAAAGTTTTTGTTATTCAGTTTTGATTGTTAATTCAGTCCCACAACCTTATCTAAAAGTCTTGCCGAGTTTCGCTTGGCTTCTCTTGAACCGTGGGCGTAGACGTTCATGATAGTATGCACATCCGAGTGTCCTAAAAGCTCCTGCACATCCTTGGGCTCATGGGCGCTTGGACAATACGAAAAAGCATACACAAGAGCAATGTATAATGCGGTAAAAGCCGCAAATCCAGATTGGGAAATCGGGCAATCCTTTGATTCCAGTATCTTGAGCAGCGTGACGCGCAAATCTGTCGAGGCAAACTTGGTGCAGAGCGGAAACACCTTTATCACAAAAAGTATAGACTATTCTGTATAAACAACAGAGTACCCTGAGATTTATAATCTCAGAATACTCTGTTTTGAATTTACCAATATTTCTAAACTTGCTTTTGCGTTCCCTGATAAAATGTATGCTCACTTGCTATAGATTAATAGTTATCTCTCTATATCCAACTACTGCGATTACCTTTTCACACTTTTTAATAAATGCAATGTTTTTCCTTTCATTTTCTAAATCACATACCACCATCATTATATTTTTATCTATTTTACAATCTTGTACATATCTTTCTACATAATAATCATTAGCAACATATCCCGCATCATCAATTCCATTATGAAAGATGTCTTCTAATTGTTTTAAATCTATCACGTTTTTTGATATATAAGAAAAAATATCTAACACCTTATATTTTTTCATTTAAGCCTCCAACCAAGGGGATAATGCATTATGATTATCCCCTCATTCATATAAATGATATTACACATTTTAGTAATAAATAAAAGCATGTTACTTCTCATATTTTCATTATTTTACAGTGCTACTATTCTATCGCTTTACTACCTGCGATGTATTTGAAAAATATCCTGTTTCACCAGCTACGGTTGTTAAAACTACACCTGAGAATCCAACTCGCACTTTATCTTTATCCCCCGTATCTACATCATCTTTCAATGTACGGCTGGTATTCATTGATCCATAAAGCGATTTACTAAACGAGTTACTATAGTAAGTTGTCGGAAACAAAATGCTTGTACTTTTTACATAAGCATTTCCTGCCACTGTACTCATAGGTTCATCTGCAGAAATTGTAAAATATAACCGTCCTGTGTCATCATTCCAATCATTGAATCCCAAATGGAATATCGCCCATTCTAATTCTCCGTCGGAAGTAGCCATAGGCTGAGGAATCGCTGCAAGGTCTGTATCGTAAAAAATTGTCTGCTCAAATGTTCCATCTTCATTTTTTGTCAATACAACTGTTACTCCATCCGACAATTGCTCTGGTGTAACTTCAATGTCATCAATCTCAATGACTTGACTCTCTGCAGCCATGGTTGATGTTGCAGGTGCAAGAGTGCCAAACATAATAGCTACCGCACATAATGTTGATAGCAAAATTTTTTTAAGCTTCATAGTTAATTTCCTCCTTTTTAATGGATTCGTTACTAATTACTTGACCATAACAAATATTTCTCATTATAATCACATATAAGTTTTTCATGCACATTCGTATAATAAAACTTACAAGAAAATCATAACTATATTAAATGACATTGTCAATATCTATTTACGCTTTTCCATTGCATTTTATGAGGAGTCGCTGCTTCAATATACAAGGAAAAAGGATATAACAATTATTAAATCCTAAAAATGAGGTCATTTCAGAATTTAAATTTTTTTATTAAGGAGTAGTTTTAACATCTTTTAACGAAGATGAATTTAAGTCCTTCTTACTGATAGTAGTAGGATAATCTTTGACTTTACATATATTTTACAAATATATTACTCTGATTTGATGTACAAATATATATATTATGTTAATATAAAAAACATGAAAATATGTTAGAATGTATGATAAAAAATAGCTGTAAGGCTCTTACAATGGTATTATATGTGGGAACTTTTACAGTAAGAAAGAGTGAGATATATGTATAAAAAAATGACACTTGATATTAACACAGAGACAGGAATTATCAGAATGGAAACATTTCAGGTTCCAAAAGGAACAAAACGTCTTACAATAATGGTTGAAAAAGACAGAGAAGATCTTCTTGGTAATTTTATTATGGTTATTGATAGTAAAAAAAGACTTCGTATGCAAAAGATGCTTGCGTATGGAACAATGACAATAGGAATATCACAAGATGCAGCTACCACAACAGCGGGTGGTGTTCCTGGAGAGATATGTGATGGAGAATGGATATTATATTATGGATGTATGTTTATGGATATCAAGAATTATGCAGGTAGATTACCGGTTGCAACTACAATTATAATAAGTGACGAAGAGACAGAACTTACAGAAGTAATCAATGGTGGAGCATGGATGACACCAGATGACCAATTTCATATTAATGATAAATTATATGATTGGAATAAGAGATATTGTGATGATAGCAGATGGTATAAAGGCGATTTTCATGCACATTCAATTATGTCAGATGGTAAAGAAAGTATTGAGAATATAATAAAAAAGGCAAAATATATGAATATGGATTACTATGTTCCAACAGAGCATAATCTGTATCATACAGGCTGGTGTAAGTGTGATATGCCTATAATACCGGGTGTTGAGATTACATCATATTCAGGTCATTATAATATATTTGGTGTTAAAGAAAGACCAGAGCTTCTAGAGGCGATGCTTTTATCAGACACAATAGAGAAGATGAATGCAATTAATATTATGATAATAGATGATCTATATGAAAAAGGTAATCTTATAAGTATTAATCATCCTTTTTTACATATATGGCAGTGGCATATAGATGTTGAACTTGAGAAGATATCAAGTCTTGAGATAATTAATGATCCAACTTATGAATATTCAAGAAAAGCCAATGACAAAGCGATTGATTCCTTGGATTTTCTGTGGGCAGATGGACATATAATATATGGAATTGGTGGAAGCGATTCACATAATCTTATAGATGAGATATATGAAGGTGCAACAACACCATCTATAGCAGGCGATCCGGGAACTTATGTATATGCAGACGGATTGAGTGCGAATTCTATTCTTGACGGAGTGAGACATGGACATATGAATGTAACAAGATTTTGCGAAGTTATGCCAACAATAACAGGCAGGACAAGGGAATATCTTCCTGGTGACAGAATAGATGAAGATGAGATAGAGTATGTGCTTACAGTTAGTAATATCAAAGAGATACCGGTTATCTATAGAATCAGCAATGATATAGATGGAAGAGTAAGAAAAGATATGATTACAGATGTTAGATATGATGATAATGCCAAGACATATACAATTATAGAAAAGATTACTATGCCACAGGATGGATGGTATTATGTAAGATATGAAGTAAGGACAGAGCATGACGAATTCAGAGCATATATTAATCCAATATTTAGAGGTAATAAAGAAGTAGAATATAAGACATTTAATAAAGCAAAGAAAGTATGGGAAGAGACATGGCAATAAGAGGAATTATGTTTGATAAGGATGGAACACTCCTTGATTTTAATAGATTGTGGCTTGATATTACAAACATTGTTGTAGCGAATATCTGCGACAGATATCTAAGTTCTGAATCAATATATAGTGTAGATATGCTTACAGAGAGAATAAAGACAGAACTTGGAATTAATAATGAAGAGATAAGATATGACTCTCCACTTGCATATATGACATACAAAGAGATGGCAGGAGTAGTATATGATAATATCAGTGAATTAATAACAGATACTAAAGAACAATTTGAGCAGATATTTGAACAGGAATATAATAGAGCATTTAGTACTATGGAATTTGATTGTATTCCAACATGTAATATAATACATCTTTTTGATATATTAAAAGACAGAAATATAAGGATTGGGCTTGCAACTGCAGACAATAAGAATAATACAGAAAAATGTCTTAAAAAGATGCATATATATGAATATTTTGATTATATTGGATGCGATGATAGCAATGTAAGACCAAAGCCATGTGCAGATATGTTTGATATTTTTTGTGAAAAATATAATCTGAAAAGTGATGAAGTGATTATATGTGGCGATACAGTTAACGATATGATATTTGCGAGGAACTGCAAAGCACATTCAGCCGGAGTATTATGTGGGTTGACAGAATATGAAGATATGTGTGGCAAAGCAGAATATATAATCGATAATCCGGAAAAACTAATAGATATAATATAAGAATTCTTCAAAAATAATTATACTTTTAATATTTGTTAATATAAGAATATACTTCCATTAAATTTTTTCGCTTTTCCAGTTTCAGGATCATTGAATTTATACTCAAAATCATCAACACATTCCTTAATGCGATACATAACTTCACCACTGACATTTTAACATCACGATAATCATTTGGAAGAAGTACTTATGTTTTCTCAACGTCAGAAATCTGTCTGACTTTTTTTGAACAACAAAAAAAACAGCATTTATGGCGACTTGCCGAAAAATAATATATGATTAATTCTCAAAGATATATGGTGCTAAATCCTAAAGACGGGACATGGAGAAAACATGATTTAGAAGAAGATTATTTTATTATATACTATAAAATGTATAAGGAAATTCTTAAACAGCGATTTTCATAGATGGTGGAATTCGTATGATGTGTCAAGGATGGAATTTGAGTTAAATGATATAAATTCGGTAGGATTATAGTATTTGTCGTACTCTGTTTGTGTGAACTTATTTTACTCTCTTGATGGATCAAGAGGGTTTTTCTGTTGTGAAACAAAAATGATGATAGGATATTGACAAAAAACAATCATGATGTATAATGGTGATAGAAAAAGATAAAAAAGCAATCATTCAAGAAGGAGGAGATGCATATATTTGATATTACATTAAATGAGATTGATGTATACCTGACAGAGGTAAAAGATGCAATTCGAAAAAACCATTATAGAATTGAACTCAATTCTCACAGACAAGATAATAGAGATTTATTTTTAAACTATGTACTTGACGAAATGATGGCAAAAGATATTTTGCTAGGACTAACGGCGACAGATTTTTCTGAGGTATTGCAAAATGAACATAGAGGATATGAACATGAGCTGTTGTACGTCTTTGGCAAAGATGTAGAACTTTTAGAAAGAATGGGTAACACTAAAAAGACAGTGTCCTTGTATATAAAATTTAACAAGACGGATAACTGTTATGTGATTGTGGTTTCCTTGCATGAACAGAAATATCCGATAAGTTACTATTTTAAATAGTAATCTGATAAGGAGGAAATATCATGGCTGAGAAAGAAAGATTTGATTTTTGCACAGAGTGCAGAAAAGAAACTGAGTACACTTTGCAAAAACGAAACATTGTAAAAACGATTAAAGATGTAGAGTATACATTTAGCATTACAGTTGCATTATGTAATGAGTGCGGAGAAGAAGTGAGCCTTCCTGGACTGATTGATAAAAATATTCAGGAAGTCGACGAACAGTATAGGGCCTATGAAGGGATTGTTTCGGTAGGTGATATTGAAAAGCTCATGAAAATTTATAAGATTGGAAAGGCACCTTTATCATTGGCGCTCGGATTTGGAGAGGTGACTATTACGAGATATCTTTCTGGTCAGATACCGTCGAAAGAATATTCTGATATCATGAAGATGGCATTATCATCTCCAACTTTTATGAAAGAAAAATTGCAGGAGAATAAGGAAAAAATTGCATCTGCAGCTTATAATAAAGCAATGGATGCCGCAGTGCAATTAGAAACATTATTTTCGGTTTCAGATAAGATGTTGAGGGTAATTGCGTATGTGTTTGAGAAACTGGAAGAGGTAACGCCTCTTATGCTCCAGAAATTACTTTATTTTATTCAGGGAGAATCCTATGTTTTGAATGGTAAACCAATGTTTTGTGAAAATTGTCAGGCTTGGATTCATGGGCCAGTGTATCCCGAGGTTTATTATATGTTTAGCGATTTTAAATATAACCCGATTGAAGATGCACGTTTTGCAATATTTAAAGGTGCAGAAGATGAGTTGACAAAAGAAGAACAAAAAGTAGTTGATTTGGTTGTCAATACTTTCGGTGAGTATGGCGGAAAAATGCTGGAAAGAATCACACATGAAGAAAGACCATGGAAGTTTGCACGAAAAGGATATGCAGACAACATTCCATCGCATGAAACAATTACAATGGAAAGCATAGAAAACTATTATACTGAAAAAAATAAAGAATATGATTTTACTGCTGAAGATGGTCTAAAACAATATATCAGAGATATTCTTCAATAAGTATGCTTAGGCATTCAATGACCACGTTCAGGATCGTAAAAACTAGAATCCTTCAAAAATAAGTATACCTTTAATATTTGTTAATATAAGAATATACTTCCATTAAATTTTACTTTTAATATACACCAAAAAAGTATATACTAATAAAGGTATAATTAATGTAATTTCGGAATTTTCTTTAAACAAATAATTCTGGATATATTTCCGATATGCTGTTTCCATTTTCTCGTCGTGCACACCGTGTACGCACTGCGAAAATGTTATTGCATATCAAAAATTTATCTCAGAATTCTTCATTTAGAAGATTCCGAGAGTACATATTAAAAACAGGAGGAATAAAATGAGATACATATTATTTAGTATAGGTTCACTTCATATATACAGCTATGGTCTTATGATTGCTATTGGCGTTATATGTGCATTTTTTATATCAGATAAGAGAGCTAACAAGTATGGTCTTGACAGCGATGTTGTATTCAGACTTGGCATGATGGCATTAGTATGTGGAATGCTTGGTGCAAAACTTCTCTATGTGATAATCAACTTTAAGTCGATAATTGAGACTGGAGATATTAAGGGAGCAATAACAGAAGGATTTGTAGTATATGGCGGAATAATAGGAGGAGTAGTCGGATGCTACATATATTGTAAAGTTAAGAAATACAGCCTTTCAGAATATTTTGACCTTATAATACCGACAGTTGCACTTGCACAGGGCTTTGGAAGAATTGGATGTTTCCTTGCAGGATGCTGTTATGGAGAAGAGACAACACATGCATTTAGTGTTACGTTTAAGAGCTCACCATATGCACCTAATGGAGTGAAATTAATTCCAACACAGCTTATATCAAGTGCAGCAGACTTTATTAACTTTGGAATACTTATATTAGTAGCGGCTAAATTTAGAAAAAAGAACAAAAAGGGACTTATTACATCAATATATCTTATTAATTACAGCATTGGAAGATTTATAATAGAATTCTTCAGAGGCGATATTGAAAGAGGTAATGTAGGTGTATTGTCAACATCACAATTTATAGCAATATTTATACTTGCAGGTGGAATAGCACTTCTTGTATATGCACTAAGACACAATAAAAAAGAAGAAGCTGCACTTAATTAATTATATATACAACAGTCTGACAGATTGTAATATAATCAAACTGCCAGGCTGTTGTATTATATTATAATCTGTCAGACTGTTGTATATTAGTGGCGAAATAATGAGATGCAGAAGTTTTTTTGAATATTAAGGTTTTAAATATTAAGATTGTAGATGACTAAAGATTTAAAACTTTTCATGTAATTAATTTTCTATCTAAAAAGTGAGAAACTACTTGCCTGAAAAAGTTAAAAGAAACTATTTGCCTGAAAAAGTTAAAAAAGATAACTTGCTAATTAAGTAGAGTGGGGGAAAAAGTATATGTATAAGATATTTATAGTTGAAGATGATCCGGTAATAGCACAGACACTTGCTGATAATCTTTTTAAGTGGGGGTTTGAAGCAGTTGTGGCAGATGACCTATGGAATGTGACAGCACAGTTTGTAAAAGAAGAACCACATATAGTTATTATGGATATAGTCCTGCCTTGTTATAATGGATATTACTGGTGTAATGAGATTAGGAAGATATCTAAAGTTCCAATAATATTCCTGTCATCAAAGAATGATAATATGGATATAGTCATGGCAATTAATATGGGTGGCGATGACTTTATATCAAAGCCATTTGCAACAGATATATTAGTTGCAAAGATTCAGGCAATGCTTAGAAGAACTTATGATTATAAGAGTGAGAATAGTGATAATATAGAACATAGAGGAGCTGTACTTTTGCTTGGAGAGGCAAGTCTTGTATACAAGAATCAAAAGATAGAACTTACTAAGAATGAATTCAGAATATTAGAAGTACTTATGCGTAATAAGAATAATATAGTAAGCAGAGATAAGATAATGAAGAAATTGTGGAATGATGACAGCTTTATAGATGATAATACACTTACAGTTAATCTTAACAGGCTCAGAAAAAAACTTGATGCAGCAGGACTTACAGATTTTATTGAGACTAAAAAGGGGCTTGGATATATGGTATCTGATTAAAGATAGAAAAAACATAGATATATAGTACTTGATTAAAAGTGAAAAAAGGACATGGATATATAGTACTTGATTAAAAGTGAAAAAAAGACATGGGTTATGGTATCCGATTAAAGATACGAAGTAAGACATAAAGATGTTTTTATAGTATATCAATGTAACTTATAAAAATATATAACGATTGGTGGGGAATGTAATGTATAGAAGATTTGCAAAGCATGAGCGTGGAACGATAATTGTATACATAGCAAGTATAATTCTTGCGATATTATTTGCTATAGCATATGATATTAAACTTGAAGCTGTGCTTTATTATATAGGACTTGTAACGGAAGTAGAAGTGATATATCTTATTATAAGTTTTATAATGTATGCTAGAAAGGTAAAACAGCTTGAGAAATATTCTAATAATATTAATATATTCAATAATAATATTTTGATTAAAAAAACAGATGATATAGAAGAAAAATATGGTAATATAATTGATAAACTTTACAATCAGATTAATAATGAGATATCAGAAAAAGATAAAAAAATGAATGAACGAATATTATATTTTTCACTTTGGCTGCATCAGATTAAGACACCAATAGCAGCAATGAATCTGCTTGTTGAGAATATTGATAATAGTTCAAAGCTAGAGAGTGAATTATTTAAGATAGAACAGTATGCTGAGACTGCGATTAATTATCTTAAAACTGAGAATATGAAAGAGGATCTTGTAATTGACAGATATAATCTTAAAGATATTATAAGCCAATGTGTGAGAAAATATTCTGTATTATTTATTGAAAAAAGGATAGGCGTAAGCATGGGCGATCTTGATTATGAGATTACTACTGATGAAAAATGGCTATGTTTTGTAGTAGAACAGATACTATCTAATGCTATTAAATATTCAATAAATGGTACAGTTAAGATATATGCTTATGAAGAAGATACAGATATGGCATCAGAAGATAATAATATCAGAGAAATAGAATATAATGCAGATAAAAAAATAGCAGATAATAAACAGAAAGTCTGCCTTGTGATAGAAGATAAAGGAATTGGAATAAGCAAAGAAGATATACAAAGAGTCTTTGACAATGGATATACAGGTCTTAATGGCAGACGGGATAAGAAAGCAAGTGGAATAGGACTTTATCTTACAAAGATTGTATGTGATGCACTTAATCATAAGATAGATATTGAATCAGAACCTGGAAAAGGAACACGAGTGAGTATACATTTAAATATCGCATTAAGAAGTGCCTGACTTACAAAAATGTAAGTTAGGCATATTATTTTGTAATGTTAAGTTATGGAACGGAGACAGAGAATAACGTAAGATTATATTGTAACAAGCAGGCGAAGAATTAGTAAGAGATAAGGACAAGGAGGACATTATGTCATTATTACAGGTAAATAATATTAAGAAAATATACACACAACGTTTCTCAAGACAACAGTATGTCGCACTTAATAATGTTAATTTTAAAGTTGAAGAAGGAGAGTTTGTTGCCATTATGGGACCGTCAGGAGCCGGTAAGACAACACTTCTTAATATACTTGCATCATTAGACAGAGTGACAAGTGGAGAAGTACTTCTTGATGGAAGAGATATGGGAAGTATTAAAGAAAGTGAACTTGCATCATTTAGACGTAATAATCTTGGATTTGTATTTCAGGATTTTAATCTTCTTGATACATTCACACTTAAGGACAATATATTTCTTCCATTAGTGTTATCACAGGAGAATTATGAAGAGATGTCAGCTAAGCTTCAACCGATAGCAAAGACACTTGATATAACAGATATTCTTGACAAATATCCATACGAAGTATCAGGAGGACAAAAACAAAGATGTGCAGTTGCAAGAGCAATAATAACAAAACCCAAGATACTTCTTGCAGATGAACCAACAGGAGCACTTGATTCTAAATCAAGTAATAATCTTCTTAATATGTTTGAATCAATTAACAGAAGTGGTCAGACAATAGTAATGGTAACGCATAGTTCGTATGCAGCAAGTTATGCTAACCGAGTTATGTTCATTAAGGACGGCGAAGTATATAGTGAGATATACAAAGGTGACAGAACAAGAAAAGAATTCCTTGATAAGATAGTATCTAATCTTCTTGTAATGTCAGATGGAGGTGTTTCAATTGGTTAGAAAATTATATATGAAGATGTCGCTTGATAATATAAAACGTAATAAAGAGATAACACTTCCATATATGATTGCAATGGCGGTATTATTTTTTATGTTTGATCTTGTGCTTGCAGTTGCATTTAACAAAGGAACAGAAGGTATGCCGGGTGGAGATGCAGTAAGAACTCTGTTTACAGTAGGAACAGTAGTATTATTATTCATAGCGATAGCATTTGCAGTATATCTTAATAATTTTGTGATAAAAAAACGTATAAAAGAATATGGAATGTATAACATACTTGGTCTTGAAAAAAAGCATGTAATAATGATAATGCTCTTAGAAAATACAATAATATATGTACTCTCATTTGTTATTGGAACAGTACTTGCTTTATCATTGTCAAAAATAATATTTATGTTATTTTTAAAAATATGTCATACGTCAGAGAATTCAAGATTTATATTTAGTATATATCCATATCAGAAATCAGCAGAATTATTTATTATTACATATATAGTCATATCAATTAAGAATATAATCACTGTAATACGTTTTAATTCAATTGAATTATTAAAAACAGATAAAAAAGGTGATAAGACATCAGTATTTGAATATGTAATAGCATTGGCAGGAATTGTAATTATGGCAATCTCATATTATGTTGCAAACAGAGTAGATAATGAAACTGATGCAACAGTATACTTTATGTTTTGTGCACTTGGAGTAATAATTGCCACATATATGATATTCCCTGCTGGAAGCCATATATTACTAAGAAGACTTAAAAATAATAAAAAATTCTATTATCGCCCCACTAATTTTATATCAACAGGAAGTCTTATGTATAGAATGAGACAGAATGCAATAGGGCTTGCAAGTATATGTATATTAAGTACAATGGTCGTAGTAACCGGTGCATATAGTTTTTCATTATTTTTCTCAGCTGAAGCTAATAGTAAAATATTAAGACCGGATGATATAGCATATACTATGTCAGAAGGTGACAATGTTATGCTTACAAAAGACTTAGTATATGATATAGCTAAGAAAAACAATGTTACAATAGATGATTATCGCAGATATAATTACAGATTATATGCAGGAGAACTTAATAATGGAGAATTTACAAGATACTCAGGCAATGAAAGTGCTTATACTAAAGTAGTACTTATAGAACTTGCAGATTATGAAGAATTAACAGGACAGAATATTATACTTGATAAAAATCAGATATTATTATTTACATCAGATGAATATAAAGAAGATACTTTATCTATAAATAATGCAAAATATACAATCGTAAATGCCGATAAGAATAATATACTTACAAGTCATAAGTATTCAAAAGAGAAACAGAGAATATATATTGTTGCAAGGGAGGATGATATATATGAAATTCGTAAAGAATATTATAAGATGTGTTATGTTAGTTACGATTGGAACAGTTATGGGGATAATGATGTCAATTCCACAGGTGCGGATAATGAGGAAATGTCTGTAGAAGATGAACTTAATGCATTATTAGAAGATGATGAGGCGAAATATACAAAAGTAATTATTAATTGTAGTGGTGATGATAAAGACAGATATAATTATGCAAAGGAATTAAAAGAAAATTATGAGTATAAAGCTCCGAATTATTCATTTGTAGCTTATGAACTGTATCTTGAGGAGAACTATGCCATATTTGGAGGAACAGTATTTCTTGGTATCTTCTGTATAATAATATTTCTTACAATAACGATTCTGATAATATATTTTAAACAGGTCAATGAAGGATATGAAGACAGAGAGCGATTTGTGATACTTCAAAAAGTAGGAATGGATAAGCAGATGGTTGTAAAGACTATTAACCGCCAGATTATGATAGTATTTTTTGCACCACTTATTGTAAGCATAATACATGTGCTTGCGGCACTTAAATCATTAAAACTTATGATTATGTATTTTCAGACAATGAATATGAGCCTTATATATGGCTGCATTATCGGAATGCTCATTATATTTGTAGCTGTGTATTTTATAGTATACAAAATAACGTCAAAGGTATATTATGGAATAGTTAAATTCTAAACAGATTGGCGGGATTATATGGAGATATGTGGAGAGAAAGTAATACTTAGAGATCTTACAAAAGAAGATATTGAGAAAAGATTATACTTTAATACTGTAGATACAGAGTGGCAGATGTGGGATTCGCCATGGCAGTATGAAGGAATGACAAAAGAAGAAAAAGAATATGAACTATCAGAGATGAAAGAGAGTATGGAGAACTGGCTTAAGAAGAATAAGAATATGCCAGATACAGACAGACGTTATGAGTTTCAGATAGCTGACAAAGTGACAGGTGAATGTATAGGGTGGTGCATTGCATATCATATTAATGATGACTATGAATATGATACAAGAGGAGAGTATATTGCAGTAGGAATAGATCTGCCACCAGAAGATATGCGAGGTAAAGGTTATGGAATGGAAGCACTTGGTATGTTCATAGAATATCTAAAAAAAGTCTTTGATGCCAGAATATATACACAGACATGGTCAGGCAATGTGGCTATGGTAAGACTTGCAGGCAAGCTTGGCTTTGTAGAATGTAACAGAGTAGCCGGTATATATGAAAAAGATGGCATAGTCTATGACGAAGTTACATACAGACTCAAATGATAAGGATAGATAGTTTTATTTATTGCGTTATTTTTTGACGTATCAATGGCTGATGTGTTAGAATAATCAGGTAACTGATAACCGGCAGTCATTGAGACTGTCTATTGAAGATGAGGAATGTAATTATGTTATACCAGATTTCAAATGGTTGTGTTGCATTTGCAGACAATACCGTTTTAGAACATATTAATTTTGAGATACGTAATACAGAGAAGATAGCGATTGTTGGACGTAATGGATGTGGTAAGACAACTCTTCTTAAACTTATATCAGGAGAAGTTGACCTCACTAAGAGAGATAGTGATGAAGATGTATTCATAGCTAAGTCAGGCAGACCAGAGATTGGTTATCTTAGACAGATAGCGTTTGATGATATTAATCTTCCGATGGAAAAAGAAGTAAGAAAAGCCTTTGCACATATTGAGAATATGAAAGCAGAGATAGACAGGCTTGCAAGTGAGCTTGAATATGATCATTCAGAGCAGAAAGTTAAATCATATACAAATCTTATGGATAATTTTGAAGCTATCGGCGGATATTTTTATGAAAAAGAATATGAAGTACTTATTCAGAAGTTTGGATTCAGTGAAGAAGATAAGAAGAAGCCTTTGTCTGAATTCTCAGGTGGACAACAGACTAAGATAGCTTTTATTAAATTATTACTTAGTAAGCCTGATATATTATTACTTGATGAACCTACCAACCATCTGGATGTTGAGACAATTGAATGGCTTGAAGGATATATTAAGAATTATCCGAAAGCTGTTGTAGTTGTATCACATGACCGAATGTTTCTTGATAATATAGTTGATGTTGTATATGAGATAGAACATCATACAGCGAGAAGATATCCAGGTAATTATACTAACTTTGTAAAACGTAAACAGGAACTTTATGACAAACAGCTTAAAGATTATAAAGCTCAGCAAAAAGAGATTGAAAGACTTGAGACTATAGCGATTAAGTTTAAGAATAAGCCAACCAAAGCATCTATGGCACAGTCTAAGTTAAAAGCTATTGAGCATATGGATAAGATAGAAAAACCGGATGCTTTTGATACTAAGACTTTTCATGCTAACTTTAAACCTCTTATGGAGACAGGTAATGATGTCTTATTTGTAAAGGATCTGGAGATAGGTTATGACAGACCATTATCTACAGTATCAATAGATATTAAGAAAGGCGATAAAGTAGGTATTCTTGGTGGCAATGGTCTTGGAAAATCTACTTTTTTAAAGACTATTATTAATGAGATTCCGGCTCTTTCCGGAAGTTACAAATATGGTGTTAATGTCCAGATAGGATATTTTGATCAGCAGATGGCTATGTATACAAGTGAAAAACAGGTTATTGATGATCTGTGGGATGAGTTTCCTAATCTTACTCAGACGCAAGTGCGTAATCTGCTTGGTGCATTTCTCTTCTCTGGAGATGATGTATTCAAAAAAGTAAGTATGCTCTCAGGTGGCGAAAAAGTAAGACTTGCACTTTGCAAGATATTTAAGCGACAGCCTAATGTTCTTATTCTTGATGAGCCTACTAACCATATGGATATTGTTGGTAAAGAGACACTTGAAGCTATGCTTAAAGAATTCCCAGGAACTTTAATATTTGTATCACATGACAGATATTTTGTAAAACAGGTATCTAATAAACTCCTTGTATTTGAGAATGGAACTACTAAGGAATATAGATTTGGCTATGATGATTATATGGAGCAGGTTGCAAAACAGAGAGAAGCTAATGGTGATATGGTGAAGTTTAGCGGTAAAGGGACAAGTGATGTAAAACCTGTTAAAGAGAAAGATGCAGAGGAAGTTATGACTGCAGCCAAATCAAGTTATAACTTTGGTAAAGAAAAGTCGAAACTTGAGAGAAGACTTAAGAAAGTTGAAGATGCACTTCACGATAAGGAGACTAAGACAGATGAACTTAAGGATATGCTTGCAGATCCTGCTATTCAGTCTGATTATATAAAGCTTGGTGAGATTCAGGCACAGATTGATGAACTCGAGATGGAGATACTTGAAGATATGGAAGAATGGGAGAATATCTCAACTGAACTTGAACAGTATCAGTAGAAAGATTATATAGTGTATGTAACAGCAAGAGTATATACAATAAAAAGTTTTCACAGAAAGTTCACAAAAATATTAATACTAGGTATTGACATGTCTGATAAAAGGTGTTATAACAGTGTCGTATCAAAGATAAACCTAGTGTGCACAGGCGAATTGATTAATTTTTATAATTTTGGAGGAAAAGTTAAATGAATACTTTAAAAGCAGAAAAAAGAAATCAAAAAGCCAAGGCTTTGAGACGTGAAGGCTATGTAATTGGCAATTTAAGCGGACGAGAGATAGAGGGTTCAATACCTGTCAAGATGGTACAGGCAGATGTAACTGAACTATTTAAGACATGTAATAAGGGTAGTCAGATATACTTAGACGTTGAAGGTACTAAGTATGATGCTCTTATCAAAACAGTAGATTATGATCCTGTTAAGAAGATGGTTATGGATATTGAATTCCAGGCACTTGTAAGCAATGAGAAGATTCATAACGTAGCCGAGATAGTTCTTTGTAATGAAGAAAAAGTAACAGAAGGTGTTCTTGAAGAACTTCTTGAAGAAGTATCTTACAAGGCATATCCAAAGGATCTTGTAGATAAGGTTGTAGTAGATGCAGGAGATATGAGAATTGGCGATACAATAAGAGTAAGAGATCTTGATATTGCCAAGAACCCTAATATTGAACTCCTTACCGATTTAGATGCTATTGTTGTTAATGTAATCGCATCCAAGAATGTAGCTACTGATGATGATGCAGAAGAAGAAGGCGAAGAAGAAAAATAATTCTATATAGTTGATGATTAAGATATGCCTAATAAGCAGATTAATCATTAATGATAAACTGTAAATAGAGCAATAATAAATATAATAAAAAACTCCCATGACAGAGAACTAAGCGCTGTTGTGGGAGTTTTTTTGGTTCTAAACTTTACTTGGGGGTAGAGTTTAGAACCGTTTTTCTATCTTATAGAACACTATATTTACTAATCCCAATTACGAACTGCATCTGAATAATACTGAATTAGTACAGGTTTTGAAAGTGAATTGACATTGGCAGTTTCTCTTCCACTTAATTCATCTTTACCAAATACAAACATTGCAGGTGCATTATCATTAGTAAGATATTTTGTCTCGACATTAAAATTGAACTTAGTAGTGTCAAGTTCCTGTTTAGAAGCAAGGTTAAAGCCCCAGTCACCAAAGGCAGGAACCTGGAGATGATAAGGGGCAGTGTTAAAACCTTCGCTTTCGAGTGTCTTATTGATGCACCAGAAAGCTTTAGAAGCATAGTATGGACTTATAGACTGTACATTAATGATGCCATCTTCTGTAAGCGAATTAGCACACAGACGGTAAAAGATATTAGTGTATAGTTTATTAAGTGAATCATTGTTAGGATCTGGAAGATCTACTATTATTACATCATATTTGGCAGTGTTATCTTCAAGAAACTTATAAGCATCAGTATTAATTATTGTTAATCTGTCATTGGTCAGCGAATTATTGTTAAGTGCAGATATCTGAGGATTCTCAGAGCATATTCGAATCATTTCAGGATCAAGATCCACGAGTGTTATATGTGTATTTTCATATTTGAGCAGTTCTCTTGCTGCCATTCCATCACCGCCGCCAAGTACAAGAACATTGTCATGTTTTTTGGCGATTGACATTGGAATATGCACGAGTGCTTCGTGATATCTATACTCATCAAGTGAGCAGAACTGAACATTACCATCAATATATAATCTAAGATCATCTCTGTGTTTTGTTATTACAACTCGTTGATATTTGGTCTGCTCTGAATAGATTACATTATCTCTATACAGACCATTTTCTATATAATTTGAGATGTTTTCTGAGAAAAACATACCTAAAGCCATTATACATAGAAGTGAACAGACAATTGCTTTGTATACAGGTGCGTTTTTGATACGGTCTTTGTATCTGAATACAATGAGTGTTGCAGCGATTATATTCATTGTACCTGTTAAGAATGCAGTTGAGAAATATCCAAGCTGTGGAAGAAGTATAAGTGGAAATGCGATAGAACCTATGAGTCCACCTATATAATCGATACTAAATAATGATGACAGAGTAAGTCTGAGGTTTTCATTATCTTCTTCTATTATTCTTGTAAGAAGTGGAATCTCAATACCTACAAATGTTCCTATTATAATTATCTCAGCATACATTACAATAGCATAACTTTCAAGGTAGAGATTAGCGAGAAATAAGCTTAATGCACTTATTCCGCCAAAGATACCAACTCCAATTTCAACAATCACAAAGCAATTGAACAGATTTTTTTTCATGTATTTAGATATGTATGAACCAAGTCCCATAGCACACATATATAGTCCGATTGTTATAGAGTATTGGAGTGTTGTATCGCCCATAAGGTATGAACTTACAGCACTTATTATTAATTCATAGCACATTGAACAACCAGATATTATTAACGTTGTAAAAATAAGAAGTTTATAATTTTTCATAATACACCTACATAATTACCCCACTTATAATTGTTGCAATACCGATGAATATTCCTGCAACCATAATTCCTGCAGCAGTATTGCCATTGCCAATCTCATCATTAAGATTGTATTTGCGGTTAAATAGACTTACAAGGTAATATCCGATACCAAGGAATATGACACCGATAAAGAAATATATAATACTTCCCAAAATACCTTCGCTGATACTTTCTTTGACTTCTGATATAACAGGTGACATAATTGCAGCTTTAAGAATTGTACCTATTGCGATGAAAGAGCCTGCACATAGGAATCCGACTGCCTGGTTACCTTTTTTTATCTCAGTAGGAAAATGACATGGGATAAGAAGGTCGATTAAAAAGTTTCCGGCAATCATAAGTATAATTCCGATTAATGCGTAAATGCTTACATCTAAAAGATCATATAAAATAGACATTGTAAAAGTCTCCTTTCTGTTGGTTATTAATTATTTACCACTGCTTAATCCACCGCCTGAAGATGTTCTATGATTTGAACTTGACTGACGTATACTCTTTGAGTAAGTATTATAGTAACTGTCTGAATCATAAGTAACTTCAGTGTCATTATATGAACTATATGGTGAATATCCAGAGTATGATGAGCGATCACTATAGTAGCCCTTAGTGTAGTAATATCGTCTGTAGTAGCGGCTTGTTCCTGTTGATGAATGATATGGGTCAGAATCTGTATAGTATGCATATTTTCGTGAAGATACCTGAACCAGAGTATCGCCATCTGTTGATGTATATATAAGACAGTATTCATTGTTAGTAAGAATTGCAATACTGTTGTCATCATCTTCGCTATTTTGCATTATACTGTTTGTTTTACCATCTATACCTGTGATTATATCCGTAACAGTTTCACTTATATCCATTTGTGATATGTATACAGTAGCTTTCTGCGAGTGCTCTCCGGTTATTGATGTACTGTAATGATAATTAAGATCATTGTTAGATACATAATCTTGTATAGCATGCTTCTTATTACCCGAAATCAGGAAAAAAGTAGTTGTAATAATAAATAATAATGGTACAAGCAATGCACAGATGGCCAATGTTTTAACAGGTTTTCTGCTATGAGAATGATATGATTTAGAATCCTCTCTATTGCTTATAAGATTAATATCATATTTTTCTATATAGTGTCCTTTTGAGTATTCTTTGTCACCATCCCAATCTTCGCAGGAATAGATAAGTTCTTCTGTCTGGTCTTCGTATTCCGTAAAATAGAAATGCTCGTTTGGATCAACATCTATATTGCCAAGTGCAGCAGTAACAATAGCAGAACCCGAATCGACAATATGGTATCTGCTATCAGGGGCTGTGCGGGTGTTATAGCTTATTGAATATTCATTATAAGTATCATCGATACTAAGCCATGCTTCATTTTTACCTTTAAGATGGTATTCATCCCATGAACAATTATCATTGGTGTTTCTGCAGGTCATTTTTCCGATTACTGTATAACGTTCTCCTTCAACTGTTATCACAGAACCTATTTTTAAAATCATTATTTCATCTTCTTTCTATGTGATATATTACGTTCAATTTTTTTATAGACAATATCAGTGGCATCAAATGCTTCTTTTAACATATTGGCAAGAATCTCAGGGAGATCCTCATTACATGAAAAGATATCAATAGCTGCGTAATTATATTCAGGCCATGTATGCACTGAAAAATGTGATGTGGTTATAACTGCGATATAAGTTACTCCATAGGGACTAAAGTGATGTGAACATTCTTCAACTATATCAGAGTTAATATCTGCTATAATCTTATGTGAGAGTTCTCTAATACGCACAGGATCATCAACAATCTGACTGTTACAACCATATAGATCAACTAAAAGTTGACATGCCATATTAATTATGTACTCCTTTCTTTTTTATAGTATAGTATAAGTAACTAAAAAACTTATATCAGTAATATACAGCAAAGCCTTATACTATGAAATGTACAGTAAAAACTTATACCGGTAATATACAGTAAAACCTTATATTAGTAATGTACAGTAAAGCCTTATACCAATAAATATACAGCAAAAACCTATACTGGATATAAGTAGTAATCTTTGCAGATATTTAATATATGCTTCATTATAACATATAGAAACTATAAGTGTTAAAAAATGTAAAAAACATTGACATATTTTATAATTTTTTTTCAAATATAATTATTTCAATTAGGTATGATATGAAGTATAATGATATGGCGTTATAAATGTATTATAAGCAAAACGGAAACTGAAGATTAATAATAGAATGCAGTATTTCGTGGTGATATTGTAAAATCACAAAGCGTCTTCTATGCGAAAGCATAGTGAGAGATAAAGGAGAAAAAATATGAAAGTATTATTGACAGCAATTAATTCAAAATATATTCATTCAAATCTCGCTGTATACTGTCTTAAAGCTTATGCGAAGAAGTATATGGATAATATTGAGATAATGGAGTTTACTATTAATAATCAGACAGATTATATTCTATGTGAGATGTATAAAGAGAAACCGGATGTTATCGCAATATCATGCTATATATGGAATATTGGTATTGTAAAAGAAGTTACAAAGGAACTTAATAAACTTATGCCTGATGTACCTATATGGCTTGGCGGCCCGGAAGTATCTTATGAATCGGAAAAGACACTTAATGATATGCCTTGGATTAAAGGTATTATGTGTGGTGAAGGTGAAGCTACTTTTAATGAGATTATGGAGTACTATTTTGAGAAGAATAATACACTTAATCGAATTAATGGAATTGTATTTAGAGATGATAATGGTGAGATTATAAGAACGAGATACAGAGAACCTATGAATCTTGATGATGTGCCATTTCCGTATGAACATATGGAAGATTTTAAGAATAAGATTGTATATTATGAGAGCAGCAGGGGATGTCCATTCAGATGTAGTTATTGTCTGTCATCGATAGATAAGACAGTAAGATTTAGAAGCTTTGAAAAAGTAAAAAAAGAACTTCAGTTTTTCCTTGATAATAAAGTGCCACAGGTTAAATTTGTTGATAGAACTTTTAACTGTAAGAAGAGCTATGCCATGGATATATGGAGATATATTATGGAACATGATAATGGAATAACAAATTTTCACTTTGAGATAGCGGCAGATCTGCTTGATGAAGATGAAATAGAACTTATGCGCCACATGAGACCGGGACTTATACAGTTAGAGATAGGTGTTCAGTCAACTAATATTGATACAATAAAAGAGATAGATAGAGTTATGGACTTTGACCATCTCTCAGAGATTGTAAAACAGATTAATAATACTAAGAATGTTCATCAACATCTTGACCTTATAGCAGGGCTTCCTTATGAGACTTATGATATATTCAAAAAATCATTTAATGATGTATATGCACTAAGACCTGAACAGTTTCAATTAGGATTTTTAAAAGTTCTTAAAGGCTCTAAGATGTATATGAATGCCAAGGAATATGGAGTTGTATATAAGAGTACACCACCTTATGAAGTTATGTATACAAAATGGCTTACATTTGATGAAGTTATAAGCCTTAAGAATGTTACTGAGATGGTTGAAGTATATTATAACAGTGGTCAGTTCTCTAATACGATGGAATATCTTACCAAGTGCTATGATACAGCATTTGATATGTATGATGCACTTTCGGCATATTATGTTAAGAATGATCTTTTTAGCATGAAACATTCAAGAATAACAAGATATACTATCCTTAATGAATTCATTATGGAGAATGTTAATGAAGAAGACAGACAGGTGCTTAATGAGATTCTCATATTTGATCTTTATCTTAGAGAGAATATGAAGACAAGACCTAAATTCGCAGGAGAAGTTAAGGATTATATGGAGATACTTAAGGCTCTTAACATTGATAAAAACAGAGGAAAGATGGTTCATGCAGAGAAGTTTTCGTATGATATAGAAGAGACTGTTAAGCAGAAACAGCCGGTAAAATATGAGAATTATGTAATATTCGATTATGAAAGACGTAATCCGCTTAATTATGAAGCATATTATACAGTAGCACCGTTACATTAAGATAGGGATTGATTTTAATAAAGATGATGCAGGAAAATTTTGCGATAAAACTTTCCTGCATCAGTATGATTGCCATATCAAGATGTGTATCAAAGAGTGTAGGAAAGTCTTATTATAAAGATTGTCTGTTGTATGTAAATATAAATTTGTAAATGTTTGTTATAAAAATATAAGCGAAAGGAAAATATAATGAAAAAGTCAGAAGATGAATATACATATATTGCACTTGATCTTGAGACAACCGGACTTAGTCCCATTGACAATAGAATAATAGAGATTGGTGCAGCTAAAATTGTTAATGGAGTGATAGAAGATAAATTCATTACATTTGTCAATCCACAATGTCATATACCTCATTTTATAACAGACATTACGGGGATAAGTGACGAAGATGTGGAAAACGCACCGGTATTTGAAGATATATGTGGAAGACTTATAGAATTTCTTATAGGATATCCACTTCTTGGCCATAATATAATTATGGATTATAGTATGCTTAAGGAATCTTTTTTAAGATGCGGTATAAAATATAGCACAGAAGGAATTGATACACTTAAGATAGCAAAGAGCATACTTCCGGAGGCTGAGAAAAAGAGCCTTGAGTACCTTACAGAATATCTTGGCATTGAAGTAAATGCTCATCACAGAGCGTATGACGATGCAATCGCAGCGTATGAATTATATACAATTCTTTTGAAAAAAGCAAAAGAAGATAATATATATGAAACAGATGATATAGCAAAAATTTTTGGCTCAAAAGAGCTTGTATATAAAGTGAAAAAAGCATCACCTATAACACCAAAACAGGTAAGATTCCTTGGTGCACTTATTGCAGACAGGAATATAACTGTTGATAGAGATATTAAAAGCCTCACAAAAAGCGAGGCTTCAAGAGCAATTGATGAGATTTTATCAGGCGATTTTAAAGGATTTAAGTAGTAAGGATTAGATGACTTATTATTCATAATACGCAAATGTGAATATTCTTACAAAGGTGTATATCCTTACAAAAGTATATATCCTGACAAAGGTATATATCCTTA
>SAMEA104315435__coassemble_619_pt1 | contig 27142 bp, 18 predicted proteins | sample SAMEA104315435__metabat2_low_PE_020 | metagenome-assembled genome bin SAMEA104315435 (sample SAMEA104315435) | gut metagenome | biome: Monkey gut; feature: monkey-associated habitat; material: faeces | place: China | collected 2013
GTTACGTTTGATTCTGTAGCCGAACGGAGAAGGAGGGATTTGAACCCTCGCGCCGCTATTAACGACCTGCACCCTTTCCAGGGGTGTCCCTTCAGCCACTTGGGTACTTCTCCAAGAAACGGCTGATAATTCTTAGCTTATTCAGTAATAAAGCCACGCTCATGTCGTGGTTTTAATACTTAGCGGAGAGGATGGGATTCGAACCCATGTGCCCTTTCAGACAAACGGTTTTCAAGACCGCCCCGTTACGACCGCTTCGGTACCTCTCCAAATGTTTTGCTTGACTAGTTTAACACATTCAAGGTTGCTTGTCAAGTACTTTTTTGTATTACTTTTTTTAAGTTGTTGCCGCTGTATCTCAGCGACAAGTAGTATTCTACCATCTGTCGCCAAATATGTCAACAACTTTTTTCAATTTTTTTAAACATTTTTTAAGTACACTCTCAAACGTGCTTTTTCACTTATGTTTACTAGCTTTTTCTTTTGTCAAGTTTCCTCTTTTTCTTCTTTATTCGGATTGTATTTGCTTTTATTATTTATTTCTTCGTATTTTATTTCAGTCGTTTTTAAGAGTTATATAACTATTAATTTTGGATTCAAAATTTTTCAACTATCAGAGCAGCTTTGTTTATAACCAATACTGCTCTTGTAAATTATAAATCAGAAATAACAACTGTTAAATATTGCTCTTGTAAATTATAAATTAGAAATAGTAACTGCTGATTTCATATATTTTTCTTGTAAACACTCTATCACTACGTTCTTACTTAATAAAAATATTAGTTAATTACACTCATATATTCATTATTGTTTTTTCCTCTTAGTTATTTTCTTTATTGTTTTTTCCTCTTAGTTTCTTTCTCTTAGTTATTTTCTTTATTGTTTTTCCTTATTGTTTCTTTCTCATAGTTGTTTTCTTTATTGTTTTTTCCTTATCGTTTCTTTCTCATAGTTGTTTTCTTTATTGTTTCTTCCTTATCGTTTCTTTCTCATAGTTATTTTCTTTATTGTTTCTTCCTTTATCACTTTTTTCTTACTCTTATTTTTACTCATTATTATTTTTGTATGATAATTTGGCGACAATTAATCTTCTTAGACTAAAGTTCTTACGAGTTCTTGGTGCTTTGCTTTAAATAGTTTTTAGCGGTTTCAAGATCTTCCGGTGTAGTTATTTTTATGTTTGTATACTTTCCTTCTACTATTTTTACTGATATGTCTGAATATTTTTCAATTACCATAGCATCATCTGTAATATTGGCTGCCTTTTCCTGTTCTGGCGTCATATTTAAAAGTGCTTTGTACATATTCTGATAAGCAGTTTTTATTAATGATAGCTCAAAGCTCTGTGGAGTGTGTACAGCCCAAAGGGTATCTCGCTTTGGAGTATTCAATACGTTATTATTGCTGTCTGCTATTTTTATTGTATCTTTTACTTTCACTGCCAATATACATGCATTATATAACTCCACATTATCTCTCATATCATTAAGTTCTTCCTGGCTGATACATGGTCTGGCTCCATCATGAATGTGCACATATATCTTATCTATAGCTGATGAATCCGTTGTGCTTTGTCTGTTTATATTACCTGCAGATGTTGGTTCGCTTAGTTTGCAATCTGTATCATAGCTACTGTTTATTGCATTAATTCCGGCATTTACAGAATCATATCTATTCGCTCCACCTCCTACAATTTTTGTTACTTTTTGCAAGTGATATTTGTCGACTATTTCTTTTTTTACATATTCTATATCATCTTTGCCTGTAACCAAAATTATCTCATCTATATAGGATTCTTCAAAGGCTTTTATTGTATAATATATCACTGGCTTTTCTTCTATTGTCATATATTGTTTTGGTATATTACTCTTCATTCTTGTTCCTTTTCCTGCTGCAAGTATTATTGCTATATGCTTTTTCATTTTTTCATTCTCACTTTCTTTTTGTGTTTTTTATTTTTATGTTTCACCATTATATTTGGAACATTTTTATATTTCTTTCTTATACTTCAATTGGTTTTTGTTATGTTTTGTTCTTACAATCGCTCTTGTTTTGCTTTGTTCTTATAATTGCTTTTCTTATGCTTTGCTATTACAATTGCTTTTGTTTTGCTTTACTCTCACAATCGTTTTTTCTTATGCTTTGTTCTTATATGTCAACTACCCACCGCCTAATGGTAGCGGGCTTGTAACTACCTAGTCGTAGTAATGGCTTGCACCTGCGACCTTTAACCTTATATTTTATCATTTTTACACCTGCGACTTTTAATCCCGATAAGTATTGCTACTTAAAGTGACTTTACATCGTAGGGTGCTTGACAGCAAAGTTTACTCGGCTGTAACTGTACTAAATACTTGGCTATCTTTAAGATAGTTTATTCGTTAAACGGCAATTATGAACGTGTATTGTTCATGCGATACTTGGCTATCTTCAAAATAGTTTATTTCCATACTGTTGTGGTCAACATACGATACAGGTTCATATCTCCAATGCAGTCATCATTAGATTTATAGTCTTGTTCTCTGCAACTGCTTCAACAACCTTAGTCTCCAATATGGGGCATCATTAGATTTATAGCCTATGTTCTCTACAACTGCTTCAACAACCTTAGTCTCCAATATGGTCATCATTAGATTTATAGCCTGTGTCCTCTGCAACTGCTTCAACAACCTTAGTCTCCAATGTGGTCATCATTAGATTTATAGCCACAATTTTTACAGTTAAACAGATGTATCTTTGCTTGACCACAACACTTTTTATTACGGTTAGCTTTTTCAATGTGTCCACAGGCAGGATAACTCTGGCTTGTATACGCAGGATTAACCTTAATCACGGATGATTGATTCTGTTTAGCTTTATACATAAGTTTCTATCCAAGGTCATAGAACAACCACGATACAGATACATAGCGGTTCTTATGTTAATGATGAGCTTTTCTTTATATTTTTTCTGATTTTTCGTATGCTATTCTTGGAGTTTTATCAGATACATAGATTATTCCACATCTTTGAAATTGGTGTTTTTCTATAAGGTGTTGCATTATTGTATTATCTTTGTGTGTATCTATTCGTATGTGTTTTATTTTTTGTTCACAGAATTGCATTATTAGGTCAAATATGCCTCTTATTGTTCCATTACTCGCAACTCTATGTATTGTTCCATATTCACTATTATCTTGCCATTGTCCATCTTCTATTACTCTATATGTTGGATCTTCTCCCAGTACAAATGCAAATACTGCATGAATTGCGTTCTGCTGTTCAACTACATAGAGCTGCTGCTGTTCTATATCTTTTTGTATGGTTGCTATATCTGGACGGTTGTTTCCCCATTGCGTAGCATTTCCATTGGCTTTCATTATTTTTCTTGCATAAGCATATATTTCCATTATTTTTGCAAGTTCTGATTGTTTTGCTTTTCTAATATTTATCTGTTTTGTCACTTTTTTCACCTTTCATCTTCTAAACTGTCAGTGATGATTGTTTGTATCTCCACTCTTTTATCTCACACAACATTTTAGTATATTTTCTAACAGTTCCTCTAAAGATATTCTTCTATTATGTCTCCTTTCAGAAGAAAAAGTCGGTATTTACAAAATCAACGGTTCCTATTTCTCTAGTTTCAAAAACTTGAAGTTGTCATTCTACTCAATTTCAGTACGAATGGTAAACTCACTTGGAAGATCAAAAATTTCTTCTTTCAAGAACAATGGATAAAAATATTCATCTTTCAATCTGCTGAACTCCAACCATTCAAATACATGGGTACGTTTCCCCTCTGTCTTAGTAAATTTATCACCATTATTTAGCAAATCCGTTTCCGAAATATCCATCAAAAAATAGATACAAAGTTCGTGATAGAACAGATTATCTACATCTTCTGTAAAAAAGGCTTGATTTAGCCAAACGGGGCGAATAATTTTCGGAGTAATGCCGAGTTCTTCCTGCATTTCCCGTATTACCGCTTGTTCAGCCGTTTCTCCCATAGTAACTCTGCCACCGGGTAAATAAAAGTACGGAGAACGTTCATCATGCATTGCCAAAATTCTATTATCCGAAATAATCATTGCGCATACTCGATAATTGAACTTTTTATTTTCGTATTTAAAAGTAAGATCCACTCTCTACACCGTTACTGAAAACTTGTAAATAGTTCTGTCGAATATCTGTTAGTCTGTTATTTATTTTTAAAAGTTCTTTTTCACTTTTTATAATATTACTTGTTTTGCAGTAACTTACTCCTTTCTTATTTTTCTCATATCTTCTTGATATGGAACGCTGTAATCTGCGTTTTCTTTTTTCTAGTTTTTTAACTTTTTGTGTTTTGTTAATGTTCTGATGTTTATTATTATCAGAGCATATTGCCAAATCTTTGATTCCTAAATCAATACCAATGCCATCATTTGATGGAAGACCAATGTGGCTTTCATCTTCAATCCCAACTGTAATATACCAATTTATACCATCATACTTAATACGTGGATTCACATACTTGCAGTCAGTAGGAATACGTCCATGTTCTGCTAATCTAATCCAATTCAATTTCTGTTTATTCTTCTTTTTTGAGGAAGAAAATCCTTCTACTTTTACATGAGTACCTGTAAATTGAATTTTTACGTTATCCTGATAAAATGATGGGATAGAATGTTTACGACTTTTAAAATTCGGAAACTTTGAATATCCTTTGAAAAATCTCTTGTATGCTTCACAAGCATCTTTAATAGCTTGTTTTGTTACATTATTAGATATATTATTCAACCAAGAATATTCATCTGTTTTCTTTAGCTGTGTAAACTCTTTTCTTAAATCACAATCAGAGATAAATTTTCCATCTGTCTTATAATTTTCTTGTTCTCTTCCTAAAGCCCAGTTATAAGCAAAACGAGAAGTATTGGCATATTGGAATAATTTAGTTTTTTGTTTGTTATTTGGGAGCAACATCACTCGAATTGTTTTTATCATTATCTTCACCACCTTCTTCAATTAGTTCCTTTACAAGTTTTCTTGCTGTAATTATTCATGTGAATAATATCTGTATCCATTACTTGAAGTATGATGAGGATGAAGTTTTCCATTTTTATCCCAATTTCGTAATGTTTGTGCTGACACTCCTAAAATTTTTGAAAATTCATTGATAGAATAGTATTTACTCATGGTTAAAATCTCCTTATAATGTTTATACTTTATTCTATCAATAAAAGTTGTAAAGGTCAACGGTTTGATATCATCCTGTAAATATTAATGTACTCGCAGAATCTTCTAAATGAAGAATTCTGAGATAAATTTTTGATATGCAATAACATTTTCGCAGTATGTACGACGGGAAAATGGAAGCAGCATATCGGAAATATAGCTAGAATTATTTGTTTGAAGAAGATTCCGAGAGTACATTATTAATTTATGCAAAAAATAATCTAATGTGTAATGAATATCCGGATATTCTCATACATATCAAGGCAATATATGTCAATAATTGTAATAAGTAGAATAACAGATATATAAATATTACAACATATACAATATGCTACAAGAAGCATTGTATGATATAATGAGATAAAAAGCTATTAAAAAAATATTAAAAATTAAGATAATTATACAGGATAATTACATATTATTTTATATGTTTTATATGAAAAAATATGATTATACAATTATCTAGCTAAAAACTGTTAAAGAAAGCGAGGAAAATATGAATACAAAAGAAAGCCTTATCAAGGATCTTATTAATATGGGACTTACCGGAGAAGAGACTATATTGATTCATTCATCAATGAAAGCTATTGGTGAGACTTTAGGTGGAGCAGATACTGTGCTTGACGCACTTATGGAATTTTTTAAAGATGGACTTTTACTGTTGCCAACACATACATGGAAGAACATTAATGAAGATAATCCGGTATATAACCCTGATGTCGAGCCTTCGTGCGTTGGGCTTCTAACTAATATGTTCATGAGACGTGAAGAAGTTATACGTTCACTTCATCCTACACATAGTATGGCTGGATGGGGAAAAGGTGCTGAGGAATATCTAAAAGGTGAAGAGAATAATAATACTCCATGTACACCACATGGCTGTTATGACCGATTAAGAGAGTGTGGTGGTAAGATACTTCTAATTGGAGTAGGACATGAGAGAAATACTTTTATTCATAGTGTTGAGGAAGTGTTAAATGTTCCAAACAGGCTCTCAGATAAGCCTATGCATCTTAAGATAGTGATGCCGGATGGAAGCAAGAAGGATGCGTGGGTAAGAAAACACTATAATAAGAATCAGCCACATATATCAGAAGATTTTGTGAAGTTAGAAGAGGCTTTTTATGACTGTAATGCTGCTATAAAAGTTAAGTTTGGTAATGCAGACAGTATACTTTGTGATGCCAAGCGTATATTTGAGACAGTAAGGCATGTAATAGCACCGGATCCTGAATGTATAGTTACAGCTAAGAGTATAGATGCTGACAGATGGAAAAACGCATAGCAAGAATAATAAAGAATTAGCAATATTATTAAAAAACAGTGGCTTAAATACTTGAACTTAGCAGAGAATAATAGTATAATCAAAAAGGTTGATAAAAAATAAACAAACTTTTAAAAGAAGAGAATTAGGAGGAGTTAACCATGGTTAATTGGAACAATTTAGATACCCTTGCTTCATTTAAAGAACTTTTAAATGTAGAAAAAGTTGATCTTACAAAAGTAATGTCAGGTGAAGAAGGAGCAGAGCGTGTTAAGAATTACAGCGTAAAGATGGCTGGAGATATGACATATAATTATGCAGCTAAGCAGGTTAATGATAAAGTTCTTGAAGCACTTGTAAAGTTAGCAAAAGAAGCACAGCTTTCAGAGAAATTTGAAGCACTCTATAATGGCGAAGTTGTTAATACAGGCGAAAAACGTCTTGTACTTCACCAGCTTACAAGAGGACAGCTTGGTAATGTTGTAGAAGCAGATAATACAGATAAACGTAGATTTTATGTAGAACAGCAGGAGAGAATTGCAGATTTTGCTAATAAAGTACACAATGGCGAGATTACTAATGCAGCAGGAGAAAAGTTTACAACTGTTGTACAGATTGGTATCGGTGGTAGTGACCTTGGTCCTCGTGCAATGTATCTTGCACTTGAAAACTGGGCTAAGAAGAATAATACATTTAAGATGGAAGCTAAATTCATCAGTAATGTAGATCCTGATGATGCAGCAGCTGTACTTAATTCAGTAGATGTAGCACATTCAATCTTCATTCTAGTATCTAAATCAGGTACAACACTTGAGACACTTACTAATGAATCATTTGTAAAAGACGCATTAAAGAAAGCCGGATTAGATCCTTCAAAACACATGATAGCAGTTACAAGTGAGACATCACCACTTGCTAAGAGTGATGATTATCTTGCAGCATTCTTCATGGATGATTATATTGGTGGCCGTTTCTCATCAACATCAGCAGTTGGTGGTGCAGTATTATCACTTGCATTCGGACCAGAAGTATTTGCTGAATTCTTAAAAGGTGCAGCAGAAGAAGACAAACTTGCGTTAAATGAAGATGTATTAAATAACCCATCAATGCTTGATGCATTAATTGGTGTATATGAACGTAATGTACTTGGATATCCAGCAACAGCAGTATTACCATATTCACAGGCTTTAAGCCGTTTTCCAGCTCATCTTCAGCAGCTTGATATGGAATCTAATGGTAAATCAGTTAACCGTTTTGGAGAACCAGTTGATTATGTTACAGGACCTATTATATTTGGAGAACCAGGAACTAATGGACAGCATTCATTCTATCAGTTACTTCATCAGGGAACAGATATTGTACCTCTTCAGTTCATTGGATATAAGAACAGTCAGATTGGAACAGATGTAGTAATTCAGGATAGCACAAGCCAGCAGAAACTTTGTGCTAATGTAGCAGCACAGATTGTAGCATTTGCATGTGGTAAAGCTGATGAGAATAAGAATAAGAACTTTAAAGGTGGTCGTCCATCAAGTATCATCATCGGAGAGCAGGTTAATCCAGAATCACTCGGTGCATTATTAGCACATTTTGAGAATAAAGTTATGTTCCAGGGATTCTTATGGAATGTAAATAGCTTTGACCAGGAAGGCGTACAGCTTGGTAAAGTACTTGCAAAACGTGTACTTGCACATGAGACAGACGGAGCATTAAAAGTATATAGTGATCTTTTAAATATATAATATTGAAACCAATATATTATGATATGAGGGGAGTAATAGTATGAATATTTTAGTAGTTATTGATATGCAGAATGATTTTATCGATGGTTCACTTGGAACAAAAGAAGCAGTAGCTATTGTTCAGGCAGTAGTTGATAAGATTAAGAATTTTGAAGGGACTGTACTTGCAACAAGAGATACACATGAGGAGAATTATCTTGATACGCAGGAAGGACGCAATCTGCCGGTTAAGCACTGTATAAGGGGAACAGATGGCTGGCAGATAAGAGAAGAGATTGCAAAACTTATTAAAGAAGAGCCGATAGATAAACCGACATTTGGAAGTATAGAACTTGGTAAGAAGATATATGAGCTTTCACAGACAGAAGATATAGAGAGTATAACACTTATAGGATTATGTACAGATATCTGTGTTATATCTAATGCTATGGTTATCAAGGCATATCTTCCGGAAGTTAAGATAATTGTTGATAGCAGATGTTGTGCAGGTGTAACACCAGAGAGTCATATAAGAGCACTTGAAGCTATGAAAGTATGTCAGGTAGAAGTGCAATAATTATTAGAAAGCATATCATAAGAATATAATATAATTAGATATTGATAATATTAATAGAATTCCTGTTAGATAAGAACATATTAAGATATAGTATGTTTAACTAACAGGAATTTTGTTTTTACAGTAGATAGTATGTAGTGAATTATTGAAAAAGTATAGGTCATGAATTTGATATTTTAAGAAAATATTTTATATATTGTAATGCTCCAAAAAGTTATATTATAAATGAAATGATTAAGAATAACAAGATTGGAGAGTTATATATGAGATATGGATATTTTGATGAAGTAAAAAAAGAATATGTTATTACAAGACCAGATACACCGGCACCTTGGGTTAATTACCTGGGATCTCCTGAATATGGAGCAATAGTATCTAACAATGCAGGTGGATATAGTTTTGCAAAATCTGGTGCGAATGGAAGAATATTAAGATATGTATTTAATCAATTTGATGAACCGGGAAGGTATATTTATATAAGAGATAATGAAAGTAAAGATTATTGGTCAGCTTCATGGCAGCCGGTTGGTAAAGATCTTAATGAATATGTAAGCGAATGTCATCATGGAACAGCATATACTAAGATGGTTGCAGATTATAGTGAAATACATTCAGAAGTGCGATATTATGTACCTCTTAATCAGTCTTATGAAGTATGGAATCTTATAATTACTAACAAATCAGATAGAGTAAGAAAACTTAATATAACAGGATATGCTGAATTTACTAATAACAGCAATTATGAACAAGATCAGGTTAATCTTCAATATTCACAGTTTATTACAAAAACAGTATTTAAAGAGAACAGGGTTCGCCAGATGATACATGCTAATTTGGATAAAATAGAAAATGGCAGAGAGATAGATAGCAAAATAGTTGTTGATCGTTTCCTTGGACTTGCAGGACTAGAGGTAGCTTCATGGTGTGGTGACAAAGAGCAATTTGTTGGAAGATATCATAGATATTCTAATCCTTGTGGAGTTATAGAAGGCGAACTTAGTAATTCTGGTAATTATAATGGTAATTCTTGTGGAGCATTAACTGGAAGCATTGAACTTGCACCTGGTGAAACTAAAAAAATTGCATTTATAGTTGGAATGAAACCAGACTTAGAAGCTGAGAAAATAGTTAAGAGATATAATGATAATATTAATCTGTGTGATATGGAACTTGAAGAACTTATTACATACTGGCATGGACATCTTTCACATTTTCAGGTTGAGACACCTAGTGAAGAGTTTAATACAATGATAAATACATGGAATGCATATAATTGCTTTATGACATTTATATGGTCAAGAGCAGCATCTTTTACTTACTGTGGACTTCGTAACGGATATGGCTATCGTGATACCGTTCAAGATATACAGGGAGTGATTCATCTTGCACCAGATATGGCATTAGATAAGATAAGATTTATGTTATCAGCACAGGTTGATAATGGAGGAGGACTTCCATTAGTCAAATTTACACATAATCCTGGACATGAAGATACACCGGATGATGCTAGTTATGTGCAGGAGACAGGACATCCGCAGTATCGTGCAGATGATGCATTATGGTTATTTCCAACAGTTTATAAGTATATCGCTGAGACAGGTAATCTTGAGTTTATAGATGAAGTGATACCATTTGCTAATAGAGATGAAGCGACTGTATATGAACACCTTAAGAGAGCAATAGATTTTTCAGCCAATCATCTTGGTAAGCATGGAATGCCAGCGGAATTGTATGCTGATTGGAATGATTGTTTAAGACTTGGTAAAGATGGGGAATCAACATTTGTAGCATTACAATTCTATTATGCAATGACAATATTAAGAGAATTCGCAGAGTATAAAAAAGATAAAGAATATATAGAATATCTTAATAAAAAACAGGAAGAACTTGGAGAACTTATTAATAAATTGTGTTGGAATGAAGACAGGTTCGTAAGGGGCTATACAGAAAATGGCGAAATTATAGGAAAAAGAACAGATAGTGAGGCTAATATGTGGCTCAATCCGCAAAGCTTTTCAGTAATAAGTGGTCTTGCTACTAAAGAACAGGCTGATAAGGCACTTGATAATGTATATAATATACTTAATACAAAATATGGAGCTGTACTTATGGATCCACCATATCATGAGAATGCCTTTGATGGTGCACTGGCAGTTATATATAATGCAGGAACTAAGGAAAATGCAGGTATATTCTCACAGTCTCAGGGATGGATAATTCTTGCAGAGTCACTTATGGGACATGGAGAAAGAGCATTTACATATTTTATGGAAAATGCACCGGCAGCTCAGAATGATAATGCGGAAGTTAGAAAACTCGAACCATATTGTTATGGCCAGTTTACAGAAGGAAAAGCAAGTCCGAACTTTGGACGTTCACATGTGCATTGGCTTACAGGAACAGCATCTACGGTTATGGTAGGCTGCGTTGAAGGTATTCTTGGAATGAGACCTGATTTTTATGGACTTCGAATTGCCCCATCAATACCACAAGAATGGGAAAACTTAAAGATTAGTAAAGATTTTAGAGGAAAACATCTTAATATAACAATTAAGAATGAAGATCACAAAGAATCTGGTGTTGAAAAGATGATAGTCAATGGTGTAGAACTTGTAGATAATTATGTGAGAGAAGATATGCTTACAGATAATACAGAGATAGTTGTATATATGTAACTGATTAAAAGTTTGATTATTATAGTATGAGGAAGAAAGTTGGTTAAAAATGAGTAAAAAAATTACATTTATAGATAATAATGGCACGTTTACAATAGATAACCCGGAAAAATATAGTGGACTATATCTTCCTATGGCTGGTGAGCAAGGATTAAAGTCAGCTATAACACCAATGCTTGGTGGGGATGCGAAGACAGATCAGAATCATTTTCTTATGGAACCGGTAAGTATAGAAAATCTTCATAATAATCGTAGTACAAGAAATTTTTGGTGTGTATGTGATGAGTGTGCTTGGTCAGTATGTGGATCAAGCGCAACTCAGGAAGCAGAAAGATTTACTGCTAATATGGATGAGAGTAGATTAGAAGCTGGATTTATGTGGCAGAAACTTACAAGAATATCCAAAAAAAATGGGCTTAAAGCGGAAACAACATCATTTGTTACCGTCGATGGACTTATAGAAGTTATGAGAGTTGACATAACTAACATTAGTGAGAGCAATATAACTTTTAGACCTGTTGGAGCATATCCAATATATGGGAGAAGTGCAGATAATATAAGAGATCACAGACATGTAACATCACTTTTACACAGAATAGTTACTAATGAAAATGGTATAGTAGTAAAACCGGTGTTATCATTTGATGAGAGAGGACACCAACGCAATAATACAATGTATTTTGTATATGGTTTTTCAGGTGATGATAAAAAGCCACATAGTTATTATCCGACAGTGGATTCATATATTGGAGAAGGTGGAACATATACTAATCCTACTGCAATTAGAAATGTGATGTCAGATGTATCGGCTGGTGAGATGATTGAAGGAAAAGAAGCATTTGGTGGAATTAACTTTGATGAAACAGTTATAAGACCAAAAGAAGTTAAGACATATACGATAATTGCAGGAATAGCAGAGAATGAGAGTATGCTAAGTAGAATAGAGAAGAGATATCTGTCATCTTTTGAAATAGAAAAAGCATATGAGAAAGTTAGAGAATATTGGACTGATAAAGTAAATGTTACGTTTAGAACTGGAGATAGTGATATTGATAATTATCTTAAGTGGATATGCTTTCAACCGATTTTAAGAAGGATATATGGCTGTTCATTCCTTCCATATCATGACTATGGTAAAGGTGGGCGTGGCTGGAGAGATCTGTGGCAGGACTGCCTTGCATTACTGATTATGGAACCTTCTAATGTGCGAAGGATGATTGTAAGTAACTATGGTGGTGTGAGAATTGACGGAACTAACGCAACAATTATTGGAAGTGAGCCTGGAGAATTCATTGCAGATCGCAATAATATTGCAAGAGTATGGATGGATCATGCATATTGGCCTTTTTTAACAACAAGATTCTATATAGATCAAACTGGAGATATAGATGTTCTTTTTGAAAATACTACATATTTTAAAGACAAGCAGGTAATGAGAGGAACTCAGCATGATGATAAATGGAATGATAATTATGGTAATATGCAAAAAATTGCTAACGGTGACATATACCATGGAACTGTAATAGAACATATACTGTTACAGAATTTGTGTCAATTCTATGATGTTGGAGAACACAATGAGATGTATCTTCATGGAGCTGATTGGAATGATGCACTTGATATGGCATGGGATAATGGAGAGAGTGCTGCGTTTACATGTGCATATGTAGGCAATCTTAAGAGTATAGCACAGACTCTTGAAGATCTTGAGAGAATAAGTGGAATTAATAGGATTGAGATTATCAAAGAAGCGGAATATCTTCTTAAGGATAATGAGAAATTGTATGAGAATCCTTTTGAAAAAAAGAAACTCCTGGAAGAATATGCTAATCTATGCAGACACAATATAAGTGGAGAGAAGATTATTGTAAGAATTAGTCAATTAAGAGATAATCTTCTTCACAAAGCAGAGTGGTTAATGAAGAATATAAGAGAGCATGAGTGGATAGAGGAAACTGAGAATATCGGATGGTTTAATGGCTATTATGATAATAGTAAAAAGGCAGTTGAATACTATAAGACAGATGATGTCAGAATGATGCTCACAAGTCAGGTGTTTGCTATTATGAGTGGAACTGCAAGTGAGAAACAGATAGCATCAATATGTAAAAGTGCAGATAAGTATCTATATGATGAGAAAGCAGGTGGATATCGGCTTAATACCAATTTTAAAGAAGAGAAATTCGATCTTGGAAGAATGTTTGGCTTTGCATATGGAGAAAAAGAAAATGGTGCCGTATTCTCACATATGACAGTAATGTATGCTAATGCGTTATATAAGAGAGGTTTTGTTAAAGAAGGATATAAAGCTTTAAAAGCACTACTTGATGCTGCTAGAGATTTTGATAAAAGTGTAATGTATCCAGGACTTCCTGAATATTATAATAATAATGGGCGTGGAATGTATGCATATCTTACGGGAGCTGCAAGCTGGTATATGCTTACAATGATTACGCAAGTATATGGCGTACGAGGTGAACTTGGCAATCTTGTCATTCAGCCAAAATTAATGCAGAATCAGTATGATAGTGAGAATAAAAGTGAACTGAAATTGTGTTTCGCAGAAAGAAAATTACGAATTATATTCCATAATGAGAATAATAACCGATGTGGCATCAAGACAGAAGACAATAATAGAAGTATAAGATGCGATATTGCAGGAGCAAAGATTATAGGTGATAAGATTGTAATAAACAGAGAACATATTAATAAATTCAGTAAAGATAATATGTATGATATTAATGTGTATATAGCATGATTTTGATACATATATAGCGATACAGGGTTGCACATATAGTACAACGCTCATTTACATATTATATAATATAAAAACTGTATCATCAGGAAATATATAATACCTGATGATACAGTTTTTTGTACTTTCTATACATTGTAAGATATAAAAAACTATTATTATGCAATATCATAGTTATGTAATATTAACAGCATCTATATAATTTTGTATATTACCATATAGCTTTGTAATATTTGTCACGATACTTTTTAGGTGTAAGTCCGGTAAATTTTTCAAAAGTCTGTATAAAGTGACTTTGTGATGAAAATGAGAGATATGTGGATATATCAATAATAGATTTGTCCGAGTATTTTAATAGATGTGTAGCCTTCTCTATTTTTTTCTCACGAATGTAGTCGCTTATTGAGACACCAAGATTCTGTTTGAAGAGTCTTGAAAGATAACTTTCAGAAAGACCGGTATATTGAGCAAGTTCAGCAATAGTAATTCGTTCTTTTATATGAGAATATATATAATCGACACATTGTGTTATCGGTTTTGATATGATGTTATTCTTTTTTTTAAGAATCATTTTACCAGTGAAATCTTTAGCCATCTCATGATGAAGATCAGCAACCTGTCTTATAGTTGTACAGGAATCCATTTTGAGAATATAGAAGTCACTGAGTCTGTAAGCCTGTTCAGGTTCAAGACCTCCATCAATGCAATAACGTGTAAGCATAGCAGCTGTGACAACAAAATGATATTTTATATTATTTAGAGAGTTTCTAGAGAGAATTCCAGTTCCTTTAAGATCGATAAAAGCATCCTTTTTACAGTTTTCAATAACGTTGTCCATATCACCATTTTTTACTGCAGCATAGAATGAATATTCTACATCTGGTGCACGATGAAACAATTCAAGCTCACTATTTTTAAACTCTGTATTAACCCAATCTTTTGATAATGACATATAATGCACTCCTTTAAGTATAAAAATTGTTATTTTCGTAGATAACTTTGCAAGTTTTAAAATTATAATCCATAAAAATTGCATGAATTTATATGACTAATTAAGTCTGATTTTGTTTATTATATCATGAATTTAACATTTTTACAATTTATTTAGTATATTGAAGTGTCAAAATAAGATAATATATGACTATAAAAAATAATAAATCCAAGGGAGGAATTATCAATGAAGAGAAGAATAATTAGCACAGTGTTAACAGTTGCATTAGGAGCAACATTACTCGCAGGATGTGGAGAAGAAACATCAAATAATAGTCAGTCAGGAAATAATTCAAGTGATGTTAATTCATCAGCAGAAGAGGGGAAAATAATTAACATATACTCATGGAATGATGAATTTCGTACAAGACTTGAAGCAATATATCCGGAAGTCGAATCCACTTCAAAAGATGGAACGGTAACAACACTTAAAGATGGAACAGAGATTCATTGGATTGTTAATCCTAATCAGGACGGTGTATATCAGCAGAAGTTAGATGAGGCACTTGTTAATCAGAAGAGTGCATCAGCAGATGAAAAAGTAGATATATTCTTATCAGAAACGGACTATGTATTCAAATATACAGACAAGGATGCTAATGTAGCGATACCACTTAAGGATCTTGGGATTGATGTAGATGAAGCATTTGCAGATCAATATGATTTTACAAGAACGACTGCATCAGATGCTGATGGGGTTCAAAGAGGTTCAACATGGCAGTGCTGCCCAGGTCTTTTGGTATATAGAAGAGATATTGCAAAAGATGTCTTTGGAACAGATGATCCTGAGAAAGTTGCTGAAAAAACCAAAGATTGGGATACAATCAAAGCTACAGCTAAGGAACTAAAAGATAAAGGATACTACACTTTTTCATCATATGCAGATACATTCCGTTTATATGGAAATAGTATAAGTGATTCATGGGTTAAAGAAGGCTCAACAACAGTTAATGTAGATGAGAAAATTGTGAATTGGGTAAATGATTCAAAAGAATGGCTAGATGCAGGATATGTTGATTCTAATATAAAAGGTCAGTGGAATGACGATTGGAATAAGGCAATGGGATCTACTTCAAAAGTATTTGCATTTTTATTCCCAGCATGGGGAATTGACTTCACACTTGCACCAAATTGGGATGGAGAAGATGGCGCATGGGCTGTTACAACACCTCCACAGGAATATAATTGGGGTGGTTCATATATTCATGCAGCTACAGGAACAGATAATCCGGAACATGTAAAAGATATTATTCTTGCAATGACAGCTGACAAGGATAACCTGCTTAAGATTTCTAAGGATTATTCTGATTTCACAAATACTAAGTCAGGAATGAAAGAAGCAGCAACAGATGATACATTCGTATCTGACTTCCTCGGTGGACAGAATCCATTTGCTTACTTTGCACCTGTAGCTGAGAATATCAAGATTGCACCTCTTTCAGCATACGATCAGGGATGCGTAGAACTTATTCAGAACTCATTCAGTGATTATCTACAGGGTAATGTAACATTTGATAAAGCTAAGACTAACTTTGAAACAGCAATTATTGAACGTTATCCAGATATTACAGAAGTAGTATGGCCAAACTAATTAGATAATTAAAGATATACTAGATAACCAGAGATATGCATAGAGTTGAATAATCAGGATATTTCTGCCATATATTAAAATGGATATTTTTGATAATTATAAACAGAGATTTTAATAACAGAGTAAATTTAATGTAATTATCAATTGGACTTTAGAACACATTTTGGTATATGGCAGGATGTTTAAGAATATAGGAAGGGATAGTTATGAAGAAAAGAAAAAAAGGAGTAGATTACTCAAAGTGGGGATATATTTTTATCCTTCCGTTTTTTATTACATATTTCATATTTTCACTTATACCATTAGGTGATACGGTACGATTCAGTTTTTTTGAATATTTTCGTTCAGGAATAAAAGAAATAGGACCAAATTTTGTAGGAATGAAAAATTATGTCAGTTTGTTAAAATCAGATATGTTTACCTATGGAAAAAATACACTTATATTATGGGTTATAGGATTTATACCACAGATAGTTATAGCACTTATTTTAGCAAACTGGTTTACAGATACACGCTTAAAAATACATAAAAAACAGTTTTTTAAAGTAGTTATTTATTTGCCAAATCTTATTATGGCATCAGCATTTGCACTTTTGTTTTTTACACTTTTCTCTAATAGTGGACCTGTAAATTCAATATTACAATCAATGGGAATTATAAGTAAACCAATTGATTTTATGGGAAGTGTATTTGGAACAAGATCGCTTATAGGACTTATGAACTTCCTTATGTGGTTTGGTAATACAACAATAATGCTTATGGCAGCAATAATGGGAATTAGTATCGATATATTTGAAGCATCAGATCTTGATGGATGTAATAGTTTTCAGAGATTTTTCTATATTACATTACCTATGATAAGACCGATTCTTGCATATACACTTATAACATCAATTATTGGTGGACTTCAGATGTTTGATGTACCACAGATATTGACTAATGGACAGGGTAATCCTGACAGAACTTCAATGACACTTATAATGTTCCTTAATAACCATCTTAAGAGTAATAACTATGGTATGGCTGGTGCATTATCAGTTTACTTGTTTATAATTAGTGGAATTTTGTGTTTTATAGTATATAGAATGACTAATGATAATGATCCGGATGGAAGCAAAAAAGCAGCAAAAGAAGCTAAAAAACGTGCAAAGAGGGAGGCGCACAGATAATGAAAAAATCAGGTACAGGGAGAAAGGTAAGAACAGTTGTAGCCCATATTGTATTAATATTATTATCATTTTTGTGCTTATTCTTTTTCTTTATATTAATAATCAATTCAACAAGATCACATGCCCAATTACAAAAAGGTTTTTCGTTTATACCTGGCGGACACTTTATAGATAATTTAAAAAATGTTGCCAATGATGGAACATTTCCGATGTTTCGTGGAATATTAAACAGCCTTATAATATCAACAAGTTCAGCAATTCTTTGTACATATTTCTCATCACTTACAGCGTATGGGTTATATGCATATAATTTTAAATTAAGAAAAGCTGCATTTACATTCATAATGGCAATACTTGTTATGCCAACACAGGTAACAGCGATGGGATTCTTAAGACTTATTACAAAACTTGGTCTTTATGATACATGGGTTCCGCTTATACTTCCATCAATAGCATCACCTGCCGTATTCTATTTTATGTATAGTTATCTTCAGTCATCACTTCCAATATCACTTGTCGAAGCGGCTAGAATTGATGGTTCGAATGAATTTAAGACATTTAATAAGATTGTTATTCCAATAATGAAACCTGCAATAGCAGTTCAGGCAATATTTACATTTGTTGGTTCATGGAATAATTACTTTGTACCGGCACTTATTATTCAGACCAAAAAGAAGATGACAGTACCAATTCTTATAGCAACACTTAGAGGTGCTGATTATATGAATTTTGATATGGGCAAGATATATATGATGATAATGGTAGCAATTGTTCCAATTATCATGGTATATCTTCTTTTGTCAAAGTATATTATTGCAGGTGTTACACTCGGTGGTGTAAAGGAATAGGAAGATTATATGATAGGCAATTGTGAAGATCTATTTTTACAACTGCCTATTATTGAGTTTTGTTGAGAGGAATAAATGATATGGTAAGAAAAGAATATACAGGTACTATTAATAAAAGAATGTCAGAATGTGAAATTAAAAACGATAAGATTGCATATGAAATATCTAAAGAGTGCATAGTTTTATTGAAGAATGATGGGATTCTTCCGCTTGATAAGAATGAAAAATTAGCATTATTAGGATGTGGAGCAGATAGGACAGTTAAAGGCGGAATAGGTTCAGGTGATGTTAATAATCGTTATAATATATCAATCTATAAAGGGATGAAGGATAAAGGGTTTAATATTATAAGTGAAGCATGGATTAAGGATTATGACGTGATATATGATAATGCAAGAAAAGAATGGAAAGATACTGTACTTAGTGAAGCTAAAAAAGTTAATAATCCATTTGATGCTTATGCAGAGAATCCTTTTGTAATGCCAGATGGAAGAATAATTACAGAGGAAGATATACAAGGTATTGATAAAGCGTTATATGTTATAAGCAGAATATCAGGAGAAGGACGAGACAGACGCAAGGAAAGAGGAGATTATTATCTGTCAAAAAAGGAAGAGAAAGATATAAAGTTTCTTGACAGTCATAATGTAAAGATTATCCTTGTTATTAATTCGGGAGGACCGGTTGAGATTACGGATATTATTGACATAACGCAGAATATATCAGCAGTATTGTATATGTCACAGTTAGGACAGCAAGGTGGCAATGCTGTTGCAGATATTTTGTCAGGTGAGATTAATCCATCCGGTAGACTTACATCTACATGGGGAAGAAGATATAATGATTATCCTGGAGCAGCCACTTTTGGATACTTAGATGGTAATGTTACGGAAGATACTTATGATGAAGGAATATTTGTTGGATATAGATATTTTGATAAGATGCATATTACACCATTATATGCATTTGGTTTTGGATTGTCATATACAGAGTTTGATATACAGTTCATTGATATGAAGCATACAGATGAAACTATGCAATTGAAATTTAAAGTAACTAATATAGGTAATAGATATTCTGGTAAGGAAGTGATTCAAGTCTATGCAAAACTACCTTCTTATGGAGAAGAAAAGGAAGAAAAGAGACTTGTAGCATATGCTAAGACGGATGAACTAAAATGTAATGAATCGCAATATATAGTAGTAGCATTTACAGAAAAAGAGCTTGCATCTTATGATGAACGACAAAAAATATGGTACATACAAAATGGAAATTATGAGATTTACGTTGGTAATAGCAGTGATTCGCTTGATAAGATATTCACATTGCAAAAAGATTATGAGATTATAGAAGATATATCAAAATGCCATAATGAAGTACAACAAGTGAAATCGGAAATTATCAATGAAATACCGGCAGAAGAACTTGTAGATCTGTTATATGGATATGTATCAGATAATGCAGGAACACTTGGTGCATCCGGAATAAGAGTTCCTGGTTCGGCAGGTGAGACTACATCAAAATATCAAAAAGAATATGGTATACAACCACTTATAATGGCTGACGGACCTGCAGGAATTCGTCTGCATATGCAATATGAAGTAGACAGAATAAGTGGAGATGTATATGGTAAGAGCGTACTTGGAGCACTTGAGAATGGATATCTTGAGCCATTTGAACAACACGATAATACAGATGTATACTATCAATATTGTACAGCGTTTCCGGTTGGCGTTGCTATTGCGCAGACATGGAATAGAGAATTGCAGGAAGCATTTGGAAAAGCAGTAGCAACAGAGATGCAGACATTTGGTATACATCTGTGGCTTGCTCCAGGTATGAATATACAACGCAATCCGCTATGTGGTCGTAATTTTGAATACTATTCTGAAGATCCATATCTTACAGGTGAGACAGCACTTGCAGTAGTGAAAGGTGTTCAAAGCAAACATGGATGCGGAGCTACAATCAAACATTTTGCATGCAACAATCAGGAAGATAGTAGAATGGAAGTTAATGTAAATGTATCTGAAAGAGCACTGAGAGAGATATATCTTAGAGGATTTGAGATTGTAGTGAAGAAAGGCAGTCCAAAAGCAGTGATGACATCATATAATCTTATTAATGGTGAGCATACTGCCAATAGTAGATGGTTGTGCAATGATATCTTGAGAAAAGAATGGCAGTTTGATGGTGTTGTTATGTCGGACTGGAATACAACTATTCCTGATAATGGTAGTAAATCATATATTTGTATTAAGGCAGGCAATGATCTTATTATGCCAGGTAATATAAAAGATAAAGAAGATATCTTAGAAGCTTATAGGGCGGGTAAGCTTAGTGAAGAAGAGATAAAGAGAAGTGCAGGCAGAATTATAAAACTAACATATGAATTAACTGAAAAATATGAAAACCTATAGGTGATTATTGTAAACTAAATATAAGAAACAAACGATATAACATATCATATATATTGTTTATGCTAATACTGTCATATTAGAAATGGAAAATTAAGATGATAGTGAAGCATTTTTAGAATGAAAGGGTTATGAAGTTTATGGGAGATTATTCGTTTGTTTTGGATGCAGCAGTACTGGTAGCATGCATTGTACTTATTATTTTATCAAAGGCAACTTATACTAAAAAAACCAACAGATATAAATATTTTCTATCATCTATAATAAGCCTTATGATAGCGGCTTCGGCTAATGTATTCTATCATGTATGTGTTAATGAAAGTTTTAAAAATGGTGTAATTGTATATATTGCAAAGATGGCATATTATGTACCACTTATAACAGTACTTGCACTGTTTAATCTATATGTGGCAGATCTTATAGAACTTGGAAGCAAGGCTTTTGAACGGTTTGTACTTGGCTCATATTCAGTATTTATCTTACTTACAATGATTGAACCAATAACAACATTTGGATATAACATTGACAAAGAGGGTAATGTTGATTCTCCATATTATATTACAGTATTTGCAGCTGCATACGTAATGTATCTTATAATACTTGCAATTAACTTATATGGACATAAGAATATTGTTGTAAAACGAATTGTAAATAGTGTGGCGATAGTATTTACTATATCTATTATAATTATATTAATACAGGCGATTTTTAAAGGAGATTCGTTTACATGCTTTGCATTCTTCCTTCCGATATTGGCAGTATTTGTATTGTTACATAGTAATTCATATGATGTTGATTTTGGTACACTTGATTTTAATGCCTTTGTAAGTTATTTTGGAGAGATTCTTCAGAAAAAAGAGGAAGTAGTTGTAGTAAATATATATGTTGAGAATTTTACAACAGATATGTATATTAAGAAGAATAAGATAGCGTTTCAGAAGTTTATAAATGATATAAAATATAATAATTTTGTATTCAAGATTACAGAAGACAGAATGATATTTATATACAAAAAATCTGAATTTGATGCAGAGCGTATAATGAATTGTTTTAACAAGTTACATGAAGAATATCAGCTTGATCAGAAGACAGTATTTACAACTAATATAGAGATGTTTAAGAGTGCCTATGATTATCAGAATTTTTATGAATTCATTGAAACCAGAATGAAATATAATACATATAGATTGTGTAATGAACAGGACATATATGCATATATTAACAATCAGTATATCAAGCAGGAACTTAATGATATTGTAGAGAGAGGCGATCTTAATGATAAGAGAATTCTTGCATATTGTCAGCCGGTGCTTGATATTGCCAAGAATAGATATACATCAGCAGAAGCACTTATGAGATTAAAACTTGATAAGATTGGACTTGTATATCCGGATGTATTCATTCCAATGGCAGAAGAATTCAAGTATATTCATAAACTTAGCCTTATAATACTCAATAAAGTATGTGCATATATAAGCGAGAATCCAAAGATAGAGCGAATATCAGTTAACTTCTCTATAGATGAATTAAAGGATAGTAAGTTCTGTGATGATATAACAAGTGTAATCTCAAGATATGATATTGATTATGGAAAGATTGCGATAGAGATAACTGAGAGTAGAACACTTGATGATTTTGTCATTATAAAAGATAGAATAATAGCACTTAAAAAACTTGGATTCAAATTCTATCTAGATGATTTTGGAACAGGATATTCTAATTTTGAACGAATTATGGGATTACCAATCGATATTATCAAGTTTGACAGATCGCTTGTTATATTTGCAAAAGGTAATAATGAATCAAAATATATGATTAGTAATTTTGCCGATATCTTTAAGAGACTTGGATATGATATACTGTTTGAAGGAATTGAAGATGAGACTGATGAGGAGATGTGTCGCAAGATGAAAGCAGATTATCTTCAGGGATATAAGTACTCAAAGCCAATTCCTATTGAAGAACTTAACAGATTTTTGTAGAAGAGAAGGAGACTTAAGAGATGGTAAAGCATGTTATTTTATGGACACTAAAAGATGAATTTAGTGAGAGTGAAAAAGAAGAGATTAAAAAAGGTATAAAAGAAGGTCTTGAAGGATTAAAAGGTCAGATACCGGGACTTCTTGATATATCAGTAAGAACTGAGTGCCTTAAGAGTTCAACAGTTGATGTAATGCTTGATACAACATTTGAAAGTGCAGAAGCATTAAAGAATTATTCAGTACATGAGAAACATGTAGAAGTTGCTAATACAAAAGTAAGACCTTATACAGCTACAAGAGCATGTATGGATTATGAGATATAATATAAAAAAGAATATAACAAAGAGAAACGCTTAAATGTTAAAAATACCGACCTTCCAAAAGTTAGATTTTTAGGTTTGACTTTTGGGGGCCGGTATTTTTTTAATAGATTAAATGTTCCTTGTATTTGATTATGATATTATAACTACAATTTTACAACTATAATGCTACAGCTACAATGCCGCAAATATGGCGTTGTAATTATGATATTACAATAATGACATTAATTACAGTTTGAACTGACCTATATATACTTTAAGTTCATTAGCTATATTATCAAGTTTCTTAGTATGCTTTGCAATAGTTTCCATAGTATTATTAATTTCTGAAGCAGAAGCATTAACTTCTTCAGCGGCAGCTGCGGATTCTTCAGCAACAGATGCAATGTTCTCCATCTGGCTTACTACAGAATCTTTATTCTTAGTCATATTAGAATTGAGTTCATTAAGCTCATTCATACTATTAATTATATCTGATATAAGATTTGACAGATTGTTGAATAATTCTTTTGTCTCATTAATTGAAGTCTGTTGTTCATTCTGAATTTTTTCACTTTCTATCATTGAACTTTCAGCAAGATGTGATTTGTCTGTAATCTCAGCAACGATTGCTTTAATCTCATCAGTTGAAGCTTTTGACTGTTCAGCAAGCTGGCGTATCTCGTCAGCGACAACAGCGAATCCTTTACCGGCTTCGCCTGCTCTTGCAGCTTCGATAGAAGCATTAAGTGAGAGCAGATTAGTCTGTGAAGTTATATCAGCTATTGCATCAGATATATAGTTAATCTTATCAATACTCTTAATCATCTCAGACATAACATCCATTGAAGTCTGTGATTTTTCACGACTAAGGCTGGATTTGCCTATAAGATGTTCAACAGTGCTTATACCCTGGTTACTAAGTTCAGTAGCATTAGATGATACGGTGTGAAGTTTGTCTACATAGTTAACTGTCTCGGTAAGGCTGTCGCTTAATACATCAACCTCACTATTTGCGTTCTGTGTGCTTGAAGCTTGCTCAGAAGCACCAAGTGCAATATTATGAATTGCTTCAGTTACCTGCATCATAGAGTCTTTTGCTGTGGATGTTATATTGGTTATTCCAGAAGATGTATCAAGTAATACAGAAGCAAGATTTTTAAGGTTACTTATCAGCTCTGATACAGAAGCTACCATATCATTGAAGTCATTTTCAATTGTACCAAATTCATCATTATATTTTACATCAATTCTGGCGGAAAAATCACCATTTTTAACACTTGCAATAGCAGTCTGGATTTTTGAAAGTTCTTTAGTTATAAGATATGCAATTAAAAATGCAATCAAAAAACCAATGATAACACTTATAACACCATTGATGAAGATAGAGCGTGTTATATTTGATACATCAGATGATATCTCATTGTCACTTATGATGCCAACGAGATACCAACCGGTAATACTTTCAGACAGAACAGTTGCATTATTATTAATACCATTTTTATTAAATGAGTAATTACCATCATTATTAACAGCTGTAGTCCAGAATGATAATTCATTAAGTGATGATGTAACGATATTATTATTGTCATTATTAATAAGGATGTTACCGGTATTATCAGCAAGGATTACATAACCAGTCTGTAACAGATTGATTCCTGTAATATATTCTTCAAGCTGAGTAGCAGATATATCCATTGCAACAACACCAAGATTGACATCATTAACTTTAATCTCCTGTGATACTGTGATTATATTATCGCCTGTCTCATCATCTTTATAAGGTGTAGATATATAAGCAAAGACACCATTACGTTTCTCAGTACCGATGGCATTGATATACCATTCTTTACTTGTATTATCAACGTTCTCATATAATTCCTTGATACCTGTTGTCTTACCATCAACTTCTTCAAGATGAGCAGTAATTAGATAACCTGATTTAGTGCTATAATAGCATCTTACTGGATTTTCAGTAACTTTAAGAGATGCTACAAGACTGTCTTGAATAGCTTTTATATTTGAATCAAAATTATCTTTCTCATCCTCATCTTCAAGATGTTTTATTTCATTTTTTCTGGTTAAAAGATCTACAGGAATACTTAATGACTTAAGATAGGTCTGAAATTGCTTTAATGTCTCATTTAGAGTCTGTGAACTTGTTATTGTTGCATTATTTTTAAGTATTTTTTTGGAATTATAGGTTACGGTGGTAGCAGTAATGCCTATAACGATTATAAGCGTTGCCAGAAAACCGGCTAGTATTTTGAGTAAAAGTCCTCTTGATTTGTTCATTTATATACCTCCATTTATGATTATGTCAATACGAGAGACTGACACATATTTTTATAAATAATATATCGAACTTAGTATAAGAAGATCATAGCAATATTAGGCAAAATGTGTCTATTATATATAAAAATACAATCTTGTACCAAGAGAACATAATCAATATAGTAAAAATGATATTTGTAAGAATTTGTATATAAATAGATTGATAATAAATATCAGATGATGTAATATTAATGTGTTAAAGAATATTTGGCAATTATGAGATTAAGTTGTCTAAAGATAGATGTTTTATAATTGTTTGCGAAAAAGCAAGAAAATATATAGATGTTCTTTAAGCAAGGCACACAGAAGATTTAGCTTCGTGTGTAGTTAATATGTAAGATTAGTAATAAGTAAAAAGAGGAGAAAAGGGAAGATATGATAAAGATTGAAAAAGAATATCAATTATTAAAAGACTTAAGCTTTACAAGAGTAAGCACAACGAAAGAGGAAGAAAAAGCAGCGGATTTGATAATTGCAAGATTAAAAGCAGAAGGATTAGATGCTTATAAGGAAGAGTTTGAAGTGGATTCTTTTGATTCAGTCAGTTCACAGATAGAAGTTATAGAACCATTTCACAAGACATATGATGTTACAACATATGCTAATTCAGGAAGTACTGGGGAAGATGGACTCACAGGCGAATTATATTATTATGAGAGTGATAATGAAGTTAATCTAAAAGATGCAAAAGGTAAGATTGTATTAGTTAATGGAATGATGAGAAGAGATCCATACAAGAAGATAGTTAAAGCCGGTGCTATTGGATTTGTATCATTTAATGGTAATGTTGATATTGAATATGATAAGACTGATATTGCAATAAAAGAGTTAAGAGAACCATTAAGAGAAGCAGGCGTTATTCCAGGTGTGAATATGAGAGTACATGATGTTCTTGAGATGGTGAATAGTGGTGCGACAAAAGTTAAGTTCAATATTAATCAGCCTTTAACTAAAGCGGTATCACATAATGTCATCTGCGATATCAAGGGAAGTGAAGATACCAAAGAGACAATAGTATTCACTGCACACTATGATTCAGTGCCATATTCAACAGGTGCATACGATAATGCTACAGGAAGTGTGAGTCTATATGCAATGGCTATGTATTTTAAAGAGCATCAGCCAAAGCGTAATCTCAGATTCATATTCTGTGGAAGTGAAGAGAGAGGACTTCTTGGAAGTAAAGCATATTGTAAGAATCATAATGAAGAACTTGAGAATATAGTAATGTGTATTAACATTGATATGATTGGTTCTATTCTTGGCAAGAGAATTGCAGTTGCGACAGCAGACGAGAAACTTGTAACATATACAGAATATTTTGCTAA
>SAMEA104315435__coassemble_626_pt1 | contig 26551 bp, 18 predicted proteins | sample SAMEA104315435__metabat2_low_PE_020 | metagenome-assembled genome bin SAMEA104315435 (sample SAMEA104315435) | gut metagenome | biome: Monkey gut; feature: monkey-associated habitat; material: faeces | place: China | collected 2013
GCAATAGACCTCGAAAAACACCTGCCGAAGAAACTGCTGACAGAAGAAGCGGAAGCAAAGGTGATAAGGCAACTATAATTTATGATTAGAGGTGATGAGATGATGATTTCATTAGAAGAAAGATATGAAAACTTTAAAAAAACAATTCAAGAATGTGGGAGTTATTTGCTGACAGAAAGTGATGATACAATTAAACATAATCTATTTGAAGAATTTTCGATAGATGTTATTAGCTTTCTGCATGAGGATACATTAAATCTTTTTTTTGGATGAAGTGATGATTGATGATGATATACTAGAAAAAAGCATAGAGCTAAGAAATTCATTTATGCAATTAGAAAAAAATGTAGAGTTGCTTAGTGTTGAAGCGGTAAGAACATTTGAAGACTGGAAAAGATTATTAAGAACATCTGATGAAATAAGAAAGTTGCTTTATTGGTAAGGTGATTATTTTGTTATTTGAAAAGCCAGTAGACATAAAAAACTACTGGCTTTTTCATGTTGTGCGCCTAGCGGTTAATCACCGCCTCCTACTCGATTTAACAATGTATTTTAGATGCTGTCACCAGCTGTTTCACTTGTATTAGTGCCTGAACCAGAATTATCACTATTCTTTGCTTTTTTATTATTTTTTCCTGATGAGTTAGAATTGGTATTGCCAGAAGGCATCTCACCGGAAGGAACTTCGCCAGAAGGCATCTCTCCACCAGGGCCACCTTGACCTTTGCCCATTGTACTAGTAGCTGTTCCAGCTGTATTTACTGTAGTATCAGCTGTGAAAGATTCCACTTCTGTTCCGTCTATGAGTATCTTATATGTACCACCAGTTACAATATCAGATGAAGAAAACTGTATGCAGTTGAATGATTTAGCAGGTGTAAAACTTAATAATTCATTACCTGAATCATCTGTAAGTGATACTTTTTTGCCACCATCATAGCGTTCTGATAAGTAGACAATTACAGAACCCTGAGTTGATGAATCACTTACATTCTGTGCCATTCCTGATGAACCGGCTGTCATAAGTACTCCACCTGTAATCGCATAAGTCTGGTCATAATCAAGTGCGCCATCGCCATCACTTGTAGGACCGTCAACGATGACATATCCGCCTGACTGATAGATATATCCATTAGCATCAAGACCATCACCTGATGCATTAACATATATATTACCACCTTTTATATTAAGTACAGCAGTTCCGTTATCCATTCCACCCATGCCCATCTGAGGCTCAGTTGAAGTTGTTGATACTGAACTGTCAGATGCATTGATTCCATCGTCATTGGCTACAATATCAATATCACCGTCATTAATTGTTATCTCATAAGCTTCAAGTCCTTCATAACATTTTGTAATATTAATAGTTCCATTATTAATAGTAAGTGTATTATCTGCATGAATACCATCATCACCAGTAGCGATTGTTGATGTTGCATTATTATATGTTACTGTCTGGTTACTGTGTATTGCATCATCAGCAGTATTAATATTAAGAGTACCACCACTTATGACAATATTACATGAAGCTTTAAGTCCTTTTTGACTTGTACTTTCATCTTCTGTTGTACTATCTGAACTATCAGTTGATGAATTTGAAGCGTTAGAAGTACCTCCATTAGTTGTATTTGATGTGTCAGAAGTAACACTATTTGGTGTTTTCTGGTTAACTGCATCAGGCATGGTTACAGATGAATCTGAACTATTTGAAGGGAGTATATTATCAGGACGTTGACCGCCGCCCATCATACCACCGCCTGGCATATCAGAGCCACTTTTTACTTCATAGTTGCCATCAGCTGATGTGAGAGTGAATGTTCCACCATTAATATATAGATCAGTCTCTGCCTGTATACAGTCGCCATCAGAATTAATTGTTATGTTACCGCCATCTATACTGATATAGCCTAGGGAAGTGTCTTTGGTATTAGTTGATTTGATACCATCGTTAGCTGAGTCAATTGTTATGTCACCATTGTTGATAAGAACGTAATCTTTGCCTTTTAGACCATTATTGCCAGCTGTTATATTAAGTGTTCCATTAGTTATAACAAGGTGATCCTTGCTTGTCAGACCATTAGCATTAGTACAATTAATTGTAAGTGAACCACTTCCGTTAATTGTAATAGAATTTTTTGAATAGATAGCAGCATCTGTATTAATGGCATTTTCATCTGTGCTTTCTTCGTGAGAAGCAGTATCAGTTATCTGGTTAGTTGTACCGGCTGCAAGTGTGACAATTGTCTTTTTTGCCTGTGCAATATAGATAGGAGAGTCGCTGTCTGATGTAAGGGTTGCATTCTTCATAACAAGTCTAACAATCTCTTTATCTTCTGAATCGACAACTATCTGACCATTGCCTGTTCCGGTGATGATATATGTGCCACCGGCTGTTATTGTGACAATGTTATCTTTGACGCTTGCATTGTCACCTGATACAGTTATTGTATCTGCTAGTGTTATTATTGTTGCACTGCTTTCGTCATAGTCTTCATCAAAATCGCTGTCTTCATATTCAGCTACTTCAACTGTTGATACTTTTTCTTCTTCTTCATTGCCGTCAGCGGCAGTTACTGTCTGTGAATCAGAAGCAATAGTTGTCTGATTATTAGCAGAATCGCTGTTGCTCTTTCCACAGCCTGAAGCCATGAGTGCTGCAATAAGAGCAGCAGGTAATACTATTTTATAAAAGTTTTTTCTCATACAAATCCTTCTTTCTTTATATAGTTAGTTATATGCTATAATGAAGTGTGCCGATTTTGTTGCTATATTCCTAGAATGTTTAATAGATTAAGTGTAGCAATAATATGCAACAGGATACGGTAATAGCATCATATATGTTTGTAACTATTGTAATTTAGGTTTTGCGGCACACTACTGTCATGTATGAAGATGAAGTGTGCGTAGTTAAATATCAAGATGACAGTATATTGTGTACCACTGCTTATGTGAGTATGCGTATATGATAAAGTATAAGTGTGATTTGAAGATGGTAGTAATGTGGTAGTTATGTGAAAATATATGAAGAAAAACAATTAATTTCCTTTACAACTGTAACAAGATAAAGTATAATGTTAAAAGCTTAATACTTCTATTATTAATAATTTTTCAAAAATCAGGAGGGAAAATGATGGAAAAAATTAAAATGACAACACCACTCGTTGAGATGGATGGAGACGAGATGACAAGAGTACTCTGGAAGTACATCAAAGATGAACTTATTTTACCATTCGTGGATCTTAAGACAGAATATTATGATCTTGGACTTGAATATAGAAATGAGACTAATGATCAGGTAACAGTTGATTCAGCTAATGCAACTAAGAAGTATGGTGTAGCTGTAAAATGTGCAACTATTACACCTAATGCAGCAAGAATGACAGAGTATAATCTTAAAGAGATGTATAAGAGTCCTAATGGAACAATAAGAGCAATCCTTGATGGTACAGTATTTAGAGCACCTATCATTGTTAAAGGTATTGAGCCTTATGTTAAGAATTGGAAGAAACCTATTACTATTGCACGTCATGCTTATGGTGATGTATATAAAGCAACAGAGATGAAGATTCCAAAAGCAGGTAAAGCAGAACTTGTATATACAGATGAAGATGGTAATGAGACAAGAGAACTTATACATAACTTTACTGGAGCAGGAATCATTCAGGGTATGCATAATACAGAAAAATCAATTACAAGTTTTGCAAGAAGCTGTTTTAACTTTGCACTTGATCAGAAACAGGATCTTTGGTTTGCATCAAAAGATACAATTTCTAAAAAATATGATCATACATTCAAGGATATCTTTGCAGATATGTATGAAAAAGAGTATAAAGCAAAATTTGAAGAATTAGGAATTGAATATTTCTATACATTAATTGATGATGCTGTTGCAAGAGTTATAAAATCAGAAGGTGGATATATCTGGGCATGTAAGAATTATGATGGAGATGTTATGAGTGATATGCTTGCAACTGCATTTGGTTCACTTGCAATGATGACATCTGTGCTTGTATCACCTGAAGGATATTATGAATATGAAGCAGCACATGGTACTGTTCAGAGACATTATTACAAACATCTAAAAGGTGAAGAGACTTCAACTAACTCAATAGCTACTATATTTGCATGGAGTGGAGCATTAAGAAAACGTGGCGAATTAGATGGAATTAAGGAACTTATTGATTTTGCTGACAGATTAGAGAGAGCATCACTTAAGACTATCGAAGATGGATATATGACTAAGGATCTTGCACTTATCACAACATTTGAGAATCCAACAGTACTTAACAGCCTTGATTTTATTAAAGCAATAAGAAAGAATCTTGAAGCATAATATAATATAGTAAAAGAGTGCTAAAGAGTATATTATATAATCTGATATTTTGATATAAAAATAGTCGTGTGAATATCTGATACTATTATGTATTATGATATTCACACGATTTTTTGATTTTTGTATGTTTGTTGTGCTAAACAGTTAACTTTGTAAGATTATAATAGTGTAGTAATTATAGAATACCTGTGAAGATATATTATCTTAGGGATGAAGTAATATAACTAGTTTACGAAGCAATATACTAGTTTACAGAGAAATATGTAGACACTCATTCCATAAGTTTGTCTAGTTGACAAAGTAATATATTAGTTTGCGGAGTAATATAACTAGTTTACAGAGTAATATAACTAATATGTACTTAGCTCGTCAAGATAATTCTCTATACATACACCATAAGGAGTTGGAATATTAAGTTCATCAGATAGTGCAATGCACTTTCCTATAAAATCTGAAGCGAGTTTTACACTATCATAAAAGTCAGTGCCATTTACTGAACATGCTGCTATAATAGATGCAAATATATCACCCGTTCCGGGACGATCAGCACCGGCTAAAACTGCATTGATTAATTCAAATTGATTATTTGCATAGCAGATATTAGTAATTGTATTACCGGATTTAAAGCCTGTAACTACTATTTTTTTGGCACCTGTATGGCTAAGTTTTATAATCATATCTTTGATATCAGATATTGTAAAATTGTCATTATATGGAGTATCAGTAAGTAGGGCACATTCTGTTATATTAGGAGTCAGAACATCAGCGTATGAGCAAAGATTTTTGATCTTATTGCACATAGAGTCAGTAAAAAATGTATATTTTTTACCATGATCTCCCATTACAGGATCTATTATAATAACAGTTTTGTCGGTTTTAAATTCTTCAATAAAGTTTCTTACAATATCAATCTGAGTTTCAGAACTTAGGTAACCTGAATATATGCCATCAAAGTCTATGTTAAGTTTTTTCCAGGTATCGGTATATTCACGCATATAAGGTGTAAAGTCACGCATATAGTAGTCGGAAAATCCTGTATGGTTAGAGAATACAGAAGTTAAAACCGGACAGCATTGAACCTTAAGTGCAGATATAACAGGAAGTGATACAGTTGTTGAACAGTGCCCAAAGCCTGATATATCATTAATCATAGCTATTTTTTTAGGGATAGTGACAAGATTTGGCATATTAAGAGTCTTAGCAATATAGTTAACAACACCATTGTCTTTATTACTGCCGATTACACCATTTGCAGCTTTTTTGACATCATCTTTGGCATTGGCAACAGCATAACATTCATCAGCTTTTTCAAACATCTTAATATCATTATAGTTATCACCAAAACATATAAGTTTATCATAATTATAATGTTCTCTTAGATATTCAATTGCATTACCTTTACTTGCTTTGGCACTTGAGATCTCCATATACCACAGACCTTCTCCATATATGTCACGATAATATTCAACGTTTAAAGTGTCAATTTCTTTTACTTTTTCGTATGCTTCACGAAGAGTATCAGCAGTATCGCTTATTGATATATATACAATCTCTTTATTTTTAAGTTCATCAAGAGAAGCGACTTTTGTAAACGGTTTATGGAATTTGGTTACACGTTCATCATGAAAGTTCTTTCTTGCAGGTGTATCAAGATTCTCATAGTAAGTGTTAAGACCGTTCCCGTTAATGGCATAGAAAAAACCTGTGATATTATATTTTTTGAAAATATCAATCATAAGAGCCATATCTGAACTTTCTATAGCATCGTATCGTAGGATTTCTTTTTTGTTAAAATCATAAGTCATTACACCATTCATCATAGTTACAGGAACTCTGAAGTTAACATCTTTAAGCAGTTCATTGACTGTATATGGTGTTCTTGCAGTAGCAATTGAAAAATCTATACCTTTTTTGTATAGCATATTTAGCATTTTTTTGGTATACTCAGATAAGAGTGCATGTTCGTTAAACAAGGTGCCGTCTAGATCTGAAATATATAATGTTTTCATAATGGACCTCCTAATTAATGAAAAGGTATATCTAAGTGATATACACTTAAGCGATTCACTCGTAAATTTTAGCACATATGTGCCGGGTTTTAAAGGAGAAAGTAGCATGACAGAGGAAAGAAAGAAAAAAGTTTCACAAATGGTATACGAAAAGGACTATAGTATTGAAAAGTTCAAAACTATGGTATTGCAGGAGGTTATATTCGCATATAACACAGCAGTATTTTTAATGAGAAAAGCAGAGAAAGATAGTCCGGAATATGAGAACTTTAAGAAAGCAAAGGATGTATATTTTCGTCTTATAGTTGAGAGAGTTAAGAATGAAGAACCTGAATTCTATATTGCTGAGTCTGGATATACAAGATATCCATTCGTTGGTAAATCACCATCAGGCAAATATCATGTATGGATCTTTTCACAGGAGAGATATGCTTTATTTGCAAAAGAACATTTCGTAGAACAGAAAGTTGAACTTAATATAAAATGTTTAAAACACAAAGAATTTTTAGCATTCTGTGCATATCTTCATATAATAGGAGCTAATGCTATATTTATTGATAATGGAGCATATTCAATTGAGATACCACTTGAATTAATCGTTCCACAGCCTGATTTTGAGATGCTTCCGGAAGTTAACAGACCTGTTATGAATCCAGATTTTGCAATAAGAGCATTATTCTTCCTTCAGGAATTAAGACGTCCAATAAGCAATGATATTAAGAGAGAACTTGAGGAAGATATGTTAAAACAGCTTCCAAAATGTAAGTTCCTTATGCCTTCACAGGCTGACAGAGAACAGCTTGAATTAATAAGACAAGATCCATCTGTTAAGCGTGAATTAAGATTCAAATTCCCAAGACTTAACAGACCGGATGGCAAGATGTATTTCCCTGTATTTACAGATTTACATGAATATAAAAAGTTTGAAAAAGGTAAAGAATTCGGTGTTCTTGTACAGGATTATAATGGAGTTGTCAATATATTCAAAAAAGGCGATTCCGAAGGTATAACAATCAATCCTTTTGGAATGAATATTGTTATTAACCAGAAGACTATTGATGCAATAGACAAACTTTGTGGTAATGTTGTTACAGAATAGTATTCGACATATATAGTAAAGAAAATGTGTGGTGATTATGAATGAGTATGGAAATTAAGAGTTCAACTCTGCATAAGATGGAGGATTTTACAGAACCTGAAGTATTATATAAGCAACTTATAGATAAGATTATGATGTATCATCCATCAGCAGATGTAAGAATAATAGAGAAAGCTTATAATACAGCAGCTTTAGCACATAAGGAACAGAAGAGAAAATCTGGTGAACCTTATATTATTCATCCACTGTGCGTTGCGAATATTCTTGCGGAACTTGAACTTGATAAAGAAACAATAGTCGCAGGTCTTTTGCATGATGTTGTTGAAGATACCTATATGACAGGTGAAGATATTGAGAGAGAGTTTGGAAGTGAAGTAGCACTTTTAGTTGATGGTGTTACCAAACTTTCAAAGCTTTCGGGTACAATGGATAAGGTAGAGATTCAGGCGGAGAACCTTAGAAAGATGTTTCTTGCGATGGCAAAAGATATAAGAGTTATTCTTATAAAACTGGCAGACCGACTTCATAATATGCGTACACTTAAATATCAAAGTGAAAAGAAACAAAAAGAGATAGCAAAAGAAACTCTCGATATATATGCACCAATAGCACATAGACTTGGTATATCAAAAGTTAAAATAGAACTTGAAGATCTGTGCCTTAAGTATCTTCATCCTGATATATATTATGAACTTGCAAGTAAGATAGATCAGACAAAAGATTCAAGAGAAGCTTTTGTACAAAGTATTGTTGATGCAGTTAAAAACCATCTGAAAGAAGCGTCAATTGAGGCTCATGTAGAAGGAAGAGTTAAACATTTTTTCAGTATATACAGGAAGATGGAGAAACGTAATAAGACATTAGATAATATATATGATCTGTTTGCAGTAAGAATAATTGTTGAAAATGTTAAGGATTGTTATGCTGCACTTGGAGTAATTCATGAGTACTATAAGCCTATTCCGGGAAGGTTTAAGGATTATATAGCTATGCCAAAGAGCAATATGTATCAGTCAATTCATACAACACTTATAGGACCGAATGGACAGCCTTTTGAGATACAGATTCGAACAGAAGATATGCATCGTACTGCTGAATATGGTATTGCAGCCCATTGGAAATATAAGGAAGGTATAGAAGGAACAACAAAAGGTAATGAAGAAGAAAAGTTAAGCTGGTTAAGACAGATTCTTGAATGGCAGACGGATACATCAGATAATAGAGAATTTATGGATTTCTTAAAGAGTGATCTGGATCTATTCTCTGATAGTATCTACTGTTTTACACCTAATGGAGATGTTAAGAATCTGCCAAATGGTGCAACACCTATTGACTTTGCTTATGCAATACATACTGATGTTGGCAATTATGCAGTTGGAGCAGTTGTTAATGGAAGAACTGTGGATCTTGATTATAAGATTAAGAATGGTGACAGAGTAAGAATAGTAACAGATAAGAATTCTAAAGGTCCACAATTTGAATGGCTTAATATTGCAAAGACTACTCAGGCTAAGACTAAGATTAATCAATATTTTAGGAATGAATACAAGGAAGAGAATATTGAAAAAGGCAGAAAGAAGCTTCTTGCTTATATGAAAGAGCAAGGATATGATAAAGAGAAGCTTCTTGATGAGAGTATTGTAGAACCGGTTATACATAAGATTGGATTCGGTACTATGGAGTCAGCACTTTGTGCAATTGGTGGTGGCTATATAAGAGTGTCACATGTGGCATCAAAACTTAATGATGAATATCATAAAAAAGACAGAATTGAGAAGAAGCATACAAGGACACTTAGTGATGCAGTCAGAATGAAAAGTATAACTTTTGATAATATGGATCTTCAAAAAGGTATAGTTGTCAATGGAATACATGACAGAGCAGTTCATTATTCAAGATGTTGTAATCCTGTTCCACATGATGAGATAGTAGGCTTTGTTACTAAAGGCAGAGGTGTGTCAATTCATAGAAAAGATTGTATTAATATAATTAATCTTAGTGATGAAGAAAAGACAAGACTTATTAAGGCAACATGGGAGATATCAGAAGAGAATAGCAGACTTGAAAGTTATATAACAGAGATTAATCTGTATGCGACTAACAGGCTTGGACTTCTTGCAGACGTATCAAAGGTTCTTACTAAAGAGAATATTGATCCTACAGCAATGAGCAGTAGGATAGACAGAGCTGGGATTGCGACTATCAGTATGACTTTTGAGATACATAGTATAGATGAACTTAATCATCTTGTAGATGAACTTAAGAAGATTAAGGATGTTATTGATATTGAGAGAACAGCAGGGTAATTCCTGGGAAAGAGGTAATATATGAATATTCTGTTTTTTTTAAAACCAAAAAGTGAGATAGCATTTTTGTATGATGATTTTTCAGTTAGGCAGGCGTTGGAAAAAATGGAATACCACAGATATACAACAGTGCCTATAATTAACCGAAGAGGAAGATATATAGGTACAATCACAGAAGGTGATTTATTGTGGTTTATTAAGAATAAAAGCGAACTTAATCTCCACAGTGTTGAAGATGTAAGTCTTATGCAGGTGAAGAGACGTCTTGATTATAATGCGATAAGCATTAATGCGAATATGGAAGATCTTATTACAAATGCCATTGATCAGAACTTTGTTCCGGTAATTGATGATGATAAGACTTTAATTGGAATTGTAACACGAAAGGAGATAATTAATTATTTATATAAGAATCAGAAGAGTAAATAATTGATAATTGAATTGTATGAATGAAAAAGGAAAAATATTCGCAGCAAGAATGGTAATTGTTATTCTTGCTACGATTCTTATGGGATTCTGTCTGTCATGGCTTTTACTTATAGATCTTGGAACAGATCCATGTACAATGATGAATCAGGCTATATCTTCAAAGCTTGGAATATCGATAGGTAACTGGCAGGCAGGGTTTAATATAGTACTGCTTATAATTGTCATTATATTCGGAGAGAGAAATCTTGGTGTAGGTACGCTTGCTAATATGTTTCTTGTAGGTTATTCTATTGACTTTTTCACATGGATTTGGAAAAAGACTCTGCCTCAGGAGATTTTTACATTGTGGTATACAAGAGCAATTATACTTGTAATAGCTATTGTTATATTTGTAATTGCGGCAGCTGTATATATGGATGTACATATGGGAACTGCACCGTATGATGCAATACCTGTTATAATATCAGCAAGACTTAAGAAAGTCCCATTCAAGATTATAAGAATGACATTTGATTTTGTTGTGATGATTATAGGTGCATTGTTTGGAGGAAGTATAGAGATAATAACTATACTTATGGTACTTGGACTTGGACCTGTAATATCAGCAGTTGGTGAGTTTGGCGCTAAGAGATTTCCTAAGATATTTGGGGAATAATCTGAAAATATTAATTGGCTCTTAAAAAAATACAAAATAATGTATTGACAATGCTGATAATAAGTGATATTATTTTTGGCAAGTAAAGAGTTGATGCGTTGAACAGAATAAGATTGTCATAAGTTCTTACTACAGAGAGTCACCGGTTGGTGTGAGGTGATGTATACTTTTGATAACCATCCTCTGTGAGCAGTGTACTGAATTTCATTAAGCAATTAATGATGGATAGTAGGTATCACCGGTTTTCTACCGTTATATAGAACCTTATTTCCGATAGTAGAGTAGTTAATGTATTAGGATATAGATTATGATTACATCATATAATCATGAATATATATAGTGCATTATGTACTAGTGATATTATCGATGATGAGAGTGAGAGGTCAGATAGTTGTCTGGCAAGTAAAGTGGTAACGCGTAAGCATAAGCTTTCGTCTTTACATATACAATAGTATGTGTGATGACGAAAGCTTTTTTTATACAGGTAACGCTCCAAAAGACATATTAGAATAGTCTTTGGTAACGACTAAGATGCTCTTAGTATCACATCAGACTCTTTACAAATATTATGAAAGGGGTCGCCTGATAATAGGCGAGATTAGAGAGATGAATGGTTTAGTTATTGTTTTAATCGGAATTGTAGCATTAGCTGCAGGTTATTTATTGTATGGTCGTTGGCTTGCAAAAAAATGGGGAATTGATCCTAAAGCAAAGACACCGGCTTATGAATTTGAAGATGGAGAAGATTATGTTCCTTCATCAAAGTTTACTGTATTTTCACATCAGTTTTCATCAATAGCAGGTGCAGGCCCTGTAACAGGTCCTATTTTAGCATCAGTATTCGGCTGGGTTCCTGTACTTTTATGGTTAATAATTGGTGGACTTTTCTTTGGTGCAGTTCAGGATTTCGGTGCTTTATATGCATCTGTTAAGAATGAAGGCAAATCAATTGGTATGATTATCGAGAAGTACATAGGACGTACAGGCAGAAAGTTATTTATGTTATTCTGCTGGTTATTCACACTTCTTGTTATTGCAGCATTCACTGATATGGTTGCAGGTACTTTCATGGCAAAGGGCGTTGAAGGAATGTCAGATAGTACTGCTTATGCTAATGGTGCTGCTGCTTCAATATCAATGCTTTTCATTGTAGTAGCAATTATATTCGGACTTATCCAGAAAAAAGTCGGTAAGATGAAAGAGATAGTTCGTGCAGCAGTAGCAATTGTACTTCTTGTAGTTATGTTTGCAATTGGTATGAAACTTCCTATCTATGCTACAAAAAATGCATGGATATATATCGTAATGGCATATCTTTTCTTAGCTTCAGTAATGCCAATGTGGTTATTAATGCAGCCTCGTGATTATATGACAACATTTATGCTGTTAGGTATGATTATAGGAGCAGCTCTTGGTGTTGTAGTTGCACATCCTAAGATGCAGTTAAATGCGTTCAATGGATTTAATGTAGGTGGTAATTCATTATTCCCAACATTGTTTGTAACAATTGCCTGTGGTGCAGTATCAGGTTTCCACAGTCTTGTATCATCAGGTACATCATCTAAGACAATAAGTAATGAAAAAGATATGCAGCCGGTTGGTTATGGCGCTATGGTTATTGAATCATTACTTGGAATAATAGCACTTGTTGTAGTTGGTGCAGTAGCAGTAAACGGAACAAAACCAGATGGTACACCATTTGCAATCTTTTCAAGTGGTGTAGCAGGATTCCTTGAGAAGATGGGTGTATCTGTACAGCTTGCAACAGTATTTATGACTATGTGTGTATCAGCACTTGCACTTACATCACTTGATTCAGTTGCCAGAATTGGTCGTATGTCATTCCAGGAATTATTCTATGGTGATACAACTAATCCTGAGAATATGCCAACATGGCAGAAAGTACTTACTAATAAGTATTTTGCAACTGTTATAACATTATTCTTTGGATATCTGTTAACACTTGGTGGTTATAGTAATGTATGGCCATTATTTGGTTCAGCTAACCAGTTACTTGCAGCTCTTGTTCTTATAGCTCTTGCAGTATTCTTAAAGACAACAGGAAGAACAGGCTGGACATTATATATACCAATGTTTGCGATGCTTGCAGTTACATTTACAGCACTTGTTCAGAAGACAATTGCACTTGTAGGTAATGTTGCAGCAGGAAAAGCAACATTCCTTGTAGATGGATTACAGCTTATAGTAGCAATTCTTCTTATGGTACTTGGTGTACTTGTTGCTCTTAGTTGTTTTAAGAAGCTTTTTGGCAAAGAAGATAATAAGAGTACAGAGGTAAATGATAAGACAGCTAATGCATAGTTAGTTGGATACTAATAAAACTAAAAAAACACGCTTTTATTGAGCGTGTTTTTTTGGTTTTTAATTATTCATGTTTTTAATTATTTATGTTATTAATTATTTATGTTATTAATTATTCATGTTATTAATTACTCATGTTATTAATTATTTGTGTTAATAATTATTTAAGTTTTTTGGTTATAATGTATATGAATCTTGTAAAGAAAGTTATACATTTAAAAAGGTTATCTGCGATCATGCACATCCATACAGTTTTAAGACCGAGTCCAAGAATGTTGATACAGATGAATGTTGATACGATTCGGATGCCCCACATAGATAAAGTTGAATCAATGAATGTAAACTTGGTATCACCAATTCCATTAGCGACACCTTCAAGTATTATGAATAGAGCAAATGCCGGTTCAGACATAGCGACAAGTTTTAATACTTCGCTGCCTTTTTCAATTACTCTGGCATCATTAGAGAATAATGACATCATAAAATCCGGAAACAGGTATAGAAAAATACTGAGTGTAGATATTATTGTAATTGCGATAGCAGCAGTTATGGCACTTGTTTTTATCAGTTTTTTCTTATTATTCTCACCGTATGCGTTGCCGGCAAGAGTTGAGGCAGCAGTCTGCATACCATATCCTGGAATATAGAAGGCTTCTTCGGCAGTAAGAGCTATGGAATGAGCAGCTATGCTTATTGTTCCAAGGTTGCTTACAAGTCCTGTGAATACTACATGTCCAAGACATGACGCACTTCGCTCAAGTGCAATTGGAAGACCTGTTTTAATACATTCATTCATTACATGGCGATCGTAGGATATTCGGGATGAAGTAGAAGATATGTATGGATTTTTACAAAATACGATATACATAAGGATTCCACCTACTATATATGAAAGTGCTGTTGATATTGCAGCACCATATATTCCTATATACCTTATAAGAATAAAGTTAAATACAATATTAATGATATTCATAAGAAGATTAATCTTCATTGGTGTCTTGGTATCATAGACTGCACGAAGAACAGAAGCCAGTATAATACTCGAAGCTCTGAATATCATAGGAAATGTTGTTATAAAAAAGTACCATGAAGTAATCTTTCTTATATTAGGTTCAGCACCAAGCCAGACAGGTAGAAATGGGCTTACAATACCGGTTATAATACCAAGCAATGCTCCGATAAAGAGAGTCATTATAACAGCTTGATTACCGGCTTTTTTTATGTTTTCATAATGTCCGGCACCCATCTGTCTTGCTATGTAGGATAAGAAGCCGACACCCATTGCAAAAAGAGGAGCATTAACAAGCCATCCTACAGTGAGTGTAAGTCCGACAGCTGCAGATGCGTCAGCACTGATCTGTCCGACCATGGCAGTATCAATATATGATACAATTGTCTGAAGTCCCTGCTCTACAACAGTAGGAAGTGATAAAGTTACAATCGTTTTAAAGATACGTCGGTTGTCAGTTTTACTTATAATCTCATTCATAAAAAAATCTCCATATAATAATTAAGTACAATATTTCTTTTTAATTTTAAGAAAAACTATAATTTAATGATTGAATATTCTTAAAAAAAGTTTTTTTGATTAAGAAGAAATTTTGTCAAACTAATATATTTTATACCATAATATTCGTAAAAATGATATAAAAAACTCAATTTCTAATATGTACAAAGTATTATAAAAGTGATATGCTAAATAGGATGATGCGTTGCATCATTAAATATATTTAGGAGGGAACTGTATATGTCATTAGAGATTTTAAAAAGAGCTGATGTAAAAAAAGAAAATACATGGGCAACAGAAGATTTATATGCAACAGATGCATTATGGGAGGAAGATTTAAAGAGATTATCAGAATACGGAGATAAGATTGCTGCATTTGAAGGAAAACTTATGGATAGTGCAGATAATTTATATAATTATTTTAAACTTTCAGATGAACTTGATATTTTGACAGATAATCTATTCAATTATGCAAGTAGAAAGAGTGATGAAGATACTAAGAATAATTTTTATCAGGCAATGTTTGGAAAAGCTTATTCAGAACTTGTAAAAGTTGAGAGTAGAAGTGCATTCTTTGAACCAGAATTACTTGCAGCAGATGAAAGTGTCATTGAAGGATTCTATAAAGAAAAACCGGAACTTGAAGTATATAGAATTGCTATTAATGATGTTGTAAGAATGAAAGCACATATCTTATCACCGGAAGAAGAGAGAATTCTTGCTTTAGCAGGTGAGATATCAGAAGCACCAGGTAATATTAATTCAATGCTTAATAATGCTGATATGAAATATCCAAGTATTAAAGATGCTGATGGTAATGAACTTAGAGTAACACATGGAAGTTTTATACCACTTCTTGAAAGCAAGGATGAGAATGTAAGACGTGCTGCATTTGAATCTTTATATCATACATATGCTGATTTTAAGAATACTTCAGCATCAATATTGTCAGCACAGGTAAAACAGCTTATTTTCTTTGCAAAATCAAGACATTATAATTCAACATTAGAAGCTGCACTTGATGGAACTAATGTGCCTGTAAGTGTATATAAGAATCTTATAGAGGCTGTACATGACAATATGCATTATATGCATAAGTATGTAAGATTAAGAAAAAAATTAATGAAGAAAGATGAACTTCATATGTATGATCTTTATACATCAATAGTTCCAACTGCTGATGCAAAGATTCCATTTGAAGAAGCTAAAAAGACAGTTCTTGAAGCTGTAAAACCTTTAGGTGAAGAATATCAGTCAATCTTAAAAGAAGGTTTTGATAATAGATGGATTGATATATATGAGAATGAAGGTAAGAGAAGTGGAGCTTATTCAGCAGGTGCACTTGTACATCCATATGTATTGCTTAATTATAAAGAGACTCTAGATAGTCAGTTTACACTTGCACATGAGATGGGACATGCTCTTCATTCATATTATTCAAATCATACACAGCCTACTTGCTATAGACATTATAGAATATTCGTTGCAGAAGTTGCATCAACATGTAATGAAGCATTATTAATGGAACATCTTCTTGCAAAGACTACTGATAAGATGGAAAGAGCTTATCTTATTAATTACTTCCTTGAACAGTTCAGAACAACTCTTTATCGTCAGACAATGTTCGCTGAATTCGAGAAGATTAATGAGATGGTTGAAAATGGAGAGTCTTTAACAGCTGATGAACTTTGTAAGTTATATCGTGAACTTAATATTGAATATTATGGTGAAGACATTGTTGTTGATCATGAGATTGATATGGAATGGGCAAGAATTCCTCATTTCTATTACAATTTCTATGTATTCCAGTATGCAACAGGATATTCAGCAGCCATTGCTTTATCAAGAAGAATATTAAATGAGGGCGAGAGTGCTGTAAAGGATTATCTTGGATTCTTAAAAGGTGGATGTTCAAAAGATCCAGTATCACTTTTAAGAGGTGCAGGCGTTGATATGGCAACAAAAGAGCCTGTTAATGCAGCATTAAAACTCTTTGGTGAACTTATTGATGAACTCGATGAATTACTTGCAGAATAATTATAGATAACATTTACAAAATTAGATATTTATTGGAATATCTTATTCTATGCCAGGATATGATATAGATTAACTTCATATTGAATTAGAGAATGTAAAACCGGTTTGCACATTGGATGGCAAACCGGTTTTATTGATTCTATATAGTATTGCATATTAATAGGAATTATATGAAAAAATATAAGAAATAACAATAATTGACATAGGCTGATATAGGAAAAATCTATAACGAGTACAAGTTTTTTCATATTTTATTTTTGGAAAAACAAGTGTTATACTTATGAAACATTAATAAACAAATAACTTAAAAGAAAAGTGGTGTTTTTGGTGATTAGATTTGATAATGTAAGTAAAAAGTTTAATACGAAGTCAGGCGAAGTTGTAGCAGCGAATCATGTTAACTTGCAGATTGAAGATGGAGAGATCTTTGGTATTATAGGTTTTTCAGGAGCAGGAAAGTCTACACTTGTAAGACATATTAACCTTCTTGAATATCCAACAGAAGGCAGTATATATATAGATGATGTTGATATAACAAAAGTTAGCAATAAAGAGTTAAGAAGATATAGACAGAAGATAGGAATGATATTTCAGCAGTTTAATCTTCTTGAACAAAGAAATGTAACTGGCAATATTATGTATCCTCTTGAGATTGCAGGAGTTAAGAAAACTGAAGCTAAGAAGAGAGTTGAAGAATTATTACATATTGTAGGAATGGAAGATAAAGCTGCAGCTTATCCATCACAACTATCAGGAGGACAGAAACAAAGAGTTGCTATAGCACGAGCACTTGCAACTAATCCGGATGTATTATTGTGTGATGAAGCGACAAGCGCACTTGATCCTATAACAACACGTTCAATACTTGAACTTTTAAAAGATATTAATAAAAAACTTAATGTAACAATTGTTGTTATAACACACGAGATGAAGGTCGTTGAGCAGATATGTGACAGAGTTGCTGTTATGAGTGCCGGTAATATAGAAGAGATTGGAACTGTAAGAGAAGTATTTATGAATCCAAAGTCTGAAACAGCAAGGAAACTTATTATTCCGGAGGAAACTAATCTTGTAAGTCATACAGATAGAGATGTCCTTAGAATAGTATTTGACGGTCAGTCAGCATTCGAACCGATTGTATCTTCACTTACAATTGAGTGTCAGACAATGGTTAATATACTTGGAGCTAATACTGAGAATATTGGTGGTAAAGCGTATGGTCAGATGCTTATCGAACTTCCAGGTGATCCTGATAAAGTTCAAAAAATTAAGGATTATCTTGACAGACAGGGTATTCACTATGAAAGGGGGCGTTAGTTATGCCACAGGGAATGGGAGAATTACTATTAAATGGTATATTTGAGACAATGTATATGACAATAGTATCAACAGTTATATCCTACATTATAGGAATTCCACTTGGAGTAATTGTATATATTACAGATACTAATGGTATATGTAAGAATAGAGTAGTTAATTTTATAACAGGAACAATAATTAATATTGTAAGATCAATTCCATTTTTAATACTACTTGTTGCGATAATGCCTTTTACAAGACTTGTAGTCGGTACATCAATAGGTTCAACAGCAACAATAGTTCCACTTATAGTAGCAGCTGTTCCATTCATTGCGAGAATGGTAGAATCATCATTAAAAGAAATTGATGGTGGAATTATTGAAGCAGCCAAAGCTATGGGTTCATCAACATTGCAAATTGTAACTAAAGTATTGATACCTGAAGCAAAACCATCACTTATGGTTGGTGGTACGATAGCATTTGCAACGATACTTGGATATTCAGCAATGGCAGGATTCGTTGGTGGTGGTGGACTTGGAGCTATCGCTACTAATTATGGATATTATAGATATCATACAGATGTTATGTTAATTACAGTAGCACTTTTAGTTCTTATAGTGCAGATATTCCAGGAAGTTGGTTTAAAACTTGTTAATAAAGTTGATAAGAGAATTAAATAAACAATATTAAGCAGTATAAATATTGTTAGTATCCAATTCTAATGTCTATAAGAGAAGAATATAAAATAGTGTTAATTAGTATATGCAGATTAACAGATATATGATAGGCAGTCAATAGGTCTAAGATTGTATATATCATAAATGGTCAAATATATGAATCTGTATGCACATTATATAATAAAATGTAAAAAGAGGAGAATGATATTATGAGAAAATTGAATTTAAAGAGAAAAGCAGTCGCATTAGTGCTTGGAGCAAGTCTTGTAGCGTCAGTATTTACAGGATGTGGTAACAAGAAGAGTTCATCAGAAGATGATAAAGTAATAACAGTTGGTGCAACACCAACACCACATGCAGAGATTCTTAATGATGTTGTCGCTGATATATTAAAAGAACAGGGATATACATTAAAAGTTGTTGAATATAATGACTACATAATTCCTAATACAGCACTTGAAGATGGAGAATTAGATGCTAACTATTTCCAGCATCAGAAATATCTTGATAACTTCAATGAAGAGAATAATACACATCTTGTGGCAGCTGCAGGTGTTCATTTCGAGCCATTCGGTCTATATGCAGGTAAGACAAAGTCACTTGATGAGTTAAAAGAAGGTGCAACAGTAGCTGTGCCAAATGATACAACTAATGAAGCAAGAGCATTATTATTACTTGAATCAGCAGGATTAATTACACTTAAAAAAGATGCAGGTATCAATGCGACAATTCTTGATATTGAAGAAAATAAGTTAAATCTTGATATTCAGGAAGTAGAAGCTGCACAGGTAGCAAGAACACTTCAGGATGTTGATATCGCAGCAATTAATGGTAATTATGCACTTGATGCAGGATATGGTATAGATGATGCACTTGCAGTAGAAGCAGATGATTCACTTGCAGCAGAGACATATGTTAATGTTATTGCTGTAAAAGAAGGCAATGAGAATTCTGCTAAGACAAAAGCATTAGTAGATGCTGTTTTATCTGATAAAGTAAAAGAATATATTAATGAAAAATATGAAGGCGGAGTAGTTCCACTTTTCTAAAATATTATTATATTTTGTAAATGGGATGTAAAAAGTCCTTATAAAAATGAGCTGAAGTCGTGAGATTTCAGCTTATTTTTTTGGGCTATTTGTCAAGAGTTGGGATAAATTTTTTTAACATAGTTGTAGTCATTGATTACAACTATGTTCCTTTTTTTTGATTTTTGTCAAGAGTCAGGTAAAACTTTTGGTAAAATTAAGTCAGGGCAATAACCATTATATAAATTATGCTAATTATATTTTAGGTTAATTTAAATTATCATTAGAGAGTAAAACTTATAACTAAAAAGATAGTGAAAAACTACAAAAAAATATGCGAAATTTACGAAAAGACTTGATTATTATTTTCGAATAATATATTATAATTTTAGTACGGATTAGCAAAGTTGCACAACGGGTTGAAAAAGAGTGTGTTGTTTTTGCATAATCTGCACATAATAGTATGTTAGGAGGAAGTAGTATGAGGAAAGTAACTAAAAAGTGGCTTTCATTCTGCCTGGCACTTCTTATGGTGCTGTCACTTGTAGGGGGCAATGGGTTTAAACCTGTAAGTGCAAAGGCTGATGAGAGCAGTGAAGCTGTTGTAAACAGCAGTGTCTTGTTAAGTGTTGATGGTGGTGAAAAAACAGCCATGACATTATATACAGGTGGTAATTATGAGAGTAAGATAACACTTGGTGCAGGAAGTCATACATATAGTGTGACTGGTGCAGGTAATAAGACATATGAAGGAAGCATAACAGTATCAGATGAAGAAACTGTATATGTAAGAGTTAATATTTTAAACGACACAGTATTTGATTCAGTAAACAATAAAGACCAGTTTAAATCAAGTGCTACTTTAGTTGGGGAACTTAACAAATTATCAGATGAATTTGAACTTTGGAATCCTTCAGTAGAAGGAACAAAGGCAGATCTTGATTATGCAGGTGGTGGAAGATTCATTAAGACATTCACTTTTCCAGCACTTAGCGAAGAGACAACTTTAGAATATAAAGTTGCTTATGAAAAACAGTGGAGTAATGGTGAAATCGGTGATAATGTAAAGGTCACAATACCGGCAGGAGCAACATCTATATCAGTATATGCAGCTTATATTAATAATATATGTACTGATTCAATTAATACAGCAGATGCTTTTAAGACAATAACATTAATCGGAACTGTAAGAGAGATGGGTGATACTAATTGGGATCCATCATATTATGAAGGTTTTGATTTCTATAATGTAAAGCCTGCGAAATATGTATTTTCGAAAGTTTTCAATAAAGGCGAATATGAATATAAGTGTGTATTCGATCATACAGGCAACTGGTATGGCGGCAATAATGTATCTCTAAACGTAGAAGAAGACAATACAAATGTTGTATTTCTCTATAATGCAGAAGATGGCAAGTTATATGACAGTATCAATAATTATACATATGTGTCAAAGACACTTGGCTATCCTGTAGAAGTTGAAGACAATGGTGAGTATGTTGAGAGAGATGTATATATTCCGGGAACATTTCCAGGTAATAGCTGGGATGCAGCATCTAATAAGATGACATATCTTGGTGATAAATTATATTCATATACATTCAAGAACGTTCCAGCAGCTAATTATGAATATAAGATTGCAATAGATGGTTCATGGGACGAGAATTATGGTGCAAAAGGTATCAAAGGTGGAAGTAATATAAGTGTAACAGTAACTAAAACAATGGATGTTACAGTATATTACAATGATGATTCACATATATCAGTTACATCACTTGATTACATATTTGCTGATGTATATCTAAATGGAACAGGAATTGAAGAGGGAACAAAACTTATAGATGCATCACTTTCAGGAGTATATAGTGTAAAAGTTGCATTAGCAAGTGGTACATATAGTGACCTTTCAATTACTTATGACGCAGAGACATATAACATAGGAGAATTTACACTTGATAATGATAGAGAAGTAACATTCTATTTTGATCCTGTGACTAAGTTATATTATTCAAATGTAACAGATAAGCTTATTAATGCAGATGAAGTATATTATGATACTAAAGATACAGAATATAAGAGTATATATGGAGCAGTAAAAACAGATGAAGAAGTAACATTTAAGATTAAAACAGGTGATGATGTTACAGAAGCAGTTCTTTTTGTAAATGGCAAAGAGAATAAGAGACTTCCAATGACAAAAACTGCAGACGGTTATACAGTAACAACTTCATTTGATACAATTGGAGAATATACATATTTCTTCTCAGTATCTAATGGATCAGATGTAAAAGTATATAGTGATGATGATGGATATTATGGTGTGGGACAGTTAACAGAACTTAGTGACGTTAATCCATATGAACTTGTTATATATGATAAAGACTATAAGACACCTGATTGGATGAAGAATGCTGTAATCTATCAGATATTCCCTGATAGATTCTACAATGGAGATACTACTAATGATCAAGCAGTGCTTGCTTCAAGAGGAGCAACAATGTATGAATTCCCATCATGGGATATGCTTCCAGAGAATCCGGAACAGGAAGAACTTCTAGGAGATGAATATCCTTCATTCGCATTTAAAGGTGATGGCAACTGGAGTAATGAGATGTATGGTGGAGATCTTAAAGGTATAACTAAGAAGATTGATTACCTTGAATCACTTGGTGTTAATGTAATCTATATTAATCCTGTATTCGAATCAATATCAAGCCATAGATATGATGCAACAGATTATACAAAAATAGATCCTATACTTGGAGATCTTGGCGATTTTACTGAACTTGTGAATGCATGTGAAGAACGTGGAATGCATGTCATTCTCGATGGTGTATTTAATCATGTATCAGATGATTCAATATATTTTGACAGATATTACAAATTCATAGGTAGAGATGGATACGTTGGAGCATATCCATATTGGGCATTTGTATATGATGAGATGAATGAGAATGGAACATCACTTGAAGTAGCAAAAGCACTTGCAAAAGCACACTTTGATGAACTTGGTGTAACAGATTATACTTATGTTAATTGGTTTGATATAAAAAATGAAGTAAATGAAGAAGCAATAGATACAATTGGCGAAAGAGCAGGAAAGAATGTATATTCATACGATTGCTGGTGGGGATATGATTCAATGCCTGTAATTATTGCAACAGATGGATCAGAGTATCAGACAGAAGGATGGGCTGATAAGATTATTGATGGTGAAGATTCAGTAACTAAATACTGGTTAAGAGAAGGATCAGATGGCTGGAGACTTGACGTTGCAAATGAAGTATCAGATGAGACTTGGATTAATTTTAGAAAATCTGTAAAATCATTATCATCAGATAATGTAATTATTGGTGAGATATGGGATGATGCAACAGATTATCTTCTTGGTGATATGTATGATTCAGTTATGAATTATGTATTTAGAACTGCTGTATTAGGCTATGCAAAAGGTGATAAGACAGCAACTGAAGCAACAAAAGAACTTGAGAAGATAAGAGAAAGATATCCACAGGAAGCATTCTATGCAATGATGAACCTTGTTGGTTCACATGATACAGCAAGATTATTATCATTCCTTGATGGAGTTCCTGATGATAGAGATGATAAGAGTTTTGATGCAGCTTTCCCTACATATGATAAGACTAGTGATAATGCTAAGAAGATGCAGCAGCTTGTAGCATTAATTCAGATGACATATCCTGGTGCACCAACAATATATTATGGTGATGAACTTGGTATGACAGGTTCAGATGATCCAGATAACAGACGTGCTATGGAATGGGGCAAAGGTAATAAAGAACTTGTAGAATATTATGCACTGCTTGGTAATATGCGTCAGACTTATAAGACTTTAAGAACAGGAGATTTTAACATAATAGATACTTCTGATGCAGATAATATTATGGCATATGTAAGAAGTGATGAAGACAATACAATTCTTGTATTTGTTAATAATTCTGATAAAGCTATTCAAGTAACTACAGAACTTGGATCAAAATATTATGGAACATATACTAATGTGCTTACAGGTGAAAAAGTAGTAATTAATGCTAATACTAAGATAGATACAGAAGCATATAATGGAGTTGTACTTGCAAAAGATTATACAGCAATACAGGTTGATTATGCAGCATTAAGATCAGCATATGAAGATGTAAAAGAAGAAGAGACAACTAAAGCTACAAGCGAAGAGACAACAGAAGAAACAACAGAAGAAACAACAGAGGAAACAACAGAAGAGACAAGTGAAGAGACAACAGAGGAGACAACAGAAGAAGAAACAACTAAAGATAATAATGAACAAGGTATCATTAATAAGATTGTAAAAGTTATTAAAGAAATTGTAAAAGTAGTAATTAAGATATTAAAGCATTTTGGAAGACATTAAAAAATACATTGTATTTTCTCTTAAAGTTGAGTATAATGCTAATGCATCGTTTTTTACAATACTGATAGATTTTATGGGAGAATACTAATGGAAAAGTTAAAAAGTTTTATTATGTCTAAGAAAACAGCCATTATCCAATTTATTAAATTTGGTATGGTAGGAGCTTTAAATACTGTATTATCATATGTGATAACTAATGGTAGTTATTATGTACTTCATTTAGGAGCGCAGGCTAGTAATATCATAGCTTTTATTATTACAGTATTTATATCTTATATGCTTAATGGAAGATTTGTCTTTAAGGATGGTAATGAGAAACAGCCATTTCTTAAAGGTCTGGTAAAAGTATATATATCTTATTCAGTTACAGGATTATTCCTTATGGCGATTCTATTATATATTGAAGAGGATATATTTGGAGTACCACATTATATAGCAACTCTTATGAATATGGTAGTTACAGTGCCAATTAACTTTATTCTTAATAAGTTTTGGGCATATAAAGACAAAAAATAACATACAAAGAGGATTGACTATAAAGTTAATAATGAAAATGGCTATGGTTTGTGAACCATAGCCATTTTTTAATACCAGAAAACTTATTTTGCAACTTTAGGTTCATAGTCAACTCGTTTTGCAAGGAATGCTCCGTAGATTAGGATAAGAATATTGCTTATAACCATTGCATACCATATACCACTTCGATCAAGATTAGTGAAGTGCTTGAAACATTCAATAAGAGGAAGTCGTATAACCCATAGTCTTGCAGTTGACATTCTAAATGATAATCCCGTATTACCAGAGCCATTAAAAAGTCCAAGAAAGTTCTGGAACATTGACATAAGTGGCTGGGTTAGAAGAACCCAGAATATATATTCCATTGATATGCTAAGAGTGAGCGAATCGTTAGTTAACAGACTAAGCATCTCTTTTCTAAAAGGATATATAATAAGACATCCTGTTATTGAGATGAAAAGTCCTATGTTACGGCTTACTTTATAAGCATTTCGTGCACGCTCCTTATTGCCTGCTCCAACACTTTGTCCTATGAATGCAGCGAGAATAGAACCAAGTGCAGCTGTTGGAATAAGCAAAAGATTGGAGATTTTATTACCAATACTGAATGCTGCGGCAACATTTTTACCAAAGTCAAGTATAGTAGCCTGAAGTATAAGGAAACCTAATGAACTTAGAGCCTGACTTGCAGCTGATGGAATCGCAATATCATATAATTTGCGCATATCATCAAGTTTGAATTTCATGTCAGATAGATGAAGGCGCATCTCTTTATCTTTTACACGAAATAGTATTATTATGCAAAATGGAGCTTGTATAGCCTGACTTACCATTGTTGCAAGAGCAGCACCTGCAATTCCAAGGTTAAGGACACGAACACAGTAAGCTGTAAGAAATATGTTAACAAATACTGCGGCTGATGAGATGATTACAGGTGAAGTTGTATCTCCATTTGCTTGTCTTATCGCCTGAAATGCTGTGAAGATGAATAAAAATGTCATCTCAAAGGAGCGAATTCTAAGATATATAATAGCAAGCTCTAATATATCATCTTTTGCTCCCATAAGACGCATTACAATTGGTGCAAATATGAATAAAGATGCATTAATAATAAGTCCTATGATAATAGCAAGTGATAATAACATTGCTGAGTTTTTTCTTGCTTTTTCTATACTCTTCATGCCGATATACTGGCTTATGATTGCAACGCCGGCAACAGCAAGTCCTGTACTTAGTGCAAGGAATATGTTGATTAGAGGCCATGCGATTGATATTGCTGCCTGGGCAGAAGTTGAATTAGGCATCTGACCAATAAAATAAGTATCCACGAGATCGTGAAGTGATTTTAGCAGGTTAGATAAGAATACAGGCCATACAAGTAACATGAAGGCTTTGTATAGATTAGATTCGTTAAGCATTAAGTCTTTTTTGTTTCTTTTCATAATAATGGTACTCTCTTTTCTTAAGTTATAGTGAAAATATGTTATATATAAAACCTAATATATATATAATCTGGCACATCTATGTCCGATGTGCCAGATTGTATAAACATTTTTAGAATCTTGTTATCTCAAATCTTGTCTGTGTCTGCAGATAATCTCTTATATGAGCGATTCTGTCATCAAGGCTTGTATCTGAACAGGCTATATCAAGTGCAACGCAGATGTCATTAGTAAGACGATCATCAAGCTTTGGTATGATAGACTGGAAGAATTCAAGCTTTTCTTTATAAGTATCAAGTTCAAGAAATTGAACAAGCAATGGATTAATAAGCCCATCATGATCATCAAGCTCATTGTTAGCGTATGAGTCATCAGGTGAATTGCCGGCGAATATATTGTTTCCACATGAGTCATCAGGTGAATTGCCGGCGAATATATTGTTTCCACATGAGTCATCAGGTGAATTGCCGGCGAATATATTGTTTCCACATGAGTCATCAGG
>SAMEA104315435__coassemble_633_pt1 | contig 25916 bp, 21 predicted proteins | sample SAMEA104315435__metabat2_low_PE_020 | metagenome-assembled genome bin SAMEA104315435 (sample SAMEA104315435) | gut metagenome | biome: Monkey gut; feature: monkey-associated habitat; material: faeces | place: China | collected 2013
CCATTGCTGAATGTGATTGAACAGACACAAGTAGCAACTACGGTTATCCATATCGGGAAAAAAGATTATGATGCATTTGAAATTACGCTTCCAGACAAAACATCACTTGACCGATTCGATGAAATTACAGCTCCAATGATTGATCAAATTGTAACTAACCGATTGGAAAACAAACAGTTAGCTACATTGAGAGATGCATTGCTTCCAAAACTGATGTCCGGAGAGCTTGATGTCTCAAACATCGACCTTTAAGCCGCTAATAGACTCGTAAACTGCTCCGCAGTTTCCTCGTTACCGCCTCTGCCAGACACCTTGCCATCCGTACGCAAACGTCCGTTTGCCTGTGGTGTCTGTCTACGCTGCTTCGCAGCTATCCGTACTTTATACGGATGAGGCTCTAAATTATTGTTTATGGCTTTATTAAGCTCAATTTTTTCGTCGAGCAGTCGTAAATAGTAACCTATTTTTTTCTGTACTCTTACACTTTCTGGAACTTTAATTTGTAATGTATGAATGTGATTTCGGTTTAGTGTTGGTACTGCACTACCACCGGCATAATTAGCCAAATCCATAGTCTTAAGAAAATAATAAACAAACACAGGATCGTTACCTTTGAAATCTTTCACATATAATGTTGTATTATGAGACCAAGTTTGTCCGTAAACAATAAAAGGATTACCAACATTTCCACTTCGCCCAATTGTGATTGATGGAAATCCCGTTGTATATTCATTGTGATAGCCAATTATCCCATTAGAACCGACAACAGGATACTTTCCGTTGTTCATTTGGCTTTTTGGCAAATCGTATCCTCTTTGGAAAGTAACCAAATCTCCCAACGTACATTCTTTCCAATTACACCTCATACCCAATCGCCCCCAGTTTCTTACGAATTTCTTCTTCCAACTCATGAGACTTTGCAAACATATCTGAAAGCTCTGATGTAAGGCGTGTCATCTTTTCTTCAAATGGTTCTCCGTCGTCCTCGACTTCCTCTATACCTACATATCTACCTGGTGTCAGAATAAAATCCTGCTTTTCAATTTCTTGAAGGTCTGCTACAGCACAGAAGCCCTTTACATCTTCAAGCGTACCATCTTGAAATGATGTAAATGTATCAGACAACTTCTGAATATCTTCATCGGTAAAATCTCTATGCTTGCGGTCAACCATATAACCCATCTTGCGGGCATCTATAAATAAAGTTTTGCCTTTCTGTTTTTTGTTCTTAGAAATAAACCAAAGTGTAACCGGAATTGTAACGCTGTAAAATAACTGCGTAGGCAGTGCAACGATACCTTCTACAAGGTCATCATGAATAATGTTCTTCCTAATTTCTCCCTCACCACTAGACTGAGACGATAAAGCTCCATTAGCAAGAACAAGTCCAATTTTTCCGTTTGGTGCAAGATGATGTATCATATGCTGAATCCACGCATAATTGGCATTTCCTGCTGGCGGCGTTCCATATTTCCATCTAAGATCATCTTTTAACTTGTCTTGTCCCCAGTTTGAAAGATTGAATGGCGGATTTGCCATAATAAAATCAGCTTTAAGCGTTTTATGTAAATCATTGAAAAATGTATCTGCCTGATAAGGTCCAAAATCCGCATCGATACCACGAATAGCCATATTCATTTTTGCCATCTTCCAAGTATCAGCGTTAGATTCCTGACCATAAACAGCAATTTCGCCACGTTTGCCACTATGTGCCTGAATAAACTTTGCACTCTGAACAAACATACCACCCGAACCACAACAAGGGTCATATACACGACAATTTTTGAATGGTTTCAAAATAGCAACGATTGTTTTAACAATACTTGCAGGAGTATAGAACTCGCCACCCTTAACACCTTCGTATGCTGCAAACTGCTGAATACAATACTCGTATGTTCTGCCAAGAAGGTCTTTGCTTTCTTCTGTATCGCCCATATCCATGTTGGTAAAAAGATCAACAACCTCTCCTAATACTCGCTTATCCAAATCTGGACTTGCATAATTCTTTGGAAGCACATTTTTAAGAGTTGTATTTTCTTTTTCAATAGCTCTCATTGCATCGTCGATAACAGTACCAATTTCCGGAGTATGTGCTGCAGACGCGATCTTGCTCCAACGGGCATCCTCTGGTACAAAGAAAATATTATCTTCTGCATATGCATCCTTATCATCTTCAAAACCATCACCCTCTTCAACAAGCTGTTGATAGCGTTTTTCAAATGCACTTGATATGTAACGCAGAAAAATAAGTCCTACGATAACCTTTCTGTATTCTGCTGCTGGAATGTGTCCCCAAAGAACACAAGCCGCATCCCATATTTGTTTTTCAAATCCAATATTAGCATTATTTTGAACTGCCATTTATAAATTCCTTTCTATTAGTAACTTGCTATATTTAATTACACACGCGTCTTCATTTCGTAATATCACTATCGTTCTATTTCCACAATATCATCAAAGCCACATTTCAATTCAACACATATCCTAGCCAGTATATCTAACGATACCTGTTGATCATTATTCATTTTTGTAAATGTACTTGGTGCTATTTGTGTTTTCTTTCTTAATTCCGTTTTTGTCATACCCCTATCAATTAACAACTTCCATAAAGGTTTATAAGTTATTTTCACCTGATTCTCTGACATGTTATTTCCTCCGATTATCACGTCAAATTGTCCTTGTATCTTGATTTTTATTATATCATCAGTTTTTCGCTTATGCAATTACAAATTTTGAGTTCTCGAAATCACGCATAGTATTATCAATAAAAAAATTTAGCAGCGAAATCATCTCCATCAAGCTTTATCTCTAGCATTTTCATTACTTCCGAGAACACTCTTATGCTACCACCTAGATCAACAATATCAACTCCGAATATATTAGCCTTTACAAAGTCACTAACATTCTCATAACCACTAGACTTTGATATTCTCCTTACAATCCAGCCTGCTTTGTCCACAAGCTTAATTTCTTTAGTTTCTACAAATTCACTTTTATCTGTTACATCAGTTATACTTTCATCAACTCTTGCCACATTCACATCCGATAAATTGTGAATCTCCGATATTCCTATGCCATCTAAATCAATCTGTTGTTTTTCGTCACTATCAATTTACTCTTTCTGTCTCCCCATTTCATTCTGATTATTGTTAAGATTTATTATCTCAATATCCCTGTCTGCAACAATTTCCTTTTTCTCCTGCTTCAGCTTGTCAAGTTTTTCTTGCTCTTTCATATGCCATATCTAATATCTCCAGTATTGCTCTTTGACTTAATACAGCGTTTTCCGTTAGATCTTTCTCTGTATATCTTCCTCTGCCTACCCTCAATATGCTACATCTTTTCTTTCTGCTTACTTCTGAAATTCATCAGTTCCACAAACACCTGAAAACGATAGAAGAAAGAGTAGTTGCTATTAGTAGCAAATTATTAGCAGCGCAAAAGAAAGGAAATAGTACCACAAGGCAAAAAACAAGCTCGCAAACGCCAATTTTACTAGGCTTTGCGAGCTTTTGAAAATTATTCAAACTCTTGGGCGGATAGATTTATCTGGCTGTTTTTCAGTAGACATTTGTGCATTTCATTCTTCATATTCATATTATTTTGCATTTTTGTGTACCTTGTCTAAAATTTTTAGAGCCCAAATGGAGCCATTTACTTCTTACGAATATCTATTTGCTATAGTTATTGGCCAAGTCATATCGAATGCTTTTTTAATTTTTTCTATAAACTGTAATAGTTCTTCTACTGTCCTATAATCTGAATAATAATATGTTACAATATCCGATGTCTGAATAAATTTCCATACTTCTGTCGAAGATACTTCTTTAAATATATCCTTCAAATTATCATTATTAAAATCATTCGGCAAATTTGCAAACAAATTCTTTATTTTATCTGTTGTATATAAAGCAGTTTCTTCCTTCATATCCATTGAGCTCCAAAAATCATAATTATCGAGTGGTGCATTTGTTACTCCATATATGATTCTATACAAAAATGATTCCGGTGCAAAATAATCTGGGAAGAAACATATGTTTTGAGGATGTCTCCGATCATTAAGATGCAATTTCTTTTGATCATATTTTTCTTTCAAAAAATCTCTTATTTTAGGTTTTTGAGATGGTTCTTTATATCTTGCATCCCCATCTAAAACAAAAATAACTCTCTTAAAATATGAATCTGCCTCGCATATTTTTATTAATTCTTCACACCCCAATATAGTTGGTATTTGGTTGATTTTTTCTTCAAAATCTTCCATACCTTTTAATACTCTAATCCTATCATTGATAGTAGCATAATCTTTCACATCTGAGCTATGCCTCAAATATAGGTCTTCAACATTCTCCCTGACAGTATTTAAAATATTTCTAAATGCTTTGAATAATAATCTAAATAATTCTTTTCCAACCGGATCTTCAAAATACATTCTTACTTTAGGCTTATCAAAGCTTAAGCTGCCAAACATATCTGCTTCTAATAATTCATATGAATTACTATCAGATACATATGGAGCCATTGGATTTTTTATGTAAACAACTTTATAGTCTAAATTATTCTTATTTTCCTTCTTTATTGTCTCTTTTAATACCGATAATGAATGAGTACTCACAACAAATTGAATTGATAACTCATCTGATAATTTATCAAATAAATTCAGTAATCTAATTTGAGTATCAGGATGCAACGAGACATCAATTTCATCTATACACAATAATGCCCCATCATATCCATCCTGCATTGATAATACATAAATATCTACCAAGGCACTTATAATATTTCCTATATTGTCCTGACCAATAGACTGCGACAATGTAGGTGTATTTAATAAATCCATATGTAAAGATGCTCTAGAACAAGCATTTTTCTCTACAACAGTCAACAATGCATCACTAACTATAGAGTTTGGTATGATATAGTTGTACCATTCCTTATATTTTTCATCTGCCTTCGTTTTATAAAACGTATTATTTTTGTTTATCTTTGATATTTTTACAGTATCCTTTCGTTCACCCAACGGATATAATCTAGATAAACTTAAATAAATTGTAGGTATTTTTACTCTTCCATCTGCACCAACCCCATAATTGTGCTTTGCTTGATCCGCAGCCACTTTATTCGTGCAGTTTTCTAACCCAATATTCGAAGTTCTTGGAATAATTCTAATACCTCTTCCAGATTTTGTATCATTCTTAAATGCAAGTCTTTTGGTAAAAGCGTCAGTTCCATTACTATCTTTATAACTCAAATATAATTTGTAATCCTCATATGATTCATCTGGATCAATATTAAAAAAGTCTGTGAATTCTGGCTGAAAATTACTTCCTAACATCGACTTAGAATTTACTCCTGAACTCGATGCTATTAGTGATAAAATATTTGATTTACCAACACCATTTTGACCACTAACAACAGTTATTTTTCGTCCTAAATCAAAAGAAGTGTCCCGAAAGTTTCTAAAGTTTTCAATATAAAAATGATATGGTCTTATCCTCATGTACTTTAATCTCCTTTATCGTAAATTCACACAAATTCCACTCTGTTGCATTTGGCTATCAGTTGGTATCATATCCAGACGTCTAAATATTATAATTTCACTTGCTTTTCTCTTTACAGCCGCACTATAGTTCAAATCAAATCTTTTCAAAATATGATTTTTGTAAATATCTGCAATTTCCTGAACATCATCATATGTAATAACCCAATCACAATTAACCTGATTGTCTATCATTCTTTCGATTCTTACATGATCATCATATGAAAAGAAATTCAAATACAGTTGTTTTCCCTTACCAAAATATGGAGGATCAAAGTACACAAATGCATTTTGCTGATATCTAGGCAAATAATTTTGAATAAAAGAATTAACATCTTTATTATATAAATGGATGTGTTTTTTTCTTTTTGCAATTTTTATGATACGTTCAATTAAGGCTTCTCTATTAAACCTAGCATCCATTCTCCAATTACCGTTTTGTTCTGTACCTCCAATTACTCCACCTTTTATTATTCCCGATCTATTCGTCCTATTCAAATAAAAAGTTGCGAATCCAAGTTCATAACTATATCTATTACAATTATCTATTACTTGTCGCTGCCTGTTCCATTCATCAATAGTCAATTCAATATTTCGTATATCATCTACAAATCTATCTGTTTCTGAAAGAATTGCTCTCCAAAATGAATAAATTCCTTTATCCAAATCGTTGATAACTATATCGCTCACAATTTCCTTTTCCAATAATTCTAGTGCAATTCCCGCTCCACCAGCAAAAGGTTCTACATAAGTTCCACCCAAATGCCCTGTTTGCCTAATCAATAATTCCATAAATGGCTCTAATTTTCCCTTGCCACCAGGATATCTCAATGGAGAATAAAACATGCTATCTCTCCTTTCCGTTCGATTATTATATCTCATTCATATTTATTTCTATCCAATTTTACCATTAAAGTATACAACATTTTATTGAAAATATCTATATTTATTTCAACTCTCATACCAAAAAAACTTCCTAGTCATCATCTCCGCCGTAGCCCGGTTATACCCCTTCTTCAAATCCCCCCGTCTTTAGGATTTAGCACTATATTTCTTTGAGAGTTAACTATACATCTATTTTTCGCAAGTCGTCATAAATGCTGACTTTTTTTGTTATTAAAAAAAACTTGACAAAATTTGTTTTTAACCCTTGACTATATGGTGCAATATAGCACACTAGCACATATCACTGCGAAATAAAAAACGGATGTAAGCCTTGATTTTACTGGCTTCACAACCGTTTTTGCACTCTACAAGTTCTTTATTTTCTCGTTATTTTATTCATTCCCTAGGCTAAAGATTTTTGCCCTTTGAAGATAAAGGGGATTGCCTTGGGATATGGAGAATTTGACCTTGCATGGGTATTATACCACTGATTTACTATTTTGTCAGCTCTATGCTGTTCCCAATAATAATTGCTATATTTTCTTCTTATAATCAAACTCAACTACATGCGATTGGTTTTGATTACATTCCCAAAAATACATTTTCTTATAATTGGAGTAATTTAAAAACATTTCTCCTATTGGCTGTGTCTCACAGTATGGACACTTTTTCCCTTTTATTCTATAGATTACTCCATCTATATTCTTGTAGCACTTTCCCGTTGTTCTTATATCTTTTTGTACTAACTCATCTGACTTTTGAAAAAAAGCAAGGAATTTGTCTAGCCACTCAATCTTAGATTCTAATTCTACAAAAGCACCTTTTGTCATCAAAGGTAACATATTTATAATATCATAAACACATATAATCAATAAACCTATTCCAAACACAAAAAAAATGACCATAGTAAACAGCAAAAATATTTTTGTATTACTCTGTATTTTTTCAAGCATCTCTTTTGTTAGTACATTATAAAGTATTGATGCAACTGCAAATAATACGCAGGCTACTATTCCTTCATATGCTTTACTTTTCAAAATTTCTTTAACAGAAGTTCTTTCCTTTTCAATTATAGTGTCTCGCATACTATATGTTGATTCGCAAGCTTTTTGTGATGAGTTTCGTGTGCCTTGCTGAATTTGTATATTTTTAACATCTCCATAAAAATTATTAGCATTAATAGTATTTCGAATTATTGCCCTAACAAATTTAACTGTTTCATCACAATATTCCATATTTTCACATTCATCTCGTAATCTTATAAGTACATCTTCATATCCACAAATTTCATCATTATATCTCACATTACTATATACATCTTCTAAATCCTTATGTTCTCTTGCGCAACTATTAAATAATCCTTCTAAACGCATACATATGCTTTCATCAACCATATCATTCTGAATTATTTCTATAGCTTCACTCAAAACATTAACCGCTTCTACACAAAAACGAAGGTGTAATTCAAAAAAATCACCCATATTCTGCTTTTTTATATATGCGTTTTCCATAATATTTTTTAATTCTTCGATAATACTATTATAATTATGGATATGTTTGTGGTATTTTTCTATTATCTCTTCTGTAGAATATTGATTAGTAACTTCTCCCATTTTTCATTCCTTCATTCGTAACCAAAATTTTTTTATGTTTTTTCTACTTATCTTGTAATGAATCTACGTTTCCCTGTTGCATTTGCACATCTGTTGCTGTTCCCAAAAAATTTGTTATATAATTTGTTATTTCTGTTTTTTCTTGTGCAATCTTTTTTTCTTCTTCTGAAAATGAATAATCTCTCCCAACTATTCCACTTTCTTCTAACGTCAAAGCCCAATCTAAAATATTATTTTTCACTCTACTTAAAATAGAATATATTTGATTTTTTCCAAATTCTAATCTAAATTGAGTATTAAATCCACAACACATTACTACATACTTATTCATCTCAGCAGGTAAATTCATCACTAACATTGAGCTTTCAGCATTTTGGTATAAATCATATAGCTCTGAAACTGAATTTGGCAATTTTGTTTTCGTAAAAGCTTTTTCAGTTGCTGCAGAATCCACCACAACCGGAATCCATCCCCTTACAGGATTTAATGCTTTCAATTGTCCCTGTATCATTCTATATTCAGGGACCTCTTTTTTTCCATATCCCTCTTGCTCACACTGTATCCATTCTTGAAATTCTGGCAGCTTCAATTTACGTGCAATAACGTATGATTTTCTTAATAAAGATTCTATATCTGCTTTTTTATCCATAGCTTCTTTTTGTAGTTCCAAGACAATACCATTCATAATTCATTCCTCTTATATAAAAAGTAATTTTATTCCTTCTACAATTCCTGTCGCAATTAGACTTCCAGCCACACCAACAGATAAATTCTTCAATTCCATTAAAAGCATTTTTACTTTACTAGGATTTTCTTTCTTTTGAACTAAAGTATCAATTTCTGTTATTTTCTGTCTGACTTCTGTTGCTTTGTCTCCAAACTCATCTTCTAACAAAGGGTCATACCTCTTAATTTTTGCAACAAACTCCGAAACCTTGTCAAAGTCTACGGTTTCCATATCGGTAATCGTTTGTGTTTGTGTAGAATTAACAGTTCCTTGCTGAAGTTGTATATTACTTACGCTACCACAAAAATTATTTGTAATGTTACTCATCCGTGCCTCCTGATATTTTTTCTTTATCCTTAAAATAATCTATACCTTCCATTGTTAAATAAACCTCCAACCTACCACTAATATACATTGAACTAGCCTTCGTAATACAACCACATAATTTCAAATCATTTAATATTGCTTTTACATTAAACTTAACATTCGGTATTTCCATAAATTCATTTATATCACAACTTATAGCACCTTGACCTAATTTCCCTCTTTTTTCAAAAGTATTTCCAAAAATTTTACACTATCTTTTCTCAATGCAAACACTCCTATCCAAAATTATTGAATTTCTGTTCACTTTTCTTCTCTATTTACTAACTCTATTATACCATAGAAATTTCTATAGGGAAATTTATTCTCAAAATTTAGATTTTATCGAAACATATACTGCATAGATACCATATTGTATTCTTTTGTCTATAACCCAATTTCAACACCAAGGCTTCTAAAGGAAAAATCAGATTGACTCATATATTGCCAAAAGTGATTTTTGAATTGAATTTTAAACCAATACGTGATATATTAATTATACAGAAAGGGTGTCACCGATAGACGGTTGACCCGGAATTGTTTAGCTAAGAATAGTCGCTCAACTTACCAGGTCGGGGCGGCTATTTTTGTGTCTTATTATTATCCTTACCAAAGGAATACCCTAATCCAAAGCAGGTTAAGCCGAAGCTTACTACTGCGATAAAATCAACAATACTCATATGGCTTAGCCCTCCGATTACATAGATTCCCTTGTGGGTTTCTATGTAATCGGAGGGTCAACCGCCTACCGTTATGGTGGCACCCAATAAAATTCTATCATAGCTCATGGTATTTTCAATGTAATACCACTCTAAATCGACAAGAATATACATCAAGGATATTACATATCTAAAGTCTGCTTTCCTGCTTGCTGTTTTGAAATTTGGATTCTATCACAACAGTTTTTCCTTCTTTATCCTTATAGTTGTCGATAATGTCTATCAGCTTATCGAAATCACACATCCCATCTCTAACGTCATTATCATGTCTAATTTCATCAATGGCTTCGGTCAATGTTTTCCCGACTCTATTCTTACCTATTATAGTATTTACAGCTTTAACCTGACTTGGAAATGGCTCAAAAAGGCTACTCAAACTCAATAGTAGCCGGTGGTTTACCAGTGCAATCATACATTACTCTATTTACACCTTTTACTTCATTTACAATTCTTGATGTTACTTTACCAAGCACTTCCCATGGAAGTTCTGCGCTCTCTGCTGTCATAAAATCACTTGTTGTTACTGCTCTTAATGCAATAGCATAATCATAAGTTCTCTCATCACCCATACAACCTACAGAACGCATATTAGTAAGTGCTGCAAAGTACTGTCCAAGATTCTTATCAACTCCTGCTTTTGCAATCTCTTCACGATAGATAGCATCAGCATCCTGAACTATTTTTACTTTCTCAGCTGTAACTTCACCAATGATTCTGATACCAAGTCCTGGACCTGGGAATGGCTGACGGAATACAAGATATTCCGGAATTCCAAGCTCAAGACCTGCTTTTCTGACTTCATCTTTAAAGAGGTTGCGAAGTGGTTCAACAATCTCCTTAAAATCAACATAATCAGGAAGTCCTCCAACATTGTGATGTGACTTGATTACTGCAGATTTGCCAAGACCAGATTCAATAACATCTGGATATATTGTTCCCTGAACAAGATAATCAACCGCACCAATCTTCTTAGCTTCTTCTTCAAATACTCGTATGAATTCTTCACCTATAATCTTACGTTTCTGTTCTGGTTCAGTAACTCCGGCAAGCTTCTCATAGAATCTCTCCTGTGCATTAACTCTTATAAAGTTAAGATCATAAGGACCATTAGGACCGAATACAGCCTCTACTTCATCGCCTTCATTTTTACGAAGAAGACCATGGTCAACGAATACACATGTAAGCTGCTTACCAACTGCTTTTGATAAAAGAACTGCTGCTACAGATGAATCTACACCACCTGATAATGCACATAGAACCTTACCATCACCAATCTTCTCTCTAAGTGCCTTAATAGATGTTTCAACAAAAGAATCCATCTTCCAGTCTCCCAAACATTCACATACATTAAAGAGGAAGTTGTATAACATCTTGCTGCCTTCCTGTGTATGCATAACTTCAGGATGGAACTGCACTGCATACAGTTTCTTCTCGGCACATTCCATTGCTGCCACAGGACATACAGGTGTATGTGCTGTTACTTTAAATTCAGCCGGTGCCTTAGCAATATAATCTGTATGGCTCATCCATGCAATAGTCTTAGTAGATACATTCTCAAATAACTTTGAAGTTGTATCAACTTCAACCTCAGTTTTTCCATACTCACTTACTGGTGCTGTTGCAACTTCACCGCCAAGCTTATGTGCCATAAGCTGTGAACCATAACATATTCCAAGAATAGGTACTCCAATCTCAAATATTGCCTTGTCATAAGTTGGTGAGTCCTCTTTATATACACTTGCAGGACCGCCAGTAAAAATAATTCCTTTCGGATTCATTTCCTTAATCTTATCAAGACTTGTTGTATGTGGTAATACTTCACAGTAAACATTACACTCACGCACACGTCTTGCTATAAGCTGATTATACTGACCACCAAAGTCAAGTACTATTACCATTTCTTTTTCCACGAGTATTCCTGCTATAAAACATACGCTGTATGCATATGCCTGACAAAGAACATAATATAATTAATATTCTATATGTCAGAATAGCTTTTCCTTTCCTAAATTTTTGTATTTCTTATGTGTGTTATTCTTCTATATTAATTATCATATCCAAATAACAACTTCTTATCTTATATCTTACACTAACTAAGGCAAAAAGCCAACTAATAATTTCTAATAATAAAACAAGTTTTTACTTATAAGTATTGTTAATAAATAATCATTTTTACTTATTCATTGCTTATATTTAAAATATTACTTAGATTAAGTTCTTAACCGTTCGCTTAACTCCTACTTTACAAATACATATCCAAATATACTTATACCATTCTGCACATCTATATGTCATTTATCCGCATACTAATATTTCAAAATATACTATAACTATATTTTATCTATATCTTATTTATCAAGATATTTTTTAACATACTTACCAGTATATGACTTAGGACACTTCGCAATCTCTTCTGGTGTTCCGGTTGCAATAACTGTTCCACCACCATCGCCACCTTCAGGTCCAATATCAATAATATAGTCTGCTGCTTTTATTACATCAAGATTATGTTCAATTACAACAACTGTATTGCCACCATCTGACAACTTTCGCAGAATCTCCACAAGCTTATGCACATCTGCAAAATGTAATCCTGTTGTAGGTTCATCAAGTATATATATCGTCTTTCCTGTACTTCTCTTACTAAGTTCAGTTGCAAGCTTAATTCTCTGTGCTTCACCACCTGACAACTCTGTTGAAGGCTGCCCAAGCCTTATATATGATAATCCGACATCTTTAAGTGTCTCTATTTTTCTCTTAATTGTTGGTACATTCTCGAAGAAATCAACTGCTTCTTCAACTGTCATATTAAGAACATCATATATGCTCTTACCCTTATACTTAACTTCAAGCGTCTCTCTATTATATCTCTTGCCATGACATACTTCACAAGGAACATATACATCAGGTAAAAAATGCATCTCTATCTTAAGAATACCATCACCTGAACATGCTTCACATCGTCCACCTTTTACATTGAAGCTAAATCTGCCTTTTTGATATCCTCTTGCTTTTGCATCAGGTGTCTGTGCAAACAACTCTCTTATCTGATCAAATACTCCTGTATAAGTTGCCGGATTAGAACGTGGTGTTCTTCCTATTGGTGACTGATCAATATCTATAACTTTATCAAGATTCTCAATTCCAACAATCTCATCATGTTCTCCCGGTATAGTTCTTGCTCTATTAAGTACTTTTGCCAGTTTCTTATAGAGAATCTCATTAACAAGTGAACTTTTTCCAGAACCTGATACACCTGTTACACAAGTCATAATTCCAAGTGGAAAATCAACATCTATATTCTTAAGATTATTCTCTCTTGCACCTTTAACAGTTATATATCCTGTTGGCTTTCTTCTCTCTTTTGGTACCGGAATCTTAATTCTTCCACTTAGATAAGCACCTGTAATAGACTTCTTATTCTTCATAATCTGTTCTGCTGTTCCAACTGCAACAACCTCACCACCATGTTCACCGGCACCAGGTCCAATATCAACAATATAATCTGCTGCTCTCATAGTATCTTCATCATGCTCAACTACTATAAGTGTATTACCAAGATCTCTAAGATGAATAAGTGTATTAAGAAGCTTATCATTATCTCTTTGATGAAGACCTATACTTGGTTCATCAAGGATGTAAGCAACGCCTACAAGACCGGAACCAATCTGAGTTGCAAGTCTGATTCTCTGTGCTTCACCACCAGATAGCGTTCCTGTAGCTCTTGCAAGTGTCAGATAATCAAGACCTACATCTACAAGGAATCCAAGTCTTGCCTTAATCTCTTTTAATATCTGCTCGCCAATCTGCAGCTGTACATCTGTAAGTTCTAGCTCATCAATAAAATTCTTAAGTTTTATAATCGACATAGCTGTTGCTTCATATATATTCTTATCACCAACTGTTACTGCAAGTGACTCTTTCTTAAGTCGCTGTCCTCTACACTCTTTACATGGTGTTATTCGCATAAAAGTCTCATACTCCTGCTTAGTTGCATCAGATCCTGTCTCTCTGTATCTTCTCTCAACATTCTTAATAAGACCTTCAAATGCAACATCATATATTCCTTCACCACGCTGACCTTTATAATATACTTTTACACTCTTACCACCTGTTCCATTGATAAGAATATCTTTTATATTATCAGGATAGTCTCTAAAAGGTGTTGACAGACTAAAATTATATTCTTTAGAAAGAGCATTAAGAATAGCTCTTGTATAACTTGATTCTTCTGTTGCTGACTGCCATCCAAGAACTGCAATCGCACCTTTATCGATACTTAATGAATCATCAGGTATCATAAGATCTATATCAAATTCCATCTTATATCCAAGCCCATAACATACAGGACACGCACCGAATGGATTATTAAAAGAAAAACTTCTTGGTTCTACTTCTTCAATACTGATACCACAGTCCGGACATGAAAAACTTTGACTAAAAGTATAAGTTTCTCCGTCTACAACCTGCACTATCATAAGCCCTTCCGACAACTTCATAATAGTCTCAATAGAATCTGCAAGTCTCTTTTCTATTCCTTCTCTTACTGATATTCTATCTACAACAATCTCTATATTATGTTTTATATTCTTATCAAGCTTAATATCTTCAGAAAGCTCATATTGATTACCATCAATTATAACACGCACATAGCCACTGCGTCTGGCATTATCAAGCAGTTTTTGATGCTCACCTTTTCTTCCTCTTACAACAGGTGCAAGCAACATAATCTTTGTTCTCTCCGGAAATGCCATAATAGCATCAACCATCTGATCAACTGTCTGCTTCTTAATCTCACGACCACACTTTGGACAATGTGGTATACCTATTCTGGCATATAAAAGTCTAAAATAATCATATATCTCTGTAACTGTTCCAACAGTTGAACGTGGATTACGATTAGTTGATTTCTGATCTATTGAAATTGCAGGTGACAACCCTTCTATACTCTCAACATTAGGCTTCTCCATCTGTCCAAGGAACTGTCTCGCATATGAAGAAAGTGATTCCATATATCTTCTCTGACCTTCTGCATATATTGTATCAAAAGCAAGTGATGACTTACCAGAACCACTAAGTCCTGTAAGAACAACAAATTCATCTCTTGGAATATCCACATCAATATTCTTTAAATTATGCTCATTAGCACCTCGTATCTTAATATACTGTCTATAATTTTTCTTTGCCATATCAATTCTCCTGTCCTGTTAATCTAACTCTATCTCTGGTTCTGATATTTCTTAAGTTCAATAAGCTGATCCCTATATAATGCTGCCGCTTCAAAATTAAGTTCTGCTGCAGCTTTGTGCATCTTCTTATTAGTCTCAGATATAAGTTTTGCAAGTTCTTTTTCACTCATTGACTCCGGATCTTTGAATTCTTCCGGTTTTCTATCCTCAACCGCATGAGATATGCTTATAAGATCCCTTACAGCCTTCTTGATTGTTGTAGGTGTGATACCATGTACCTCATTATATTCTTCCTGTATTGCTCTTCTTCGATTCGTCTCATTAATAGCATTCTTCATAGAATCCGTTATATTATCAGCATACATAATTACATGTCCATCTGCATTACGGGCTGCTCTGCCGATAGTCTGAATAAGTGAAGTCTCAGAACGTAAAAAGCCTTCCTTATCAGCATCAAGTATAGCAACTAATGTAATCTCAGGAATATCAAGACCTTCCCTAAGAAGATTAATTCCAACTAAGACATCGAACACATTAAGTCGCATATCTCTTATAATCTCAGAACGTTCAAGTGTATCAATATCTGAATGAAGATATTTCACTCTTATTCCAATCTCACGCATATAATCGGTAAGATCCTCTGCCATTCTCTTAGTAAGCGTTGTGATAAGAACTTTATTACCTTTTGCAGTCTCCTTATTAACTTCACTTACAAGATCATCAATCTGCCCTGCAACAGGTCGCACTGATATCTCAGGATCAAGAAGTCCGGTAGGTCTTATAAGCTGTTCTGTTCTAAGAAGTTCATGTGTCTGTTCATATTCAGAAGGTGTCGCAGATACGAATAGCATCTGATTAATCTTATCTTCAAATTCAGAAAAATTAAGTGGTCTGTTATCTTTGGCTGACGGAAGACGAAAACCATAATCAACAAGCGTTGACTTACGAGACTGATCTCCTGCATACATCCCTCTTATCTGCGGAATTGTAATATGTGATTCATCAACAATTATAAGAAAATCATCAGGAAAATAATCTATAAGAGTACAAGGTGGAGAACCTGGCTCTCTCCCAGACAGATGCATTGTATAATTCTCAATTCCTGAACAAAATCCTGTCTCTTTAAGCATCTCTATATCAAAATTCGTTCTTTCTGCAATTCTCTGTGCTTCAAGAAGTTTGTCTTCACTCTTAAAAAACATAACTCGTTCTTCAAGTTCTGCCTTGATAGACTCAGCAGCTCTATTAATCTTCTCCTTTGGAACAACATAATGCGATGCAGGAAATATCGATATATGATTAAGCTCTGCCTTAATCTCTCCTGTAAGACCATCTATCTCTGTTATTCTGTCTACTTCATCTCCAAAAAATTCAACCCTATATGCTATCTGATCCGAATATGCCGGGAATATCTCAACGACATCACCTCTTACTCTAAAAGAACCTCTTTTAAAATCCATATCATTTCTTGTATACTGTATATCAATCAATTTATTAATAACTTCATCTCTGTCTTTTTCCATACCCGGTCTAAGTGATATAACCATATTATGATAATCAATAGGATCACCAAGACCATATATACATGATACACTTGATATTATTATCACATCATCACGCTCAGAAAGTGCCGCTGTTGCTGAATGTCTCAACTTATCTATCTCATCATTAATTGAAGAATCCTTCTCTATATAAGTATCTGTAGAAGGAACGTATGCTTCCGGTTGATAATAATCATAATATGATACAAAATATTCAACTGCATTCTCCGGAAAAAACTCCTTAAACTCTCCATAAAGCTGTGCCGCAAGAGTCTTATTATGTGCAATAATAAGTGTTGGCTTCTTAAGTCGCTGTATAACATTCGCCATTGTAAATGTCTTACCTGAACCGGTAACACCAAGAAGCGTCTCAAACTGATTGCCTTCTTCAAATCCTTTTACAAGTTCTTCTATTGCCTTAGGCTGATCTCCTGTAGGCTGATATTCTGATACTAATTTAAACTCTGCCATAATTAACCTCACTGCCCAAACTCATACATCCAAACAGCTTTCCTTTCACCTAGATTATACATTTGGTTCATGCAATATACATAATTAGATATACTCTGTATCTACGTATCTGCATACATATCTGCATCTACGTATCTGTATCTACCAATCTGCATCTTATATTGCACATTCCTCAACTATTCTTAGACAAGTATAGCACACAATAGCATGTTTTGCAAACATTTGTTCTTTTTAATCTATAAAAAAACTGATATATACTTTGTAACTTTGTATAGTAACTCATATATATCAGCTTTTCATTATATTACATCTATATTATCATTATATTACGCCTACATCATCATTATATTGCATTTTTATTGTCGTTATATTACACCTGTATTATCATTATATTACGTTTATATTGGTACTAATGTTTTGCGTTTCTGTTATCATTATATTAGCACTAATGTTTTGCATTTCTGTTAATAAAGTTAGGTGCTAACTTTGAATACATAATCTTCTGACTGCTGTAAAGTCCATAATATCCAGACATCATATAACTTACTGCACATGCAATTGCAAATAATACAACATCTGAAGATGAGAATAATTCTATTCCAAGAATCATAGATGCAAGTGGACAATTGACTACACTACAGAACATCGCAACAATTCCTATAGCTGCTGCAAAGCCGGGATCTAATCCGATTAATGGTCCAACTACGCATCCGAAAGTTGCTCCAATGAAAAATGTCGGAACAATCTCTCCACCTCTAAAACCGGCCCCAAGAGTAACTGCCGTAAATATAATCTTCATAACAAATGCCATATTGGAAGCCTTGCCATTAATAGCTTTCTCAACTATATTCATTCCGGCACCATTATAATCATGTGTTCCAACCATAATAGTAAGAATTACTACAATAACGCCACCAACTGCTGCTCTTAAGTACTGATTTGGTATATACTTCTTATACATCTTACCTGTATAAGCCATAGTTATACAGAATACAATACTGACAAGTGCACACAAAAGTGCAAGCAGCACAACACTTATTATCGTCTTAGTATTAATAGACGGATAATTTACTATTGTATATGCTACCGGTGTAATTCCAAACTTTTTAGACACAAGTGTACCAACAACTGCCGCAAATGAACATGGAACAAGTGCAGTATAATATATTACACCAACACTTATTACTTCCATTGCAAAAACTGTAGCTGTAAGTGGAGTTCCAAAAAGTGCAGCAAACATCGCACTCATTCCACACATTGTTATAACTCTTATATCATCTTCTTTCATCTTGCATGCACGTCCGATTGTTGCGGCAACACTTCCTCCAATCTGAAGTGCTGCTCCTTCTCGTCCTGCTGATCCTCCAAACAGATGTGTAAGGAATGTTGCTATGAATATAAGAGGTGCCATAATAGCAGGTATTTTCTCTGCTGAACGCACTGATTCAATAACAAGATTCGTTCCCTTATCATTCTCCTGTTTTGTCTTAGTATATAAAAATACTATAAAAAGGCCTGCAAATGGCAATAAAAATATAATCCATGAATTGTCCGTTCTTATCTCAGTTGCTTTTTCCACACATATATGAAAAATTGTACCTATACATCCACATATTACACCTATAACAATGGATAAAAAAGTCCATTTTATAAATGTAAATAAATATCTTCTAATTCCTCCAACTGTTTTTTTTGCCGTGTCATTCACTTTTGTCTACCTGCTTTCTAATTAATTACTTACCAAGTTTTTCTGTTATTACTTCAACAGCCTTATCAAGCTGTTCATCTTCTGGTGTATCTGCATTAGCTTCAACAACTATATCCGGTGTAATTCCTATCTTGTGAATATTGTTTCCCTTAGGTGTAAAATAATTAGAAATAGTAAGTTTTATAGCAGAACCATCTCCAAGCTCTATAATTCTTTGAACAATGCCTTTACCAAATGACTGAGTACCAATAAGTGTTCCTGTACCATAATCTTTGATTGCACCTGCATATATCTCTGATGCGCTGGCACTATTACCATTAATAAGAACTGCAAGTGGTTTAGTAAATTGATGTTCTGCATCTGATTTTTCTTCTTCTCTATTGCCATCTTTATCTTCTGTATATACAATAAGACCTTCTGGCAGCATCTCATCAAGCATACTGCATACAGAGCTTAATAATCCACCAGGATTATCTCTAAGGTCTACAATAAGTCCTTCCATTCCCTGATTAGTAAGATCTTCAAGTGCTGTCTTATACTGTTCAACTGTAATATCATCAAATTCTGTTACCTGAATATAACCAATATTATTATCCATCATCTTATATTCAACTGTTGGCACTTCTATCTTTGCTCTCTTAAGAGTAAAATCCATCTTCTCATTATCTCTATATATAGTAACTGTAACTTCTGTTCCTTCTTCACCTTTTATAAGTGCAACAACACTAGATAGATCCATTCCTGTAACTTCTGTTCCATCAACAGCATATATTATATCACCACTTATAAAACCTGCTTCTTCACCAGGTGTTCCAGGCATAGCTTTTACAACACTTATAATGCCTGTTGTCACATTCGCCTGAACTACAACACCGATTCCACAGAATACACCACTTGATGATTCCATAAGACTATTATATTGGTCTTCTGTATAATATACAGAATAAGGATCTCCAAGTCCTGCCATCATTCCGGCATATATTCCATTAGCAACATCTTCTTCTGACTTGTCAAAAAGATAATACTTGTCAACTATACTATTGATATATGTCATCTTTTTAAGCATATCAGCTGTAAGCCCTGTCTTTAATGTACCATTAGTATTATTTCTGTCTCCTGTTACAGTCTGCTGTGTAAGCGAATATCCATTAAATGATAAAACCGATACAGCAACTATACATACTACAAGTGTTCCGGCAATTCCTGCAAGAAAACCCTTTAGGAATTTGCCTCCATTCTTCTTTTCATCCATTATACTTATTCCTCCATACTATAGCTATTACAGCCTTTAGTTTATGTAATCGAAAAGCTTATTTATCGCATAAACTAAAGGCTTTTGCAGCTGTTACTTCTTTGCAAAAGCCTTTTATATTATATACTTATTTTACTAAATATTCTTACTTAAATATTATTTTTATATCAAAACAACTTGTACTTTTTACTTATATAATATCATCTTAGTATATCATCGTCTCTTTATGGCAGACTTACATACTGCCATGGATTAACATATGAACCATTGACACGCACGCCAAAGTGAAGATGTGGTCCTGTTGAATTACCAGTACTTCCAACAAGTGCTATCTGCTGTCCCGTTGTTACTTTATCGCCTTCTTCTACTAATAGTTTTGATGCATGCATATATACACTATATAATCCGTCTCCATGAGCTATCATTACATAATTACCTGCTGTCGCACTATATCGTGATATAACGACAGTTCCACTATATGCAGCAAGAATAGGCGTACCAGTTGGAGCACCTATATCAACACCATTATGTGCAACATTATTTCTAACTGACTCATATACTCCATAATCTGATGTTATCCTTGTTGATGCAGGAATTGGCCATGAGAATATTCCTCCATCATAATGATCTGCACTATAATTGGTTGATGTACTCTGGTTCTGCTTATTAAGTGCAGCAAGTCGTTCCTGTTCTTTTCTCTTACGTTCTTCCTCTTCAAGACGTTTTCTCTCAGCTTCTTCAAGCTCTTTAATAAGATTTTCCTGCTCATCTATTGAACTTTGCAACTGTTCTGAAAGTGCTTTTGCCTGTTCTTCATCTGTCTGTATCTTAGCAAGTTCCTCATTCTTAGCATCAAGTGCAAGTTCAACTGCTGCTTCCTGCTCTTCAAGCTGTGATTTTGTATTCTCAAGCTCTGCTTTTTCATCATTTAATGCAACTTCACAACTTGCAATATAATCCCTTGTATCCTGAAGCTTCTGTAACATCTCTCTGTCATAAGTTGTTATATCAGAGAAATATTCAGCCTGATTAAGCATCTCTTCTATACTTCCTGATGAAAAAATAATCTCTATATAAGATGTATTACCATTCTCATACATATACTGTATTCTCTTCTTCATCGAATCATACTGATTTGCTTCATCTTCTTTTGCGCTTTCAAGATTCTGCTTAGTTACTTCAATCTCGCCTTCTTTTGTTGAAATAGCTTCATTAAGCTCTGTTATATTATCATTAAGATTCTGTATCTGTGTATCAAGTTCTGTTATATAGGCTACAGCATCTGCTGCTTTATCAGCCAGCTCATTAATCAGATTCTGTGTATCATCATAGCTATTATTAAGTTCTGTAAGCTTGTCCTTCTCGCCCTGAATAGTATTATCTGCTTTTACCGGAACAGTTACAAGCCCCACGAGCAACGTTACTGCAACTAACTTTGATACATGTCTATAGGTTCTTTTTTTCATTATATCATCTTCCTTATACCCTAATATGTTTTCTAAGTGACATAAGACTTCCTATAAGACCGACACCAAGTCCCAGCATAATTCCAACTGGAAGAAGTGTCTTAAATACCTGCTCTACCGGAAGAAATGTCACAACACCCTGAAGTAATGAAAATTGTGTCGTTATATATATAACCACCCTATTGTAAAAATATCTTATTACAAGTAGTGGTATAATTGCACCAATTACACCGATTATAATACCTTCAACAATAAAAGGTGCTTTTACAAATGCATCTGTCGCTCCAATAAGTTTCATAATACCAATTTCTTCTTTTCTTACAGTAACACCAGTTGCTACAGTATTATTAATTAAGAATATTGCTACTGCAAATAATATGAGAATTATAACAGCAGAGATAAGTGCAACCATTCTTCCAAACTGTTCAAGTCCTGCTGCAGTTATATCAGAATGATTAACCTGTCGTATTCCATCAAGTCCCTCAAGGAAGTTTACAAGTACATTCTGCATGGATACATCATTAAGATATATCTCATATGATGCCGAATTAGCAAGTGGATTGTCTTGTGCAAATCCGTCTGCAAGTTCTGGATTTTTTTCAAAATATTTTTCCTTATAATTCTCCCATGCTTCTTCTGCCGAAGTATAATGCACAGAAGCAACTTCTGCTCTCTCAGATATGATTCTTCCAATCTCTTCTATCTTTTCTTCTGAGGCATCAGGTTCAAAAAATACAACAACACATACTGTATTCTCAACTGTAGCTACCATATGGCTGACATTAAGAATTATTGAATAGAATAGACCAAATATAAATATGCATGCTGTCATAGTAGCCACTGAAGCAAGTGAAAATGAACGGTTCCTATATATATTTCTGACACCTTGCTTAGCACAGTATCCGAAAGATCTAATCTTCATCTTCATCACCCCCATGCACGTCTTCACGCATATCTTCATCTGATATAATATTGCCGTCCTGTATGGTTATGACTCTTTTCTTCATATATTTTACTATCTCCAGATTATGTGTTACTACAACTACTGTAGTTCCCTTATTATTAATCTCTTCAAGCAATTTCATAATCTCCCAGGCATTATCCGGATCAAGGTTACCTGTAGGTTCATCTGCAAGAAGTATCTTAGGTTCATTAACAAGTGCCCTTGCAAGAGCAACTCTTTGTTGCTCTCCTCCTGACATCTGTTTTGGAAATGAACGATACTTATCGAGAAGCCCAACCATTGACAACATTGCAAGAACTTTACTTCTAATCTGTCTCTGTGGTGCTTCGACAACTTTCATTGCAAAAGCTATGTTGTCATATACATTTCTGTCATTAAGCAATCTAAAGTCCTGAAATACAACTCCTATGTCTCTTCTTAACATAGGAAGTTTCTTTCTGGATAATTTATTAATATAACGGTTATTAACATAAATCTTACCTGATGTCGGTTCAAGTTCCTTTAACAGAAGTTTTATTAAAGTAGACTTTCCCGAACCACTATTTCCTACTATAAATACAAACTCCCCGCTTTCTATCTTAAGATTAATATTATTAAGTGCAGGAGAGCCTGTAGAATAAGTTTTACTGACGTTCTCTAATGTAATCAAAACAGCCTCCTATTTGTGTTTGTATATAAAGTTACATTACTCCATGTATATGTTTTTTCGTACAATCACAACCGTTATTTAACCTTTGAATTATATTTTCTTAATTATATTTTATTATTAGTATTCAAATGTTTCCATATATTTCATATATTTTACAACCATAAGTGCGATCTTAAATGTGATTGCATCTTCAAATACTCTAAGATCAAGGCCTGTACTCTTTTGAAGTTTATCAAGTCTGTATACAAGAGTATTTCGATGAATGTAGAGCTGTCTTGATGTCTCTGATACATTAAGGCTGTTCTCAAAGAACTTATTGATTGTTGATAATGTCTCTTCATCAAGATCATCAGGTGACTTACCATCAAAGATCTCTTTGATAAACATCTTGCAAAGTGGTATTGGTAACTGATATATAAGACGTCCAATTCCAAGATTACTATATGCAACAATATTCTTGTCACTGTAGAATATCTTACCTACATCAAGTGCCATCTTTGCTTCTTTGTATGAACGTGATACTTCTTTTATCTCATTAACAATTGTTCCATAAGCAATATGTGCGCTGCTCATAGCTTCTGTGTTAAGCATATCAAGTATTACTTTTGCTGTCTTGTCAAGTTCTTCATATCCTTCACCTGGCTTTAATTCCTTCACAAGAATAATATTCTTCTCATCAACAGCAGTTATAAAATCCTTTGTCTTGCCTGCAAAGATAGTTCTTACTGTCTCAAGTGCATTATTATCTTTCTCATGCTTTGTCTCTATAATATATACAACTCTCTTTACTTCTGTATCGATATGAAGTTTCTTTGCACGATTATATATATCAACTAATAATAAATTATCAAGAAGAAGATTCTTAATGAAGTTGTCTTTATCAAATCTCTCCTTATATGCTACTAAAAGATTCTGTATCTGGAATGTAGCAAGCTTTCCTATCATATATACGTCTTCGCCACCGCCATTAGCTAATAATACATATTCTAACTGATGTTCGTCAAAGACTTTAAAGAACTGGTATCCCTGAATAACCTGACTGTCTGCTGGTGAGCCTACGAATGTAATTACCGCCTGTTCATACTGTTCAGCATCTGTGAATGTTGACGCAAGAACCTTACCTTCTGTATCCATGATACACAAATCTATTCTGGTAATTGCTTTTAACCCCTCTAATGTATTTTGAAGAATCTGGTTTGATATCATTATTTTCACTCCTTTATTTAAACTTAAGCAGACATATATACACAATCTGCCACTATGTATTAATAATATAGCAAATCTGACAAAAAATAAAGAGGAAATACTAAAAAAAGTCAAAAGATTCTATAGCCAAAGATTCTAGAATTCAAAAAGGGAATTCAAAAAGGGAATCCCAAAAGGGATTCCCTATGTAAGTATATCAATATTAATATTCTAGATATTAGTTGCAGATAACTTTTTCTGTTTCTTTATCAAAGATATGCATCTTGTTAAGATCTAATGCAAATCTTACTTTATCACCAGGACGAGCTGTTGTACGAGGGTTAACTCTAGCTGTTAATGTATACTGGTCAACATCGAAGTATAATAATACTTCAGCACCTAATAATTCGTATACTTTAACTGTTGTATCGATGATGCTGTCTCTTGAAGCTTCGATGAAGCTCTGTTCGTCATGAACATCTTCTGGACGGATACCGAATACAACTGTCTTATCAACATAACCACCGTCAATAAGTCTTTTAGCTTTTCCTTCTGGAACTTTGATTGTATGTTCACCAAATGTTAATTTAACATCTGAACCATCTTTTGTTACTTTTGCATCAAGTAAGTTCATCTGAGGTGATCCCATGAATCCAGCAACGAATAAGTTAGTTGGTCTGTCATATAAGTTCTGTGGTGTATCAACCTGCTGTACAATACCATCTTTCATAACTACGATTCTTGTACCAAGTGTCATAGCTTCTGTCTGGTCATGTGTAACGTAGATGATAGTTGTCTGTAATCTGTCATGTAATTTTGAAATCTCAACACGCATCTGTACACGTAATTTAGCATCAAGGTTTGATAAAGGCTCATCCATAAGGAATACTTTAGGATTACGAACGATAGCACGTCCCATAGCAACTCGCTGTCTCTGACCACCTGATAAAGCCTTTGGTTTACGATCTAATAAATGTTCAATATCAAGAATCTTAGCTGCTTCATGAACTAATTTGTCAATTTCAGCCTTTGGAGTTTTTCTTAATTTAAGACCGAATGCCATATTGTCATATACTGACATATGTGGATATAATGCGTAGTTCTGGAATACCATTGCGATATCTCTATCTTTTGGTTCTACGTCATTAACTAATTTGTCGCCAATCCATAATTCACCTGAACTGATTTCTTCAAGGCCTGCGATCATACGAAGTGTTGTAGATTTACCACAACCTGATGGTCCAACGAAAATGATGAATTCTTTATCAGCAATTTCAAGACAAAAATCCTTAACAGCTACGAAACCGTTAGGATAAACTTTACAAACATTTTTAAGTGATAAACTTGCCATTTTATTTTCCTCCTAGAATACAATATTCTTCTTTGCTTTTACTTCCTTTATAATACACTATAATCCGCAACTATTCCATATTCCAATTTAACAAATTATTTTTTGCGGTTTTGTTTATTTTGTATATTGAATGTTTTTTTTTGCCGATAATAAGCTAATGTGACCAAAACATTTTAATTTTTCTGTTTATATTCAATAAAACCTTCTCCAAAGACTTCTCTTACATCACTAACAATTACAAATGCACTTGGGTCGATTTTTGCTACAATTTCTTTTACTTGTATCATTTCTTTCTTA